>Ga0316189_10006252_pt1 | contig 11366 bp, 12 predicted proteins | sample LowCovwburrow_MG_FD_204930 | JGI IMG/M metagenome (GOLD analysis project Ga0316189, IMG submission 204930) | Coastal sediment microbial communities from Maine, United States - Lowes Cove worm burrow | ecosystem: Environmental > Aquatic > Marine > Coastal > Sediment | place: USA: Maine... | reverse complement strand
CAGTGGCTTAGTTTATGTTCCATGAAAGACATACGTTGGCCCAGGTTTATGAGATCAACGGCATCCGCCCGGTGGTGGATCCCAGCGCATTCGTTCATCCCAGCGCGGTGTTGATCGGCGACGTCATTGTCGGCCCGGATTGCTACGTGGGCCCGGCTGCATGCCTGCGCGGCGACTTTGGCCGTCTGATCCTGCAACGCGGCGCCAATCTGCAGGACACCTGCGTTATGCACGGTTTTCCAAACACCGACACGGTGGTGGAAGTGGACGGGCACATCGGCCATGGCGCCGTGCTGCACGGCTGCCGGGTCGCACGCAATGCCATGGTCGGGATGAATGCGGTGATCATGGACAATGCGGTCATCGGGGAAGACAGCATTGTCGCCGCCCTCGCCTTTGTAAAAGCCAATATGGCGGTACCGCCCCGCTCGCTGGTGACGGGCATTCCGGGCAAAGTCATCCGTCAACTCAGCGACCAGGAAATTGCCTGGAAAGTCGAAGGCACCCGGACCTATCAGAGACTTGCCGTCCGCAGCCGCGACACGCTGCGCCCAACCGAGCCGCTGACCGAAGTGGAACCGAATCGGCGTCGCATCGAGGTCGAAGATGTCGAGCCGCTTCATGTGACCAAGACACGTTCGCCGGACTGAGCCCGTTGCCCTGCCCGCCTATTGCAGGCGCTCGATCAGTTCATCCATCAGTTCATCCATCAGCTCATCCGCAACGGTCTTGTGCCCAAGATCGGATAAGTGCATCGGGTCCCCGTAGAGGAAATAGTCCTCGGACCTGGCTGATTCGAACGCTTCATAGAGATCCAGGAAAGCAATGCCCTGCTCCGCAAGGCGCTTGGTCAACAGCGCCTGGGGCGCTCTCAATCCGTCCACTCTCAGCTGATACTCATAAGGGACAATGACCACCAGCAGTTCGGCACCCAATTCATCGGCAATGGCTTTGATGTTTTCAAGGGCGCCCACCGCAGCCTCGAAATTCGGATTACGGTCTTCAAAGTAGGATATGTCATGCAGTGCATGCTTCCTGCTTTGATCGAAAAACGTACCTTTGAGAAGTTGATACAGCTTAGAGTTTCTTCTTAAAAAAGAGAGAGATGCCTCTATCGGGGAGGAATCGGCATCGAACGAGAGATTGCCATATACGTCGTTTAAACAAAAAAACAGAATAATGCGCTCAAGGTCACTGTGCCCATCTGCAAACGCGCTTACCACGTTCAGATAGTCATTTGCGCCATACCCCACCACAGCCGCATTCCACACCCGGGTGTGAGGAAATCGGTTTTGAACCAACTGCGGGAAAATCTTGTCATCGTCCACCGCCACACCGAAGGTGACGGAATCACCGACAAACAGCCACGATTGATCATGCTGTGCGGGTATATCCAACTGACGAAAACCATTCATATCCGTGTGGACCGTCTTGCCAAAAAACGTGCCCGATGCATCCGGTCTCAAACCCATGCTTTCTCCGAACCTGTTCTCCAGAAACATTGATCTTTCGTTTCCCTGATAATTGATCTCAGGAAAAAACAGTCGCACGGAGAACTCCAGCACCACCAGCAAGAACGTCGTGGCCAGGATCATGTATAGGCTCAGCCACAACGATTTCATCAGTTGAGACAATCGCGACTCCAGCCAAGCCTAGGCTCTCCCGGATCGGGACACCCCTTAGAGCTCACATTTGCTGGCCGGCTCGCTCTCCAACTCCTCCACCACACCGTCTTCCATTTCCACCTCGACACAGGCACCACCGGTGAGCGCGCCGTAGTCCTCGTCGAGCTCGGTCTCCTCCGTGACCTGTATGGTTCGACCGCCCACGACCCAAGTGCCGACCTTTGTTTCGGGGCGACTCTCAACGACGCCATAAAAATCGTCGTCGGCCAACACCGGCAGGGCGATGCCCTGGGCTATAACCAACCCCGCAACGATCAGGCAATGCTTGTTCATGCTGTGTACTCCTGGTGTCCCGTGCGATTTGAATTGAGGCGACGACTCTCGCGCCATGATGCGTCCGGGATCAAAACGCTCAAACGAAAGGGGCATCGACCGACGCCCCGTGCATTCCAAAAAAAGATGCCTGATCAGGTCAGTCCACCAACACCCAATCGCCGTCCTGAATCTCAAGCATGCGAAACGCCGTCAAGTCCAAACCCAGATGGTCTTCGGCGGACATGTTCACCACCCCGCCGGTTCCGACGAAACCCTGGGTGTTTTCGATGGCCGTGCGGACGGCTTCCTTGTCAGTGCTGCCCGCCGTTTTCATGGCTTCCACCGCGATCATCAGACCGTCATAGGCATGACCACCAAAGGTCGAGACGTCTGATCCGGTGGCCTTTTCATACATGGTCTGGTACCCGATCACCACCGGTTTCTGGGGATCATCGTCGGCCAACTTGTCGGCCACCAACAGCGCGGAACCCGGCAGGCGTACACCGTTGGCGGCATCCCCCGCCAGCTCAATATACTTCTTGGATGCCACCCCATGCGACTGATACAGGGGTGCGGTGATGCCGAGCTGCTGGTAGTTCTTTGTGACAATGGCCGGCCCCTGACCAAAGCCAAAGTTCAGCACCGCCCCGACGTCATCGGTGTTCTTGATCTTTGTAAGTTGCGGTGTCATGTCGGTGTCTTTTGGGCCGTAGGTCTCGTCGGCCACGATCTCGATACCGTAGTCGCCGGCAACCGCGGTGGATTGAGCGCGACCGGACTTGCCAAAACCACCGGTGCCTGAGATCAACGCCACCTTGGTGATGCCGCGGGCTTTCATATCCTCAAAGATCTTTTGCGCCGCCATGCGATCGGTGTGGGGCGTCTTGAACACCCATGGCTTGACCGGTTCGATGATGACCACGGCCCCGGCCAGGGAGATAAACGGCACACCGGCCCGTTCGACCAGCGGCACCGCGGCCATGGTGGTGCCGGTGGTTGAGCCCCCGACAATCACATCGACCTGGTCGTCTTCCAACAGGCGCTTGGTGGAAGTGCGGGCTTTGTCGGCATCGACGCCCACGTCGTAGTGCACCAGCTCCAGCTGTTTTCCCAGGACACCGCCCTCCGCGTTGATCTGGTCAATGTACATCTGCAGCGTTTTCAGCTCGGGATCGCCGAGAAACGATGCCGGCCCGGTCACCGACAGAAAAGAACCGATCTTTATTGTTTCGGCTGCGATTACGCCACTGGATACCATGGCGACGGCGGCTGCCGCCAGCCATGTACGAATGTGTTTGCCCATCATGCGTCACTCCTTTTCAGTGCTCTATCGTCGTTTTAGTGTCACTCGATCCGGGGCAGGCCACGATGACCCGTAGGCCCCGGCTACATGCCCAGGTAGGCTTTTTTCACCTCCTCATTCGCCAGCAATTCGCTGCCGGCGCCGCTCAACACCACGCGGCCGGTTTCAATGACGTAGCCCCGATCGGCCACCGCCAGTGCCGCGGCTGCGTTCTGCTCCACCAGAAACAGAGTGATGCCCTGTCGCTTAAGGTCGGCGACGGCATTGAATATCTCCTGCACCAGCAAAGGGGCCAATCCCATGCTGGGCTCATCCAACAGCAACAGGCTCGGTCTGGCCATGAGCGCACGGGCCATGGCCAACATCTGCTGCTGCCCACCGGATAAGGTCCCGGCGGGTTGTTTACGTTTTTGTTCAAGGATCGGGAACATCGCGTACATGCGCTCCAGATCCGTCGCCACACCCTTGTCCCGCCCACGGTGAAAGGCGCCCAGACGCAAATTGTCCTCTACGCTGAGCGGGCCGAAAACCTGCCGTCCCTCCGGCACCTGCGAGATGCCCATGCTCACGCGGCGGGCGGCGGGTATCCGGGTAATGTCTTGGCCGCGGAAATGAATGGCGCCGCCGGTGGCGGGCTGCAGGCCCGAAATGCTGCGCAGCAGAGTGGTTTTGCCGGCACCGTTGGCCCCCACCAGGGCCACCAGCTCACCCGGCGCCACTCGCAAGTCGACACCATCCAGGGCCTGGATCCGCCCGTAGTGGCTGCTCAGACCCCGGATGTCCAGCATGGCCTCCGCCGCCCGGTCGGCGGCCGCGGGCTCGCTTCGGGGTTCGGCGCTCAGCCCCAGACCCATGGGTGCGGGCGCCAGATTCGTGATGCGTCGGTGAAGGTCGCGAAACTCGGCCTTGACGCGTTGCCCGAACAGGGGATCGTCGTTGGCCAGGAATGCCTCGTTGATGACCCGCCAGTCCCCCTCGGTCAACACGTCCTTTGCCAGGGGCAGAACCTGGGTCTCTTCCTTGCGGATGTGCTCGCGCTGATTGTTCACATAGGTGGTCAGCGCTTCGCGAAAGGCGGTACGGTCGTGGGCGTCACCAGACCCGGCGTGATCCAGCAGTTCCCGCAGACGCACCATGGCGGCGGGGCCGTGGGCGTGTTCCTTCTGCAGCTCGTCCAGCACAGGATGAGACTCGGGCGCCCGCTCGCGCAGGGCGCGAAACAGGAACAGGTCCTCCTTGGGGTGGTGCATCCGGTCCGTATAACGCTGGAGATAGTCGAAGATCGCCCCGAACAGATCTCGATCTGGGGCGACGTCGGCGGTTGCCAGAGACTGATTGAGCTGGTCGATGGTGGCCATCAACCGCCAGATGCCAGCATGCTCCGACTGGATGACCTGGACAGCCTCGGTCACGCGGTTTCCCTCATGCCGCCCCCAGATAGGCGGCGATCACATCCGGGTTATGGCGCACCGCTTCCGCCGTGCCCTCCGCCAGTTTCTTGCCGTAGTCCAGCACCAGGATGTGATCGGAAATGTTCATCACCAGTTTCATGTCGTGCTCCACCAGCACCACGGTCACGCCGGTTTCCGCCACCTTCTGTATCAGTACATCGACCTCCGCGGTTTCGTTGGCGTTGAGTCCCGCCGCCGGCTCGTCCAGCAACAGCAGGCGGGGTTCGGCAGCCAATGCGCGTGCAATCTCCAGGCGTTTTAGCGCGCCGTAGGGCATGGAGGCGGCATCGCTGTCCAGATAGCGCCCGGTGCCAACAAAGTGCATCAGCTCGGCCGCCTTGTCGCGGCAGTCGCGATCACCCCGCACTATGCCCGGCAGACGCAGCATGGCCGGCAGGAACCGCCGATCCAAATGCAGATGACGCCCCACCATGACATTCTCCAGCGCGGTCATGTTCATGCAGATCTGCAGATTCTGGAACGTACGGCTCATACCCAAACGGGCCAGCACATGGGCCGGGCGACCGGCGATGGGCTGATCGTCCATGAAGATGTTGCCGGAGCTGGGCGTGTAGACGCCGGTCACCAGATTGAACAAGGTGGTCTTGCCGGCGCCGTTCGGGCCGATCACGGAATGGATGGTACCGGGATCGACTTCAAAGCTGAGGTCCTGCACGGCATGGATACCGCCGAAGGACTTGTTGAGTTGCTCAACCCGCAGCAGGCTCATGGGTCCACCTCATCCACCCCGGGTATCGCACCCGCCCCTTGATCGCGCCGCTTGAAGACTCGGGCCAGGGTCGGCACCAGACCCTGGGGCAGGAATATCATGGTGAGCATCAGAATGAGACCGAACACCATCATCTCGTAGTCTTCGAATCCAGTCAGTAATTGGGGCAGCACGGTAAGAATTGCGGCGCCAACCACCGCGCCAAAGGTGGAGGCCATCCCCCCCAGCACCACCATGGTCACCAGTTCGATGGAATGGAAGAAACCGGACGAGGTGGGGGTGACAAACCCGGCATAGTGAGCATGCAGGCTGCCCATGACGGCGGCGAACACCGCAGAGACCACGAACACCCGCACTTTCGCCCGGGTGGTATCCACGCCAGCGACCTGGGCCGCGACCTCGGATCCGTGCAGGGCCCGGAGCGCCCGTCCCACCGGCGAGTCGATGATATTCAGGGCCAACCAGACCGCCAGCAGCAGGAGGCCGCCAATCACCCAGTACCAGACTGCCTCACCATAAAGTTCCCAACCGAACAGAGTGAACGGCGGCACATACATGCCGTCCGGTCCGCCGGTCAACCAATCCTCGGTGCTGACCACAATGGAGATGATGATGCCCAATCCCAGCGTGGCCATCGCCAGGTAGTGGCCCTTAAGGCGAAGAATGGGGCGGGCGATGACAAAGGCGAGTACGGCGACACCCACCGCCCCGAGCAACAACGCCAGGGCCGGCGGCCATCCATAAGTGGCCACCAGAATGCCGCTACAGTAGCCACCAAGGCCGAAAAAACCGGCGTGCCCAAGGCTGATCTGGCCGGCGTAGCCGATGAGCAGGTTCAACCCCACCGCAACGATGGCATTGATGCCCACCAGAATGGCCATCTCGAAGTAAAAGTTGTTGGGCAAGAACCAGGGGATGGCGGCCACGATCAGGGCCAGCAGCATCAGGCCCCCGGTACGTGGCGTCCGCATCCAGCCCACCTTAAACGCGCTCCGTTGCGCGCACGCCAAACAGTCCGTTGGGCAGGAAAAACAGAATCAACAGGATCAGCACAAACGGAACCGCGTCCTTGTACTCGGAGGAGATGTAGCCGGCGGCCATGGCCTCGGTTATCCCGAGGATCAGTCCACCGACGATCGCGCCCACCCCGCTGCCCAGTCCACCCAGGACCGCCGCCACGAATCCCTTCAGGCCCAGCATGATGCCCACATCATAGGACGTCAGCGTGATGGGCGCGATCATGATGCCGGCAATGGCGCCCAACGCAGCGGACAGGCCAAACGAGATCAACAGCACCAGACCGGTGTTGATCCCCACGAGCTGGGCCGCATCCCGGTTGTGTGAAGTGGCCAGTATGGCCTTGCCCAACAGGGTGCGATTGAAAAACCAGGCCAGGGCAGCCACCACCACCACCGTTACGCCCAGCACCCACAGACTCTGGGGCAGGATGGTGGCGCCGCCGATGGATATGGGCGTGTCGCCGCTGAACGGAGGCAGCGCATGGTACTCCTTGCCCCACACCACCTGGGCCAGACCGCGCAGGAAAATCGAGGCGCCGATGGTGATGATGATCACCGTCACCACCTCGGCGTTTCTGGCCGGCTCGACCGCGAATTTTTCCAGCGCCAGGCCCACCACCGTGGCCAGTACGATGGCGGCCACAATAGCCAGCGGCATGGGCACACCCGCGCCCAGCATGGACACCGTCATCATGCCGCCGATCATCAGAAACTCGCCCTGGGCGAAATTGATGACATGGCTGGCGTTGTAGATCATGGCGAATCCGAGCCCCACCAGCGCGTAGGTCGCGCCGACGGTAATCCCGGAGAACAAATACTGAAGAAACTCGGCCATGGTTGCTGTGCTGGACCGTGGACGTGGAATGGGGAGCCTGGTGCCGGCGCCGCCTCGGTTGCGGCGAGGCAACCGCCCACCGGCCTGCTTCGGCCTGCCACTTCCCCCTTTGGTTTCACGGTGGTCTACCGCGCCACCGAGGCGATACGGATCAGATAATGATATTAACTAATACATAATGCCCGGGACGGCAAGCGCAAATTCATGGCTGCCCGGACTGCTCCAGAATCCGCAGCCGGCTGTACAGACCGTCCAGGTCCGCGTAGCCACCCTGCAGGTGGCGGGTTCCTGGCCCCTGGTAGGCGGTGCGCCCATGCAGCACGCGGCGATTGTCCACCATGAACAGATCGCCGGACCCCATCTTGAATTGAATCTGCCAGCGCGGATCCTGCAGCGCCGTGGCAAATAGTCGGTAGGCATCGTAGAACCGGCCCAGATCGTCCATCGCCATACCTGCCGTATCCACCGACCGATTGTTGTAGCGCACGGTCGACAGCCGGCCTTCGGCGTCCAACTCGATCAAGGGAGCCCGGTGACGCAAATCGCTGTTCGCATCCCGGAATCGAAACGGAACCGGTGTCCGGATCAACAGCTCGAAGGCGTCGGGATGCTCTGTTCGCAACCAGTCCGCCACGGCAAAGCCATCGCACAGCACCGAGTCACCGCCTTCGGTGTCGCTGTGCAGACAATGAAGAATCTGGAGCCCGGGCACCGGATCCCGATAGGGGTTGTCGGTGTGCACGGGCAAGCCCAATCCGGTGTACGCCAGGTTGATGGGATCCGCTACGGCTTTGACATCGAAAAAGCGCCCGTAATTGGTTTCCCGAACATGACCAAACAATGCCACCAGCTCGAGTAAAGCGCCGTCCTCCGCCGGCACCTGGGTCAAACACGCAAAGCCGCTGTCCCGGACCCAGCCGAGCCAGCGTTTCAGGCGTTTGCTGTCCTGCTTCAGGGCGGGATAGGTGTCGGTGCGCAGGGCGGGATCCAGGCCGGCATCCCAGCGGTCGTCCATCGGTCGCATTGTTTCGTCGGCTGCAAGGCGCTGCAGCCAGGCGCTCTCGAAACGGGTCTGGTGCCGGTCCGGGCCGAACCACAGGGTGATGCCGGATGCATCCACGCGACACTGTTCGATGGCGGTATGCGGCGGCACCTGAGTGATGTCGATGAGACGCTGGCCGCTCCCGGCATCCTGGCAAACCGGACAGTGACAGTTGTCCCTGAGCCAGATCGCGGGAACCCGATCCCGACGCCCGCTGGCCCAGCGCAAGCGTACCGCATGACCTTGCGAATCCGGTTCAGCGTCAACAAGGGTGTCGATGCTCATGGCATGCGTCCTTATTTTTTAAGATCGAACACAACACTGGAAATCAGCATCCGCCACCCCGGGCTGGGAGGCAAGTGTAGGCTTGTATCGAGTAGCTCCAGTGGTCGCGGATCGACTTGATCTAAATCAATTCAACATCCGATCTTGGCAAGATCGGATGTTGAATTGATCAGTGTCAATATCGTCATACCGGCGGGTACTAAAGTGACGACAGGTTTTTCCGTGACCCCGCGCCGCAGCACCTACCCAGGGTAGCTATTCCCATCCTGCCTCACTGCGACCAAGCCGGTCACAGACCAACCTCGAGAGCCGCGGCGGCGATGCCGCCGGACCCTCTTCACAACAGGAGGGATTCTGTCATGAAACACTTTTCAACCTCGCTCCGCCCATTGGCGGCGACCGCCCTGGCCGCAGTCCTGGCCGGGCCCGCAATCGCCGCTGAGGGAAATTGGAGGGTGGGCCGCATTTACTACCGCATGGTGTGTACCGCATGTCACGTAGAGGCCACGGGTGAGTCCATAGCACCCTCCACCCGGACCAAAGCGGAATGGACGGAGTACCTGGCAGCGGATCAACACGCCACCAACGGTCAGGCCAATCCGTCGCTGCGCTACTACGTCAGCCAGGAGTATCGCGCCAGCATCAAGGACACCAACAAGGCCGCGGCCAAATTCATCGATATGCCGAATGAAGAGATGTTCGCCAACCTGGAGGCGTTCGTGATTCGCGGCGCCCAGGATTCTGATACGCCGGCAGGCTGCCAGTGACGCGATTGCCCACTGCGGTGCGTCGTCCATGCCCGCAGCCTGGCGCAGGCATGTCAAAGGAAGAAAAACCATGGCACGGACAACTGCCACTCCGGGCTCCGTCCTGACCCGGCGTTTCGGTCCCAAGTGGCTGAGCGGATTCCAGGACGACTACCGCAAAGTGTTGGTTGATGAATGGTCTCCCTATCTGGGCGGAATTCTGCTTGTCACGGTAGCCGCGGGCCTCATGGCTGGCGGCTTATTCTGGGGCGTTTTCGGCGGCCTCAGACTTTGGGGTGACTATCTCAACAATGCCATCGGTCTAGGGCCAACCCTGGGCATCAAGGCTGATCTCGAGAGCCCGCTGATGCATCGCATCTCCCTGATGGACATCACCCTCATTCTCGGTGCGCTGTCGGCCGCGCTTTTGTCCAGCCAGTTCCGCATCAATCGCCCACCACCGTTGGAGTATGTCTGGGGCGCATTGGGCGGGACCCTTATGGGTATCGGTGCGACCCTGGCGGGGGGATGCACGGTGGGCGGATTCTTCACGCCCGTGATGTTCGCCTCGCCTGCGGGATTGGCCATGTTGTGTGGATTGCTGCTGGGGGCCGCCCTGGGCCTCAAGGGCCTGATCTGGACCATGGAGCACATCACCTGGGGCACAACACCGCCGCCCATGAAAGCCGAACCGCTGTTGAAAACACGCTACCCGCTGTTTGGGTTTCTGGTGCTGGTGGCGGTGCTGTGGTGGGGCAGCGCCTGGCTGCTGGGTGAGGATGCGGCGCTGGCAGGCCGGGGTCTGATCGTACTCGCCGGCTTCGCACTGGGATTCATTCTGCACCGCTCCCGCTTCTGCTTCTCGCGGGTGTTCCGGGAACCGTTCATGACCGGCGACGGCACCATGACCAAAGCCATGATTGTGACCCTGGCGACGGGCATCACCATCGGCTCACTGTTGCTGCAGACAGGCACGGTAGATCCCTACCTTGCGATCCCCGCCACCTTCTGGTCGGGTTCACTGATCGGGGGCGTCGTCTTCGGCGTCGGCATGATCTTCGCCGGCGGCTGTGCCTCGGGTTCCATGTGGCGGGTGGGTGAAGGCCATCTCAAGCTGTTGGTTGCCGTTGTTTTCTTCGGCTGGAGCGGGTCTGTTTTCAGCGGAGTCCTGCGCCATTTCGGTGTGCTGACACCGCAGCTCGATCTCGATTTTCTGGACGGTATGGTGGAAATCACGATGCTGGGCTATCAGGCATATCTGCCTGACTTGCTGGGCGGTTGGGGTTTGAGCTACCTGGTCCTATTTAGCCTGCTGGGCCTCTGGTATGGCCTGGTGCGCTACAATGAGTCCACCGAACGGTTCACAGTCCTGTAACCCGGTTTGGGCGGCAGCGCGACTCAAAACGCATGGAAGGAAACGCCCATGAACACCCTGAAAGCACGCATCTGGATGACGATTCCGCCGATGCTGGCCTTCAATCCGGATGGCAGCTATATGATTGAGGCCCACCCGGCTTAGACTTCAACTTGGCGGCCGCTCGTTTTTTTTGAGCGGCCGGCCGCCATTTCATATTGCGCCAATCCGGTTTCAGACAACCCGAACGGTCCAGCGCATGCCGGTGGCGTGGTGGGCCAGAATATGGCAGTGCATCAGCCAATCGCCCGGCGCTTCGGCGACAAAGCCGATGCGGGTCCGATCGCCGGGATTGACCAGAATCGTATCGCGCCAAATGCCGGCCTGCTGTGCCTGTCCGTTGATGTCCAGAAGCTGAAAATGATGACCGTGCAGATGCATGGGGTGCGGAAACATCGTGTCGTTGTGCAGTTCCATCATCACATGGGTGCCCCGGGCCACCTCAATTTCGGGACCTGGGGCCCGCGCCGCCGGGCTCATGCTCACGGTCCAGTAGCGTCCCTCACCCACCCGGGCACGGACGGTTTCAACATCCACCTCTCCCCGGCGCAGCTTGGGATCCATCGCACCACCGCCCAAGTCGATCACATGCCGGACCGAA
>Ga0316189_10006251_pt1 | contig 11367 bp, 6 predicted proteins | sample LowCovwburrow_MG_FD_204930 | JGI IMG/M metagenome (GOLD analysis project Ga0316189, IMG submission 204930) | Coastal sediment microbial communities from Maine, United States - Lowes Cove worm burrow | ecosystem: Environmental > Aquatic > Marine > Coastal > Sediment | place: USA: Maine... | reverse complement strand
CTGTCTTTCAAACTTGATCCCAGTCGCATACAGGGGGTTCCCCTGCCGCTGCCGATGTTTGAGATCTTTGTGTTCTCTGCACACATGGAAGGCGTTCACCTGCGTGGTGGGCGCGTGGCGCGTGGCGGTCTGCGCTGGTCTGACAGGATGGAGGACTACCGTACCGAGGTCCTGGGCCTGATGAAGGCACAGATGGTCAAGAACACCGTTATCGTACCTGTGGGGTCCAAGGGTGGGTTCGTGGTCAAAAATGGCGTAGCCGAAGACAGTCGACAGAAGCGTATGGAACAGGTGGTCGCCTGTTACCAGACCCTGTTACGCGGCATGCTGGACGTCACGGACAACCTGGTCGGCGAAGACCTGGTTCCACCGCCAGGTGTGGTTCGCCATGATGAAGACGATCCCTATCTGGTCATCGCCGCAGACAAGGGTACGGCAACCTTTTCGGATATCGCCAACCAGGTTGCGGCAGATTACGGGTTCTGGCTGGGCGATGCCTTTGCATCCGGTGGTTCGGTCGGTTACGACCACAAGATGATGGGGATTACGGCCAGGGGCGCCTGGGAATCGGTCAAGCGCAGCTTTCGTGAACTCGGGCTGGATACCCAATCGCAGGATTTCACGGTTATCGGCATCGGTGACATGTCGGGCGATGTGTTCGGTAACGGCATGTTGTTGTCACGCCATATCCGCCTGTTGGGGGCATTCAATCATCTGCATATTTTTCTTGATCCGAATCCCGATGCCGAAACCTCGTTTGTAGAACGCGAGCGACTTTTCAGGCTGCCTCGTTCCAGTTGGTCGGATTATGACCGCAAGCTGATCTCCCAGGGCGGAGGTGTCCATGCGCGCACGGCCAAGTCGATCAGGCTCACGCCTGAGGTGCAGGAGATGCTGGGGCTGAAAGAAGACCATATGACGCCGAACGCCCTGGTCAATGCGATGCTCAAGGCATCGGTGGATCTATTGTGGAACGGCGGCATAGGCACCTATGTCAAGGCATCGCACGAAACCCACGAACAGGCCAGCGACAAGGCCAATGACAGTGTTCGTGTGAATGCATGCGATCTGCGCTGTCGAGTGGTCGGTGAGGGAGGTAACCTCGGTCTGACCCAGCTGGCTCGGGTCGAATATGCCTTGCAGGGTGGTCTGATCTATACCGATGCAATCGATAACTCGGCGGGGGTCGATTGTTCCGACCATGAGGTCAATATAAAGATCCTGCTGGACAAGGTGGTTGCCAATGGCGACATGACGATCAAGCAGCGCAATCAGCTGCTGGCAAAGATGACAGACGATGTGGCCGGACTGGTGCTGGCCGACAATTACGCACAGACCCAGGCAGTAAGTATCGTCGTTGCCGGCGGTGCCCAGCGTCTTTATGAACAGGCACGGTTCATGGACCTGCTTGAGTACACCGGGAGATTCGACCGGCAGCTCGAGGGGCTGCCGGAAAAGAAGGCGCTCACCGAGCGCCTCGCGCTGGAGCAGGGTCTGACGAAACCGGAGGTTGCGGTGCTGCTGGCGTACAGCAAGATGAACTATTACGAGGCCATCCTTGCTTCGGATATTCCGGATGATCCTTTCGTGCAGAATCGGTTGGCAAGGTATTTTCCAGTTGTATTGGGCAAGCGCTTTGCCGAAGAGATAAAAGGGCACCGGCTGCGGCGTGAGATCATTGCTACCTCGGTTGCGGGCAGCATCAGTGACCACGTTGGGCCGGGGATCGGTTTTCGGGTGCGCGAAGAGGTGGGTTCTGACATCGCCGGGGTCGCACGCGCCTACATCGTGGCGAGTGAGATATTCGATACCGATGCACTGTGGGAGCGGGTCGAGGCGCTGGATAACCGGGTGGCCGCCGCTGTACAGACAGAGATGCTGTCCACCATTGCCGATTTCCTCGAACAGACACTGACAGCGGCGCTGCGCTCATACAAGGGATGTCTCAATATGGATGTGCTCACGGAGCACTTCCACGATGGTGTGGCTGAACTGAAAGATACCATGCCCAAGCCCTTGGCGGCACAGGACAAACGCGAATTCGACCGGCGTATCCGCCATCTGGTCAGGGCTGGGGTGCCAAAGGATCTGGCCCAGGACGTCTCTGCGTTGGTCCCGATGTCGGCGGCACTTGATATCGTCGAGGTCGCCCGGTCTACGGGTAATGCGATCGAGACGGCAGCCTGGATCTATTCTGCACTGAGTCATACCCTGGATCTGGACTGGGTCGGCCACCAGATATCGGGACTGTCGGTGCAGACACACTGGCACCTGCTGGCACGCACCAAACTACAGGCGGCATTGAACGGGCACAGGCGGAATCTGACGGCAGAGGTGCTGCGGTCACGTCACAAGGAGAAAAGCGGCCGCGGCATCCTCGAAAACTGGGTGCGCCAGAATCGCGCCATGTTGGATCGTCACAATGAGATCATCGCCGAGTTCAAGGCCGGTGCCGTGTTCGACTTTGCGATCCTGTCACTGATCGTTGCCGGTGTGGGCGAACTTCTGCCCTCCGGTCTGGCGGTTGAGCCTGACGGTGATACTTAAGGTCTGACCACCAGCACTGAGCAGGGTGAACGTTCCACCACGTGGGTCGAACTCGAGCCCAGGAAGACCTTGCTGACATCCTTGCCAGTGGCCGGAAGTATGATCAGGTCGATCTTTTCCTTCTTCGCATGCTTGATGATGATTTTGTGCGGGCTGCCGCCTCCGTCCACCTCTGCCCGGATGGCCTTGGGGTTTTTGAAGTGCGCCTTGATAAACCGCTTCAATTCGGCATGTATCTCACTTTCTGCCTGCTTTAGCGCATCTGGAGGGAAAAAGTTGGCGACCAGCGGCATGCCGAAATCCGGGATGACCGTCAGTACACTGATGCTCGACTGATAGCAGTTCGCAATATCCTGGGCAACTGTCGTGGCACGCACCGAAAGTGCTGTTTCCTGCAGATCGAGGGGCACTAAGATTTTCTTGTACATGGCTTGCCTCCAAATCAGGCAGGTTGCGGTGCCGGCTTCGACGGGCCATGACGGCGACGCTGAACCCAGGCGACCAATGCGAGTAGCATCAGGGCGGGGATGAACATCAGATGTTTGGGCGGACGTTCGGCCTCGACCTGCAGGTTGACGATCTCCCAGTCGAAATCCAGACCGACGTTCTGGGCTAAGCTTCCAAAGACCACGTTGTCGGCATAGACCCTGCCTTCTTCGATGCGCACCTCCAGGCCGGCCTCGGCCAGACGCTGAGCGCCGTCATCACCCTTGCCAAGTGGCAGTAGTATGGTCTTTTTCATGAATTTTCCGTCGAGATTCTCTCCCTGCACCAACATCTGCAGACTGCCTTCCTGCGCAACCTTGGTGGCCTGTTCCGTTATCCCGGTTGGCTCAAGAATATGCGTCGGTGCATAGATCTCATCCCACCAAAAGCCGGGACGGAACAGGGTGAAGGCGACCAGCAGTATCGCCAGCGATTCCCACAGGCGGCTTTTAGTCAACCAGTAGCCCTGGGTTGCCGCGGCAAACAGCAGCATGGCCACGGTCGCCGAGGCGATGACGATCACGAGTTCAAACCAGCCGTCGATACCGATCAGCAGCAACTGGGTGTTGAAGATGAACAGGAACGGCAGGATGGCCGTACGGATGTCGTACATGAAGCCCTGGATACCCGTTTTGATCGGGTCGCTCTTGGCGATCGCCGCCGCCGCGAACGCCGCCAGACCGACCGGTGGCGTGTCATCCGCCAATATGCCGAAATAGAACACGAACATGTGCACCGCGATCAGCGGCACGATCAAGCCATTGGCCGAGGCCAGCGAGACCACGACCGGCGCCATCAGGCTGGACACGACGATGTAGTTTGCAGTGGTCGGCAGACCCATCCCGAGGATGATGCAGATCATCGCGGTGAAGATTAGCGCCAACATCAGGTAGCCGCCGGAGATGAATTCGACGAACTCGATCATGACCTGTCCGATCCCGGTCAGGGTAATGGTGCCGACGATGATGCCGGCGGCCGCGGTGGCCACGCCGATGCCGATCATGTTGCGCGCACCATGCGACAGACCATCGATGCATTCGAGCACGCCGCGTCGGAGTTCTCCCTGCAGGCCATGTCCACGGAAAAATGCCAGCAGCGGCCGCTGGGTCAGCACGATCACCACCATCAGCATGGTGGCCCAAAATGCGGACAGGCCTGGTGAGAAGCGCTCGACGATCAGGCACCACATCAGCACCACGATCGGCAGCAGGAAGTACAGCCCGGCTTTCACCGTGGGGCCTGTCTCAGGTAACTCCAGCACCGGGTTGTTCGGGTCGTCCATCTCCAGTTCCGGGTGGGTCGTCGCAAATTTCAGCAGCAAGACATAGGCAGCGCTGACCAGGACCCCCACGATATAGATGGCCATATCACCGGCGCTGTCCTTGATCCAGCCAATCCCGTAGTAGACCGCAAAGCCGATCACGCACACGACGGTCACCACGCCGGCAAAGGTCATCAGGCGCTGCGAGATGGTCGGGTGATGCCGCTTGGGTAGTCCCTGCATATCGGCCTTGAGGGCCTCGAGATGAACGATATAGAACAGCGCGATGTACGAAATGACCGCCGGGAGGATGGCGTGCTTGATGACCTCGAGGTAGGAGATGCCTACGTACTCGATCATCAGGAAGGCCGCAGCCCCCATGACCGGGGGGGTAAGCTGACCGTTGGTCGAGGCGGCCACCTCGACTGCCCCGGCCTTGGTTCCGGGAAAGCCGACCCGCTTCATCAACGGGATGGTGAAGGTGCCGGTTGTCGCAACGTTTGCAATCGATGAGCCGGAGATCAGGCCGGTGGTCGCCGACGCGACCACTGCCGCCTTGGCCGGACCGCCCTTGAGGTGCCCGAGCAATGCGAACGCGACCTTGATGAAATAGTTGCCGGCGCCGGCCTGCTCCAGCATGGCGCCAAAAAGTACGAACAGGAAAACGAAACTGGAGGATACGCCGAGCGCGATGCCGAACACGCCTTCTGTGGTCAACCACTGGTGAGACATGACCTTGCTCAGGCTCTGGCCTTTGTGCGCAATGACGTCGGGCATGTACTGGCCACCAAAGGTATAAACCAGAAAGACCATTGCGACGATCATCAGGGGTGGCCCGAGTGCGCGTCGGGTTGCCTCAAGCAAAAGCAGCATGCCGCAGGCAGCTACGACCAGATCGGGTGTCGTGGGTGCGCCGGAGCGACCCGATAATTCAGTGTAAAAAATAAAGATGTACGCGGCACTGAATGCGCCTAACGCCGCGAACAGCCAGTCTTGCAGAGGGATATGGTCGCGGGGCGAAGACCGCAGGGCCGGAAACGCGGTGAACGCAAGAAACAGCGCAAAGGCCAAGTGGATTGCGCGTGCCTCAGTATCATTGAATACGGCGAACCCGAAGATGAACGGCAGGGGTGAGGCGTACCAAAGTTGAAACAATGACCAGGCGACCGGTACGCCGAACAACATCTTGCCGGGTATTCCGCCCGGGTGGCGTGCGCCAGTATCGACCTGTGCGACGATATCCTGGGCATCAGCGTTGACGGCTTTGGGTTGATTGTCTTCTGCCACGGCTCTGCTCCCGGCGGTGCGCGCAACGGATGCGCATGGTGTATCTGTTGTCAGATTCTACTTTCGGGGCCTTGCGCCCTTTTTATTCAGTCAGTGACTGTACTTGCGGATGGGAACCCCGGGGCCTTGGTGTGTCAAGCACGCAGGGCCCCGGGAACAGGGACTTACATCAGGCCGGCTTCTTTGTAGTAACGGGCCGCGCCGTCATGCAGGGGTGCAGACAGGCCGTCCTTGATCATCTCTTCCTTCTTCAGATTGGCAAACGCAGGGTGCAGTTTGCGGAAGCTGTCGAAGTTCTCGAACACGGATTTCGATACCTGATAGACGGTATCGGGCGGGGTGTTGGTCGAAGAGACGAAGGTTGCACCGACACCGAAAGTGACCGTCTCAGCCGGGGTGCCGCTGTACATGCCGCCCGGTATCGTGGCCTTGCGATAGTAGTCATTGTCGGTGACCAGTTTGTCAACGGCGTCGCCGGTGACAGAGACCAGTACGGTGTCACAGGAGGTGGTGGCTTCCTTAATGGAGCCGGACGGGTGACCAACGGTAAATACCATGGCATCGATCTTGTTGTCACACAGCGCCTTCGACTGCTCGGCCGACTTGAGCTCGGAGACCAGGGCGAAATCATCCCTGGTCCAGCCCTTGGCGGCCATCAGCACCTCCATGGTGCCACGCTGACCGGAACCGGGGTTGCCGATGTTGACGCGTTTGCCCTTCAGATCGTCAAACTGCGTGATACCCGAGTCCTTGCGCGCGACGACGGTGAAAGGTTCGGCATGCACGGAGAAGACCGCACGCAGCTCCTTGTTGGGCCCGGCGTCCTTGAACTTGCTGGTGCCGTGGTATGCGTGATACTGCCAGTCCGACTGCGCCACGCCCATATCCAGCTCACCGGCGCGGATGGTGTTCAGGTTATAGACCGAGCCGCCGGTTGATTCCACGGAGCAGCGGATGCCGTGCTCCTTGCGGGTTTTGTTGACCAGGCGGCAGATGGCACCGCCGGTTGGATAGTAGACGCCCGTTACACCGCCGGTGCCGATGGTGATGAATGATTGGGCGCTGGCACTGCCGACTGCGCCGAGCCCGAGGCCCGCGACTATGGCTGCGCTTAAAATGATGTTTCTACCAAACATGAATATTCCTCCGAGATTAACTGTCCACTTAACTGTGGAATTGGTTATTTCTTATTCGCCAACCTGTGGTCATAAGGCGATTCACAGTTCGAGACAAATACGAACTGCCGACGCCTGTTTGTACGCAGGTCGAGCACAATCCACCCACTCAAGAGTGGGGACAACATACAATTACTACCAGATAATTGCCGACTTGGCGAATCTGCCCGCATCGTTCGACCGCATGTGATCGGTAACTCCGCATGTAACGAAGTTCTGATGAAATTGCCCGGCGGTGCGCAACATGGAGTATCTGCAACCCCTTGCCGAGGCGATGGGTCGGCGCCGGTGGGTAAAGCTTCAGCGTAACTGCTCAAGTGCGAAATGAATGCTTGTGGACTCGTCGGACAGCCATATCTCACCGTCCTGCACCATGCATTGCAGGTCCATATTGCGTTGGGCCAGCTGTGCCAGTTGTTCACCGATGTCCTCCGGCAGCTTGAATACCGCCAGTTTGCTGAATCTCTCCAGCTTGGCTGCGATCTGCTTCCACCATACGCTCGCGGCCCGGTGCTGGTGACAATAGAGCAGCACACGTTCGGATCGCGCGCAGGCCTTCCTGATGCGTTTTTCATCAGGCTGTCCAATCTCGATCCAGAGCAGCAGTTCGTCGCTCAGCGAACGCAGCCAGAGTTCGGGTTCGTCATCCTGGCTCAGTCCGCGCGTGAAACTCAGTTTGTCGTCGGCATTCAGTGCGAAGGCCAGCACACGCACCATCATGCGCTCGTCCGTTTCCGAGGGATGACGCGCGATCGTAAGTTGGTGAGTCTGATAGTAGGCCCGGTCGAGATCCGAGACCTGGAGTGTGCATCGATGGACGGTCGCATTCAGCGCCATGGGATGGTTGATATATCCTGTAGTCAATACGTCGCCCGCGGCGTCATCACATCGGGCTAGAATCGACCTCTGGCCGCAGCTTGGATATGCGGGCAGAGGTGTGGTGAAGGTTGACAGCATGCGTGACCGTACCGCAGCGATCAAGTGGTGTCAGGGCAGACGGTGGCCGGCTTGGAAAAAACAGATGCGAGAGGATGCGATTGAAACGGCTGCAACAGATACGCGCTGACTGGGCTGAGCAGCTCGATGAGTCGCGCATCCGGCTTGCACGTCCCGATGCGCTGCTGCCTTTGGCAGTCCTGGGGCTGCTGACAGGACTCCTGGCCGGTGGCGTGATCATCGTGTTCCGCCTTTCGGTCGAGGGCATTCAGGACAGCATCCTGCCAGGCGCCGGCCCCGAGAACTACGAGGCCTTGCCGTTGTGGGCCCGCGTGGCACTGCCGCTCGCGGCAGCGGTACTGCTCGCCGTGATGTTTCGTTGGTTTGCCAAAGGCGTCCATGTGCTGGGTGTGGCGCGGGTGATGGAGCGCATGGCCTACCATCAGGGACAATGCAAACCACGCGCCTTCATGCTGCAGTTTGTCGGTGCGGCGCTGGCCATCATCGGTGGTTACTCGGTCGGACGCGAGGGACCACACATCTTTCTGGGGGCCGCTTCGGGCAGCATGCTCGGCCAGAAGCTCTCGCTGCCCAACAACGTCACCCGCGCGCTGGTTGCCTGTGGCACGGCGGCCGGAATAGCCGCATCTTTCAACACACCCCTGGCCGGCGTGGTATTTGCGCTGGAGGTCGTGATGATGGAGTACTCGGTTGCGAGTTTTATCCCCGTGATACTGGCGGCCGTCAGTGCAACCACGCTCTCGCGCATGGTCTTCGGTGACGACCCGGCATTTGTGGTGCCCGTGATGGGGATGGGGTCGCTGCACGAGTTGCTGCTGGTTCTGGTGCTGGGAGTGCTTGGCGGTGTCGTATCGGCAAGCTTCATTCATGCGGTACAGACCATTGCCAGCCGGTCACGGGGACTGGATATCTGGTGGCGCATGCTGCTCGCGGCTGTATTGATGGGTGGGATCGGTATGCTGCTGCCCGGGGTGATGGGAATCGGCTATGACTCGGTAGAGATGGCGCTGAGCGGCAGTTTCGCGATCTCCTTGCTGGCTGTGTTGCTGGTCGGAAAGTTGCTGGCGACCTCGATGTGCATCGGGCTCGGTGTGCCCGGCGGCATGATCGGCCCGGCGCTGTTCATGGGTGCCATGCTCGGCGCGCTGGTTGCTGAACTGGCCCTGGCTCTTCCGTTCGGTCTGGAGAGCCATGTCGGCTTTTTCGCCCTGCTCGGGATGGGGGCAATGATGTCCGGCAGTCTGCAGGCACCATTGGCTGCACTGACCGCAATGCTGGAACTGACTCACAATCCGGGGATCATTCTGCCCGGCATGCTGGCCGTGGTGGTTGCCGGCATCACCGCCAGCGAACTGTTTGGTAAGGAGTCTTTGTTTATCACCATGCTGCGCGCCAGTGGTCTCGACTACGGTAACAATCCGGTATACCAGGCCCTGCGCCGCGTTGGCGTGGCCAGCGTAATGGATCGCAGTTTCGTACAGACCGGTCACCAGCTTTCTGGCTCGAAGGCTGGCGATATTCTGGGAAACAATCCAACTTACCTGCTGATCACTGCTGACGACGATTCACGGGTGTTGATGCCGGCCGTGGAACTGGTGAAGTTCCTGGAGTCAGACGACGCCATCGATTCCGATACGTTGATCGATCTGATGCAGATCCCGGCACACAGGATGCAGGTTGCACGCATCCACCTGCAGGCCAGCATGCAGGAGGCCTTGTCGACTTTCGAGGAGACCCCCGCTGAGGCCCTGGTGGTCGAGCGCGTGACCGCGCCCGGGATCTATCGCGTTTACGGAATTCTGCTGCCCGAGATGGTCGATAAATCCTACCGTTACTAGTGGGCTGCTTGGTAAGTAGCGGGGCTCCCTTCGGGCCGGTCCACAAGCGCCATCGCCTGTGTTTCGCTCGCTTGAATTAGCAACGGCTAGTCTGGCGTTCGCGAGCCTTGCCGATGACGCTTGCGGATCGGCTGAGTGTTACCAAACTCACCAAGCAGCCCACTAGCTGGTTTGTTTGCGAGGATCTGCCACCTCAGGGTGCCAGGAGCACAGCGAATTGCGCCGATTGCCTATTCCGCCTTGCGATGTACGCAACACCATCGTGGCTCCGATGATGGCGTAGGGTGCAAGGAGCGCAGCGCATTGCACCGCCAGGCTCAAGCCGTGCAAGCGCCTGGTGCGATACGGCTATCGCCGATCACACCCTACGCCTTGGTTGCAGTGGTCAGGTCTCCAGCAAACGCGGTATGAGTTCGACCAGGTTGCAGGGGCGGGTGCGGTAATCGAGCTGGTGCGCGATCAGTTTGCTCCAGCCATCCTTGCAGGCCCCCGACGAACCAGGCAGGCAGAAGATGAAGGTGCCGTTCGCCACGCCTGCGAGGGCGCGCGACTGCATGGTGGAGGTTCCGATCAGCTCGTACGAGATCACCCGGAACATCTCACCGAACCCCTCGATGACCTTGTCCAACAGCGGGGCGACGGCCTCCGGAGTGCCATCGCGCCCGGTCAGGCCGGTACCGCCGGTGGTTATGACGGCATGCACCTGGGGATCTGCTATCCAGCGGGAGACAGTGGCCCGTATCTGATAGATGTCATCGCGGACGATACATTGCTCGTGAAGATGATGACCAGCCTCCGTGCTCATCCGTCGCAGCATCGCACCCGACTTGTCGTCGGCCTCGCTGCGGGTGTCGGAAATCGTCATCAGGGCCAGGTTCAGAGGGATGAATTTGCGCTCTTGGCTCATGTTTCACTCGCGGAAAAATTGCGATTCTACTGAATCCGGAGCCACTGAACCGCGATTTGATCAGGCGCGGTATTCGACACCACTGGAAAGCCAGATTCGGCAGGCTCCCTCGTCCGAGACCATGCAGGGGCCGATCGGTGTGCGAGGTGTGCAGGCGCTGCCGTACAGTTTGCACTGGTTGGGGTATACCTTGCCGAGCACCACACGGGCGCAGTCACAGCCCGGTGGCATCTGGCCTGCACGGCGGCGTTGGTCTTCGCTGTAGTCTTCGAAGCGCCGGCGTGCATCGTAACCAGCGTAGTCGGAGTGGACGCTGAAACCGGACGACGGGATCTTGCCGATTCCGCGCCAGTTGGCATCGGACACCTGCATGGCTGTTTCGAGTTGCGCCTTGGCGTCCGGGTTGCCGCCCGGCCGCACCACACCCTGGTAACAGTTGTCCAGGAAGGCCTTGCCCTCGATGTGCTGACGCAGCACTGAATAGGTGGCCGCGAGCAGGCTTTCGGTATCGAAACCGGCGATGGCCGCCGGAATCTTGTGTCGATCGGGGACGAAGCCCCATTCCTCCGGACCCATGACGGTCGCCACATGCCCGGGGGCTATCAGGCAGTCGAATCCGGCATCTTCCGAGTCCAGCAACATGGCTACGGCCGGCCAGGTCAGGCGGCCCGAGAGAAGGACTGACAGGTTCTCAGGGACGCCTTCGACCAGCATGGCCGCCACGGGCGCGGTTGTGGTCTCGAAACCGGCCGCAAAAAACACCACCTGCTTGTCCGGGTTGTCCGCCGCGATCTGGCGGGCCTCGGTCGGTGACGCAATCGGTCTTACCTCGGCGCCCGCTGCGCGCGCCTCGGCCAGAGAACGTATCTCGCCCTTGGGCACGTTCACCGGCACGCGCAGCATGTCTCC
>Ga0316189_10006250_pt1 | contig 11368 bp, 4 predicted proteins | sample LowCovwburrow_MG_FD_204930 | JGI IMG/M metagenome (GOLD analysis project Ga0316189, IMG submission 204930) | Coastal sediment microbial communities from Maine, United States - Lowes Cove worm burrow | ecosystem: Environmental > Aquatic > Marine > Coastal > Sediment | place: USA: Maine... | reverse complement strand
CCTCCGAAAACGAAGGAGTAGCGCTCGGAACTCGGTACGCTGAGCACCTGGTTGAAGAGATTGGGGTTAATGTGGTCGATGCCTGGGATCAGGGCGCCCAAGGGATCCAAGTTCCCGCTCATGATGCCAGTGCAATCCGCGTAACCATCGGTGAATTCAAAGGCGTTGAAGTCGCCGGTGACCACCAGGCGCATGTCCGGATCGGCCAGTTGCATATCGGCAATGGCTTGTGCGATGCGGTCTGCCTGTTCCCAGCGTTTGACCGGCACACGGCCATTGGTCTCGATGGAACCCAGCGAACGGTTGTGGATGGAAATCACGTTGATGGGGAAAGGATTGCCCCCGGTTAGCACGGCGCCTTCCAAGAGCAGGGGCGGACGATCGTGCAGGGTGTACTCGGTACCGTTGTAGAAGTAGGTATCCGTGGGTTGGATCTGGCTCACATTGGTAACCGAGATGGAATCGCGGACCATGAAGCCAACGTCGATTCCGCCAATGTCATTACCTTCAATCAAGTAGACCGTGTAATTGATCGAGGCATCGTCGGCGGCAATCTGTGCCGCCAGATCGTCGAGAACCTCAATCGTGCCAACCTCTTGAAGGGCCAGGATATCGGGGGCACCCATGCGCTCACGAATCCACATGGAGAACTTGGTCAGCCGGTCTGCGTAACTCGTTGCATCGGGTTCGCCGCGGAACAGGCGGAACATGTTCTGCGAGCCAATGGTGATTTCGCCGTTGTTCCGGGCCCGCGCGCCGGGCAGGGGTTGGGCCACGGGAGTCACGCTCATAGCTGTGGGCTGGATCTGGTATTGGCCGAAGCTGAATCCCAGGGGTCCGGTTGCATCAATGGTTGCACCGGCAAAGACATCGGCCTGAGGAAGGCCGGCGCCATCGGGATTGATTTCGAAGAGTTCGGGGTTCCCATCCCAGACCGGCAGTCCGGGTTGACCCGGGAAGATCAGGCCAGGCTCGCGATAGGCGCGGCTGCTGCCGGCCACAACGGCGATGTTGCCGAAGCGATTGGTGGCAGAGCTGGCAGTTGCACCGACTACCCCAACCACCATTCCTTCGAAAGGTTCCAAGTCGGACATGGCTTGTGGGATGGGCGAGGGTGTGGTTGCGTCCAGGGTGATCGCGGCGGGTTGCGGGTTGCCGGAGGAGGTCACCGCGTAGGTCACGCCACCGCTGAACTCGGTGAAGCCGAAGAACTCAACAATGCCGCCTTCCACTTCTACCAGATCACCCACGGCTACCGCCGGCGCGGCACTGGTGAAGACGAAGATGCCTTCGGAAGTCGCGGGATCACCGTCCGTATTGGCGTCTTGGGTTTGCATGTAGAAACCGTTGCCGGTCACAGCAGTGACCACGTTGTCCAGGCTGCGCACGGTCTGCCCTTCGAAGGGCGATGTGTCGCCCGCGCCCTGGATCTGGGCGATGGTCACGGGCGGTTCCACGAAGTTGGGTGCGCCGGGCGTGGGGTCTTGCTGAAGATAGGTGTCGGTGTTGCGCAAGATGCCGCCATCTGGAACACGGGCGTTGGCGTGGCCTGTGCCATTGCCGCCATCGCGTTCATTGACCTGGGGTTGGCCCAGGTTCAGCAGAACGGCCAGGCCTGCGTCGTCTGAATCATCCGTGTCATAGACCAGAGCATCGATCAGCCCGTCTGTTGTCACGGGGCTGCCGTTTGGGAAGTCCGTGGCATTGCCCACGAAGATAGCCACAGCATCGGCGCCGTTTTGAACAGAATTACTGGAGATAACCAGGTCCACATTGGCGACTGCCGTATTGCCCAGGACAAAGAAACCGTCTCCGTTCAGGCTGAAACCATCCAGGTCCCAGGCGTTGTAGGCGGTATCGCTGCTGCCGTTGAAGAGCACAACCACCAGCCCGTCAAGGCTTGTGTTGGGGGCGCCGAAGAGTTCGATGAACTCGGCCACATCAGAGCCCGGTGTATCGGCGTCAACCTCATTGATGTAGACGTCCGGCACGGGGATATTGCTGTAACCCGGGGTGGGCGCCTGCTGCACGTAGGTGGTGGTGTTCAGGGCAACACCGCCATCGGGCAGGCGAGCGTTGGAATGGTTGTCCTTATCGCCGGCACCGCCCTCGTTGATCTGGCTTTGGCCTGGAACCAGGGTGGCCAGCAGGGTTGCGTCGTCACTGTCGTTGGTATCGTAGACCAGGGCATCAATCAGGTCTACATTGGTGACCGGGGTTCCCGAGGGGAAGTCGGCGTCGTTGGCCGCGTAAAGGGCCACCGCATCAGCCCCGTTCTGCAAACCGTTGTTGGAGAAGGTGAGGTCTGTATTGGCTACGCCGGCATTGCCCATGAGGAAGAAGCCGTTGCCATCGAGGCTAAAACCGTCCAGGTCATAAGCCGCATACGAGGTATCGCCATTGCCGTTGTAGAAGACCACAACCAAACCGTCGAGCAGGGTGTTGGGGTCGCCATAGAGTTCCACAAATTCGGCGGCGTCAGAGCCGGCAGTGTCGGCATCAACCTCGTTGATGACCACGTTGACACTGACGAACACATTCGATGCGCCCGGGGTAGGGGTCTGCTGTACGTAGCTGGAGGTGTCCAGAGCGGTACCGCCGTTGGGGACACGGGCATTGGCGTGATTGTCTTTGTCGCCAGCGCCACCCTCGTTGATCTGGCTTTGACCCGGGGTCAAGACACCCAGCAGGGCCGCGTCGTCGGAGTCGTTGGTATCGTAGACCAGGGCATCAAGCAGGTCCACATCCGTGACAGGGGTATTGCTGGGAAAGTCGGCAGCATCAGCCATGTACAAGGCAACCGCATCGGCGCCGTTTTGCAGGCTGTTGCTGGGTACGACCAAATCGGCGGCCGCCACGGCGGCATTGCCGATGACAAAGAAACCGTTGCTGTCCAAGCTAAAACCATCCAGGTCATAGGCCGCGTAGGATTGGTCGTTGGATCCGTTGTAGAGAACCACCACCAGGCCGTCCAGGCTGGTGTTGGGATCGCCGAAGAGTTCCAGGAACTCGGCCGTATCGGTACCGGCGGTGTCGGCATCAACCTCGTTGATGACCACTGCGGGGGCAACGATGCCGGCATTGGGCGCATCAGGCGTCGGTGCTTGCTGCACGTAGGTGGAGGTATCGCCACCCATACCGCCGTCGGGCAGGCGGGCATTGGCATGGTTGTCTTTGTCGCCGCCGCCATCTTCGTTGAGCTGGCTTTGACCCGGGGTCAAGACAGCCAACAGACCCGCGTCGTCGGAGTCGTTGGTATCGTAGACCAGGGCATCAAGCAGGTCCACATCGGTGACCGGGGTATCGTTGGGAAAGTCGGCAGCGTCGCCCAAGATGAGGGCCACGGCATCGGCGCCATTTTGAATGGTATTGCCAGGCACGACCAGGTCCACGCCATTGACGCCAGCATTGCCGATGACGAAGAAACCGTTGGCATCCAGGCTAAAACCATCCAGGTCAAAGGCATCGTAAGAAGCGTCGTCGGAACCGTTGAAGAGTACAACCACCAGGCCATCAAGGGCCAGGTTGGCCGTGCCGAAAAGCTCGATGAATTCGAGTGCGTCGGTGCCGGCGGTGTCGGCGTCGACCTCATTGATAACCACCTCGGGCACAATCACGGGGATAGTGAAAAGACCCGGATCGGGTGCGCTGAACAGGGTGTCCCAGGTGAGCGCCGTGTTTTCGCTGGTTTCGTCATCGCCGGTCTGACCATTGCCGCCGGCTGTTTCGTTACCCGCCTCGGTGGCAATACGTTTGGTGGAGAAACCGCTGCCCGGACCTGTGGGCTGTTGCGGAATGCTGCCGGCTTCGGCGGCATAGGTTGAGGTGTTGGCGTCGCCATCCGGACCGTCTACGGAGAGGCCGGTTTTGTTGGCAATGGCATTGCTGGCCGAGGGGGTGCCGAGCACCATCATATCCACATCGGACACCAGATCGCTGGCCCCGTCCCAGAAGAAGAGGGTCAGGCCTTCGCCGCTGTTGGTGAGGCCCGCGCTGGCACCCACGTTGACCGCAGTCATGTCGGTGGTGCCGGCATCGCTGCCCGAGATTTCGTAGTCGGCTTTAAAGCCGTATTGCAGTTCGAAGCCGGCGCCATCGAAGGCGATCACGGCCACGGCGCCGGCAGCAATGGATGCGCCGGCTGGAAAGCGGGTGATAAAGTCTGAAGACCCAATCGACGGGGCCGGACCCGTGCCGGAAGCTCCGGGTAGTAGCGCATAGTCCATATCATCGGAAAGGTAATAATTGTCGAGGGCAATCGCGGACCCGGTCGGGTTGGCGATCTCGATGAATTCCGCAGCGGTAGGGGTTACCACGGCTTCGGTAAGGTAAAGATGGTCGTCTGTCGCGAGGGACGGCGCGACGACGCATAGACTTAATAGAAAGATCCCCATGTGGGACCAACGGGTGTGTCTGTTCATTTTTTACTCCGGGCAGCCGTTCATTTCCAATTATGAAGGGATGATATTGAGGGGGGGAGGAAATGAAAGACTAATTTTTCGGTATCTCATAAACCCATTGCCAAAGCAGGTTTTCGGAAATGTGGAACGTATTGTTCACAGATGCCGGCTTCCGTACGAGAGGCAGCCAGTTTTGGAGAGAACCCAGCATAGCTTGTTACCGAAAAAGATACAAGTCCCGATATGGATTGATTTCACAGCCTAACATTATCTACACAATTCACGGTGTCTCCGTCAGATCCATCAATGATGGTTAGTGTTTGACCCGTGAAAGAATCACCTGACCGCTTTAGTTCCAGAGGAAAGAGGAACAATTGAACCTCAATGAGGCTATGTCCTCTCTCTGACTGTCTCACCGGCAGGTGCCTCGTGAAATGGGTACAAGGTGCAAGGTGCAAGGTGCGGTGGGGTTTGCGATGAACCGCCTGTCTCCAGCCGCGAGTGGTGCTTGAGGGGGTGCTGGAAGCCACTTGCACGTTACAAGTTGCAGTCCATAAAGCACCACTCGCGGCAGGGAAGGAAGGGGTTCATCGCAAACCCCACCGCGCCTTGAGCCTTGAGCCTTGCAGCTTGTAACTTGTACCTAGATTACGTTGTGTTCTCGTAGGCAGTGACCCTGCGCGAAGCGTGAGAAGGAGAAGTCACTCAGGTCCAAGGTTTGGTAGGTGCCGTGCACGATCAGCTCGGCTAAACCCCGCCCCACTGCTGGTGATTGTTGCAGGCCATGGCCGCTAAAACCGTTGGCGAAATAAAAGTTGGTTATTTCGGGATGGGGTCCGAGCACGGCATTTTGATCGACGGTGTTGTAGGCGTAATGGCCCGCCCAGGCACGGCCCGGGCGAATACGCTCAAATGCGGGAACCCGATTGGCCAGCAGGGGCCAGATGGTTTCTTCGAACAGGTGAGGGTCCACTTCGAAGTCAAGACAATCCGGGTCCTGGTCTGCGGCGGGCGAAACGCCACACAAGAACAGCGGACCTTCGGGTCGAACATAGACCCCACTTGGGTCGATCAGCATGGGCATGTCAATGACCTCGTCCTCCGCGCTGAAGCTGTAAACGAAGCGTTTTCTGGGTCGAACCGGCAAGGAAATGCCGGCCATGGCCGCCACTTGATCGGCCCTCGGGCCAGCCGCATTCACCACGCATGAAGCAGCCAGGAATTCGCCATCGGCCAACTGAAGGCGCGTGGTCTTGCCAGCGGCAAGGCTCAGGTTAACAACCTCTGCCTCCCGGTAGATTACACCCAGGGAGCGTGCCTTGTTCTTGAAGGCGCAGAGCAGGCTGTAGGGGTCCAGCCAGCCCTCGTTGCGGCCCAGGCTGCCCGCAGCCAGGTCTGTCACCTTCAGCCAGGGGAATCGGCTCGCAAGCTCCTCTGTTTCCAACCAGGCCACATCAACGCCTAGATCTCGCTGGCTAGAGTAATTCTGTTGCAAAATCGGCAGGCCCCGAGCGGTTGCCAGAAACAGGTAACCCGCACGTACCAGGGAAAGTTCCGGAACTTGACCCTCAATGGCCAGACATTCCAAGTGCTCGAAGAAGCGCTGCGTGAAACACGAAATGCGGATATTTGTCTCAACCGAGAATTGCTGACGAAAACCACCTGCTGAAAGACTGGTAGAGGCGGTAGCATAACTGGCATCCCGTTCCAGAACCAGAACCGAGCCATCGAAATCGGGATCGGCGGCCAGGAAATAGGCAATTGCGCTACCGATTACGCCACCACCTATGATGACCACGTCCTCACGCTGTTTTCCCGTTTTAGCCTTCACGTGCTTGCCCCTAAACCCTTCTCAAGTTAGAGCTTGCATAAAAGCAACCGCTGCCGCAACAGCCTCGTCCAGATTTTGCGTTTCCGTCCGCCCTGACTTCTTCCGTGGCTTTAAAGAGTGGTCACCGTCCGCCAACCAGTGCATTTCGATCTGGCTTGAAAGTGCGTAACCCGGCACCTCATCCGTGGTGCCAAAGGGATCGCGAGTGCCTTGCAGGAAGAGGGCGGGTGTGCTGAGTTGATGGAGGTGTTCGGTACGCAAGCGTTCTGGTTTACCCGGAGGATGGAAAGGGTAGCCCATGCAGATTAAGCCGGCCACACCGGCCCCATCGGCGACCATGCTGGCGATGCGACCTCCCATAGACTTGCCGCCGATGACCATGCCTTGGGGCCCGCCCAGCGCGAAAATAGCATCTCGCCAGGTTTGCTCCAGAATGGGTTGTCGATTGGGAGGGCTCTTCTTGCCCTCCAGGCGTCGCTTGACCATGTAGGGGAACTCGAATCGGGCGACCCGAATTCCGGCGGCGCCTACTCCGGCGGCCACGATGTTCATAAAGGGGGAATCCATGGCTGCGCCAGCACCATGGGCCAGAACCAGTTTTTGACCCGCGTTCTCGGGTCCGTCAAAGATAAAATCCATACTTACTCCTTAGGCTAGACCCAGGTACTTGAGCCCGATGCTCACGGGTACATTGTTGTAGTCGCGGGCCTCGATCTCCAGCATGGTCGCCTTGAGCCGGGAGGCAAGGCGAATGCCGCGATCAACCTCGGTCAATTTCTCGAGCATGTTCCAGTGCAGCAACCAGTGCTCGGGGTACTCTTCCTCTAAAACATCGGCGGTTCGCTCGAATACGGGCAGGGCTTCTTCGATGCCCTTTTCCCAAGCCGCGATGGTGTCTTGATATAAACCCAACAGTTTTTTCGAAGCGGCATCGTAGGCCTTTTTCTTGGGGAAGAACTCGGTGCCGAACTGTGTTGCCGGCCAGAATTCATGGTCGATGGGGCAGGCATGGGCACTGGGCACCGATTCACCCACGGCCAAATGGTAGGCCTGGGATGCAACCAGTTCTCGATCGCCCAGGCTGATGCGGCACTGAGTGAAACACATGATCATCAAATGCCCTTGGTCGTTGGTCACAATTCGCTCCAGCTTCCCGCTCAAGTGGAGGCCAGACATGTAGTTCAGGGAAATGCTAGAGCCGGGCCCACGGTACTGAAAGCGGCCAAGGTCATACTCGGTCAAGCCCGACAGTGCCGTACCATCGGCCAGAGGTCCAATCGGCATGGAGAAATTGTCACAGGAGTGATCGGGAAGAATACGGCCCTTTGTCGCCAGGGCACAGGGTCCAGTGAAACTCAGGAAACCTGGTGGATCGCCAATGATCTGGGTCAACTCGCCAATCACCTGCAGGCCGGAATTCAAGTGGATTGTGCCCACCTCACCGGCGGCCAGAGCCCGTTGAAGGGCGAGTTTCCCGCCAACCTTAAAGGCAAAGTCGGTCACCACCTGATCCAAGATTTCATTCAGATCCTCAAAACGCTCCACCACAAAGAGCTGGGGTTGCTGCTCGGTCACGTCGTAATCGGTTTCCACACAGCGTGCGCGCAGGCGTTTCTTGCGGACCTTGGGCAGGTGCAGCATCATGCTCTCACCGACCGAAGACAGGATACCCGCCCCGTAAATTTTGTAGTTCTCGGGTGTGCCCACCAGGCCAAACTCCACCGTCCACCAGAGCAGTCGGGCCAGGGTCGCCGACTCCGAGGTAAAGGTCACTTCATCAAGTGCCTTTTCGAGGATCAACATGAGTTTCTCGATTTCTTCCGGTTGGGTGGCGGAATCCTCTTTGGCATAGGACAAGTGTTTAATAGCTTCGTATACCGCTTGATCTTCACGAGACGAGAAACCCAAGGTGCTGAGCTTGCCAAAAAACTTGAGGAAGGCGGCATAAGTGGCATCAGGAATAATGGACGCATGGCCCGCCGCCTCGTGGATAATATCAGGGGTTGGGGTATAGGCTAAATGTTCCGCGCGTCGAATGGCGGCATTGATGGGAAGTATGCCGAGAGACTGGAATTCCTGAAAGGCTCGGGGCGGCACAAAGCCATTGACGCAGATGGCTCCCCAACCAAACTTCGACAAACCCTCGTCCATCTCTTCGATACGGGGAATCCTGTCCAAATAGATCCCCGTTTGGTTGAGGCCTTGCGCATAACTCTGATGGGCGGTCAGCTTGAGCTGGTTATAGGTTTGCAAGAGCGTAAAACGCCAGACAGCCTGATCGATCTCGTCATAGGCGCTATAATCCTGTTTCACAACGTATTGGCGCAGGTGACTGGGGATTCGATCCAGCGTCGCTTTCATTTTGCTACTCTCCTTCGCGGGAACTTCAAGACGCCTCTTAATATACTTGGAAACGCGGCGCGAGAGGTAGCGTTTTTGGCGTCGCTCCCTTTCGGATGATCCGAAATACCAAGTATCGTCGCGCATGTGGTGGGAACGAAACCAAAAATGCAGCAGACCTCATTGGTAAGGACCGATGCAGGTGTAACCTGGCAAAGAAACGCACAGCGGGGAACCGGTCCATGAGTGCCTCAGTCAGGGCCGATTCCGCTTGCTCGGGCAGGTTCGCCAAGAGGTGGTGCAGAGCCCTAAGCCGGACCACCCCTGCCCTGTTTTTCAGGGCCAGATCCCAAATAAAGTGGTCCGCCTGGCCGTGCTTCTCCGCCTGCGCCAGGGCTTGTAGCCGGTGGGTCAAACAGCCGTCTGTCAGGGCTTTAACCAAAACCTGGTCGCGGCCAGATGTCTGTTGATACAACAGATCGAGACAAAGCCGGCGGGTGCGGAAGTCATTGAATGCCAGACCCTTTATCAATGAACGCCTGTGGCCTGCAAGCCAAAAGCGAATATGATCAACGAACTGCCGGTGGTCTTTGTTCAAACAGGACTCCAGGCGGAATACGAGCGGCAGCCAACGGATCAGATGAGGTGTGTACGCGGGGACTATTCGACAGCGGCCGGCAAGCTCCGCGCGGCGTCGAATGGTCGGCACGTTGTCGTTAATCCGCATCAGGAGCCAGGGGAGTTCGTCTCCGTTCTCAAATCGTTCCAGGTCTTCGACAGCGTCTTTTCGCACATAGCCGTTGTGGTGGCAGGGGCGGAGTCCGGCAAAGCAAAGACTTGCCTTGGCAGTGATATCGTCCACATAGTGGGCCCACCAACCGGGCGACAGGTCAAGCCAGAACCTGGTTAAGCCAGGATGGTGGGTGCGATGCATAGCGGTGGCAAGCCAGAGGAGGCGATGGGGTGCGGCTCGCTTGCAAATCGCGGCCATGGCCTCCAGGGCTAGCCGTCTGGAAAACTCTCCGTCGAATGACCAGAAAAGAAGAGGAAACACGGCAGGTACATCGCCTCGTTCGCCCAGCTGTTTGAATACCTGGGATGACGGGTTGAGGTTGAGAACCTCTAAAAGTGCCTGGCTGGACATTGTTCGTTTGCTCATGATTCAATCCTCCAGACCTGGTTCGGCCGTGTTCAAGGGGGCAATGATCATGCCAAGCCACGATCCTAGCTGCCACAGGCCACGAGCTGAAAGTGGACTCAGAAAAACTATACCACAGATAAGCCTTCTAGAACTAACCATCGCCGGTCTCGAAAGACGGGAAAAGACTAGCCACCGAAGGGTTTGTATATAGGAGCCATTGTTTAAGAGGCCGAACAGAGCGTGGCGCTATGAATCGGACGGGCTTCACAGCCAGGCGACATAGCCTGATAATGGAAACAAAGCTGCCTCCGAGGCGCGCATGACGCCCTGATTTCTTGAACGGGGTTGTCTCCGAGGCTCCGAGTGCGACCTTATATCTGAGACAGGTTAACTCCGAGGCTCGGAGTGCGCCCTGATACATGAGAAGGGTCAACTCGGAGGCTCGGAGTATGCCCTGATACGTGAGCAGGGTCAACTCGGAGGATCGGAGTATGCCCTGATACGTGAGCAGGGTTAACTCGGAGGATCGGAGTATGCCCTGATACGTGAGCAGGGTCAACTCGGAGGCTCGGATAAGGCCTGTTTCATTGAACCGGGTTGTGTACGAGGCTAGCCGCCTTGACGGTTAACTTCTGAAAGGTAAAGTTTTCGACTCTAGCGCAAGCAACCCCTAGGCGCATGCGTGTTTGCGTCGGTTCAACACCAGGTAGAGTGTTTGTGCCGAGGTTTCAGGGGCGGGAGCCCATGAGCCCTGAGCCTTGCGCCTTGTAGCTACCCTCCCGACGCATATCGCTCTGCTTTCCAAGTGAGGGGGAACTGGATCTCATTCCTCATTTCCTTCCATTCGTCAGGAAGGAAAATCGGGATACAGGCCTCCCTTCCACGGGGCCGTCGAACAATGACCGCCTATATACCATAAACGATTTTTAGACCCCCTTGGTACACATCCACTTTGCATAAAAACACTTTTTTAGACCTGTTTTAGTCGAATTAGTCTACACGGCTTTCGCAAACCATCTGGATTTTAAGGGCTTGAAGAACATGAAAACAGCACACATTGTGGAGAAATTATTTTCACAAAAATAAAATGTGTACCAAGGGGGTCCAAAAATTTTTTATGGTATATAGAGGCTTATTTTTAAGCGTTCATCAGCCAAGAGTGGCTGTATTGTGCCTAAACCTTTGGAATATCGGGACTTTAGCCTGAAGGTCGGGTCCGCGCCTGTCCAAAACATTCGACTCGAACGCCTCAGGCTCAACCCTGGAGGTATGTAGCCAGTGCACCCCAACGGTAAATGCCAGGTGCCAAGGGGTTTGGAGGCACAAGACGGATGGCAAAAAAAGGTCAGGGGATCGCAAGTAGCGCCGTCGGCCCGGTCCGCGACCATCCCGGCGTGAAGAGTCGTTGGACCACGAACAGGTAAAATAAATACCACTGATGAGAGGAACCAAAGGCTTGCTTTGTAAAACCGTATCCGGGGGCCATTGCTCGCAACAATTGGAGGAGACGGCACGTAAAAACAAACAGCCATTCTCTGCGAGGTGCGTCTTCACCTCGACCGTTGCGGAACGAAAAATCTGATGGGATGAACCCACCGTCTTTTTAACCCTATCAGAACAAAACAGGAAGAAACCCCAGCTTCATGGGCGAATGCT
>Ga0316189_10006249_pt1 | contig 11370 bp, 10 predicted proteins | sample LowCovwburrow_MG_FD_204930 | JGI IMG/M metagenome (GOLD analysis project Ga0316189, IMG submission 204930) | Coastal sediment microbial communities from Maine, United States - Lowes Cove worm burrow | ecosystem: Environmental > Aquatic > Marine > Coastal > Sediment | place: USA: Maine... | reverse complement strand
CCGATTGAGTTCTAATACCTTCAGTACGTTTTTGAGCGTCTCTTGTAGTATTAGGTTCAAGGCCATATTGTGATTTAAGGCCACGGCAATGCTGTTTAAAAGTGAAAGTTCCCGGTTGCGCTGCTTAAGCGCTTCTTCAGTCCGTTTGCGATGGGTAATATCTTTGATGATCCCCTCGAACTCGACATCGCCGTTTTCAGGGTTTTGGTATCGTCGGCTGGAAATCAAGGCCTGCATCGGAGCGCCATCACGTTTTTTAAATTCAACTTCATAATCTTTTACCTGGCCCCGACGGTTAATGGCCGCCAGAAATCTGTCTCTATCTAAGGTATTGCGGTAAAGATTCTGGGCCGATCCGGTTTTCAGCATTTCCGCTTTGGATGGGAAGTTAAGCATTTCAACGCCGGCTTGATTTATATCCAGTATCTGGCCCTGCTGGTTGGTCGTATAGATCATATCGTGGCTGCCTTCAAAGATGCGGCGATATTTTTTCTCGCGTTTGGCGACCTCTTCCTGAAGTCGCTTCAACTCAGAGATATCTTTAAATATTTCAAGCCCTCCGGTAAAACGTCCCGCAGCGTCTCGAAACGCCGATGTTGAACAAATAATGGGTATCCGTTGGCCTTCAATGCTGGTAATCTCATACTCCCGATTGTGGATATCCCTGCCTTCTGTGCCGGCGTGCTTAAGCGCGCAGTCAGATTCGCAGAGTGAGTTCTTAAACACATCTTTGCAATACATCCCCACCGCATCATAGGCTGAAAAACCGGTAATTTTTTCTGCGGCTGGATTGAAGAAATTGATACGCCATTCATGGTCGGTGGTGAATAACCCATCCGGGATCCGGTTAAGAATCTCTACAAAGCTTTCTTCCTTTTGGTACAAGTGCTCCAGGGCCTTGGCATTGTATTCACGGATCTGTTCAGAAACAAAATAGTTCCAGCCACTCGGGTGAATCTTCCCTTGCTCTTTAAAATAGGAACAGGACAGACAAGAGGATAGCTTTTGGAAGAAATCTTCCGGGATAAAGTTGGTGCAATGGGTTTTGGAGATGAGCCAGCACTCGGTGGCAGGCTTACCATGCACAGGGCAGAGCACTTTGCCACAGGATAAAAGCGCCCAGCATGGTTGTTTTTTACTCTTGCTTCGGCTTTTAAGCGTCAGGTCGATGAGATGATTTTCTAGCAATGAATTCACAATATGGATCTCCTTTGGCACGGCAGAAAGTTTCTGCAGCCGAAAAAACATAGCGCCCTTCGGGATAGACGCCGCCGTAAATAAGATCCATGAAGGCACCGGCAACCCCCCTGAGCATGTAGCACTTCTCTGATTTTGCAAAACCGTATTGCTCCAGGTAGCCTCTGGCCTCATAGGAATCGCTTGCACGAATGACGAGTTTTTCTCCCGGAACAAGTTCCTCGACCGCCAGGTCCCCCCAGCCAAAAGCCACGGCCACAGCCGCAAAACCGATAATCTGATCTTCTTTGTTTTCAATCATGGGGGCGACAATCTGCTCCCATTCCCAGGAATTGCGAATTCCCTGAAATGTCGCATAGCCGCACTCCTGGGCCGCTTCAATCAAAAGGGTCTTGGCTTCAGCCTCACGCTCTTGGCCCATTTTGATTTCAAAATCAAAACTCAGTCGATCGTAATAGTTGACCGAAAATAGCGAGAGGTAGACCCCAAAAAGGGGGATGATCCCTTTTGATTCCCTTATCTTGCTACCTTCCATGACCGCATGGATAATCTTGCTTACATCAATTGCCACTTAACGCTCCTTAACATGAAAGATACACTCCTCATCCCGCTTCATTTTGCACTGCCGCTCCTCCACCATATAAAAACCAAGGGGGCGCTGGTAGATCACCTCCAGAGCACCGGCAATCCAGCCCCGGGTAAAGTGACAGCCTGGTGTTTCGCGTCGCCCGTGTTTTGCGAGCCACCCGGTGACATGATGGCTGGACGTGCTCGCAATATAAGCCGAACTGGGCCTGACCTTCCTAAAATGAATTATCCCCAAGCCACAATTCTGATACAGCAAGGAGGCCATTTCCAGCTTCGACTTAAGGGTTCTGATTTTATAATATTGGTTGAAGAGATGCTGTAAACTATTATAATTGGTTTCCTCAGCCGAACGGTACAGAAGCTGAACACCCTCCGTGCCCAATGTCTCTTCCAACGTTTTCTGCAAATTGATATTATAATGATGGCAGTGCATGGCAATGGGTTGTCCCGAGATCACAACCCGGTGCCCGTCCCGGTTGAGTTCATTTTGCCAGTCAAAAATGGCCATTTCCCACCTGAATGAATGACGGATACCTCAAATTTCTGATAATTTTATGTAGACCGTTTTTAGGCAACACTTTTCCTGCCGGCTAACGCGTCTCATTCCAAAATGCGCTGTGTGTGGTGCCAAATCCTTATTAACACTGATCATGTTAATCGGCAAGCCGATTTTTACTCAAATCTAAACGACAACTCAGCAGAGTATAAACGAATATGCTATATATTTCTAATGGTTACGTGCGATGGAGGCGTGCGCTGTCTTTTGGGTGTGAATGATCTGAGGGGTGCCCGGAAATAACCTACAGAGGATGGTTGAAAAGGGCGAGGATGTCAAGTAATTTGCCCATCAATCCTCGCCCGACTCAAAGAAGGTATGCAACTGAGGTTCACAAACGCATCATTCCGTGGGGCTACATTTTTTCCAAATCACTGGGTTTATCCCAGGCCACCTTAAGCTGTTCGGCAAACTCAGGAAATAGCTTGCGCAATGGGTGGTTGGGATATTTGGGCAGCTCTTTGGTTTCACTGAAAACCGAAGTGGCTAAAAACGCATCGGCAAGCGCAACTGCAGGCACGACACGAGGTGCACCGGCCATGGGCCCGGTAAAAATTAAATCGTTGTAATAAAACGCCGAAAGGGCTTCCATCGCAGCATCAAACCCGGCCCAACCCTTAAATCCAAACATATCCTTAAAGCGCTGCAATTCCATGTAAGAACCGTTACTGGGCGCACTGGCGGTCGCAAAGCCCCATTTTTCCTTTATTAACTGATTCGACAGCCCGCACAGGGCATTGGCGGGCGCGTTGAGTGTAGTGGTATCAACAATAATGGTTTCAAATTCTGCGCCGGCCTTTTCGATGGCATCGAGCAGTTTTTGGGCACCGGTAATTCTGCCGTTGGGTGTCTGATCGTTCTGATCAAAGGCTACCAATAGAACATGCTTGACGCCTATTTGTGCCAATTCTTTAACTTCCGTCAACAAATCTTCCTCCCAGACGGTAATACTGTTATAGAACATCCGATCCAGCAAACCCTGTTCAGCACAATAGGCCGCGCCCTCCAATTTGGCCGGCATCATTATGGCGTCAACGCAAAAGGGCATGTCGCTGACCGAGGTGACAAAATCCACATATTTTTTGAATTTTTCACCCGGGCTGGCGACAATGTCAGCCATGACGGGCACGCCGGTTTCCTTCCACAGTTTGTCTGCCGTTTTCAGTAATTCTTCGGCCCGCGCTTCATTAAACCCTTTTCTGCGGCTGCCCTTATCAAAAACCTTGTCGCTTTCTTGAAAGATGGAGAAGCAGCAGACTGTGGGATAATCTCCCGGCTGACCGCCTAGTTTTACGCCACCGACGTCATATACCTTTGGCTCTTTATTAAAACGTTGCATAACTTACCTCCTTTAATCGTTAACGGGTTTAGCACCGCATTATCTATTACCAAAACTTCCTTTTTTTTATATCGTCCAAAAGATGATTTTTAGAATTAATCTAGATGATTTTATAAACAATAAAATCGAATCCATTGACATCGGCCCGCCGGTATGAGAAAAATTTGACCGCAAAATATTAAAAAGACAGCAGTAATCGATAGACGGAGGCAATAGCATGACGGATATAGTTTTCAGCTCATGGGGCGGAGAAATTATCGAAACCCGCGGCGATGAAACGCAAAACCAGGCGTCAATCAAAATGCTGGATTTGCCCGAATATTTCAAGCAGGACAAAAAGATAAAGGCCTTGATGGGGTGGAAAGGCATTGTTCTGCGTTCGCCGGAAGTGGATATCATTGATCTTTGCCGGGCATATTTTGAGGCCGTTCTGGCACATTCAAAAACCTGTGACAAATGTAACTACTGTAAGACGGGCTGGGAAGAGATGCTCGAGATCTTTCAAGATATCGCCACCGGCGAAGCGACCGAAGAAGACCTCGAATTTATGCAGTCGGCTGCTGAAGCGATCGTCAGCAATGCAAAATGCAGCATCGGTAAATCCGGACCGACACCGCTCTTTCATGCCCTCAAATATTTTGCCGATGATTTTTCACAGGCCGTCAAAGGCGAGAAACAGGTCACCAAGGGTACCTATTATTCAAAACTGACGGCCCCCTGTTTGGACGCCTGTCCGATTCACCTCGATATTCCCAAATATATCGAGTTGATCAAAGACGCCAAATTTGCAGAATCCCTCACTGTAATTCGCGAACGTCTGCCCCTAGCGGGTATCGTGGGACGTGTCTGTTTCCGGCCCTGCGAAAAACATTGCCGGCGCGGAAATTTAGATGAACCCATTTCGATAAAAGCCCTCAAGCGCTTTGTGGCGGATCATGAAGTCTTTGAGCAAAAAGAACCGGAATATGAGGTCACTCCCTCGGAAAACAACGGCAAAGTGGCCATTGTGGGTGCCGGTCCGGCCGGAATTACCTGTGCCTATCACCTGGCCCGAAACGGTCATGAGGTAACGATCTATGAGTCCCTGGATGAACCGGGCGGCATGTCGGCTGTGGGTATTCCAGACTACCGACTGCCGCGCAATATCCTGCAACGTGAGGTGCAGCAAATTCAGAAAATGGGCGTTTCCATCAACTACGGTCAAGCCATCGGAAAAGATCTGATCCTCTCACAGCTTGAAAATGATTTCGATGCGGTTTTTATCGGTATTGGTGCACAGGATAGCATCAATATGGGCATCGAAGGTGAAGACCGGGAATATCAGGGATTTATCCCGGGACTTGCCTATCTGCGGGAGGTTAATGCCGGCCGCGATCCCTATCCGCCAGGCAAAAAAGTCGTGGTTATCGGCGGCGGAAATGTCGCCATTGATTGTGTTCGCTGTTCCTTGCGCACCGACAAGGAAGATATTCAACTGGTTTACCGCAGGACCCGCAACGAAATGCCGGCCGATGATGCCGAGATTCACGATGCCGAAGAAGAACAGGTGCAATTCCACTTTTTGACTGCGCCGGTGCGTATCTTGGCTAAAGATGGCAAAGTGGCCGGCCTTGAATGCATCAAAATGGAACTTGGCGAACCGGACGCCAGCGGAAGACCGCGCCCGGTGCCGATTGAAGGTTCGGAATTTGTTTTTGACTGCGATACCATTATTTCGGCAATCGGACAGCAGGTTGATCTTACCTTGCTTGCCGGAATGGATGATGTTCAAACAACCAAATGGAATACCATTGTCGTTGACCAATACACCAAGCAGAGCAACCGCTCAAAAATCTTTTTTGCCGGTGACTGTGAAACCGGTCCGGATGCCTTGATTACAGCCTGCGCCGGGGGCCGCCGGGCTGCTCACAGTATCGACCGTTTTATTAAAACGCAACCCCTTGAACATGATGACAATCACTACTTTGATAAGCTTTTCGAAACCGTAAAAGTCTATGACCCGGATGAGGAAATCCTCAAGGTCGAAAGCAAACAGCGCTTCCAGCCGAGCGTGCTCCCACCGGACACGCGAAAATCAACCTTTGATGAAGTCGAGCAAGGCCTATCCGCCCAGGAGGCCGTGGCGGAAGCCGAACGCTGCTTGAGGTGTTACCAGGTGGCAACCATCGCCGTCTAGTGTTGTGTCCCGCAAAAATGTTACAAAAGTCTTAACGATTATAGTTTCAGTGTTCAGGTGACAGCGCCGCCGCTGGCCTGAACAGCGGCCAGTCAAATCAAAAAAAAACTAATGAACATCGAACGTCCAACATCGAACATCGAATAATGTACTCTGTCTATTTTAAAAAAGACTGAGCGAAGCCTCCGGCTCGTAGGGGTTGTAGCGCCTACGCCTCGGAGAGCGATTCCACCATTCTTCAATCGTCAATCAACATTCGTCATTCCCTGAAGTTTCATAAGAGGTGTCAGGGGATTCAAAAAGGGACTAATAGGCTGGGAAGCTGGGAGGCCCGAAAGCTTGGAAAATCGTGAGCGTCAGAGCCCTCAAACCTTGCAGCTTCCCAGCTTTATAGCCTCCCAGCCTTCAAGCCATATACTATGAGCTATCAGCCAGAATATAAAGCCGACCTTTTACTTTTAGCGGGCTTTTTGGGGGCGGGTAAAACCACCTTACTCAAAAGAATACTTTCCTGGGAGGCCGACCTTTCAGAAACAGTTGTCCTGGTGAATGAGTTTGGCGACATCGGTATCGATGGCGCTTTGCTTAAAGATTCCGGTTCTGATGTAATAGAGTTGACCAGCGGATGTATCTGCTGTACGCTCAGCGCCGACTTGCATCAATCGCTGACGCGTATATGGAATCGATTCAAACCCCGCCGCATCTTAATAGAATCTTCAGGCGTTGCAGACCCCAAATCGATCGCCCCGGTCTTGAAGGAGCCGGGGTTAAGTCAATTGATGGATCTCAAAAAAACCGTTACGGTATTGGATGCAGATTTTTGGGAGGCACGGGAGGCATTCGGGCCCCTTTTTTATAACCAGCTGGAGATGGCCGACTTAATCCTTTTGAACAAAATTGATTTGGTCAAGCCAGAAAAAATTTGTAAGTTTCTTAAAGAAATTCATGAGGTTATACCCGGTTGCCAGGTAATCCCCACTATTCATTGTGGCATCGATCCGGAATCCCTCTGGGTACCGGCCACGCCCAAAACGTTTCAGTTAAAGCCCATCCGATTTTTCCAGCCAATTTCTTCGAACAGCAATACGGATTTAAGCGACCCTCATCATTCTCACCAGGAACACGGCAACCAAACGGTAAATGCGACGAACTATGTAACGTTTTCTTTCCAGGATCCAAATATCGTTGACGAGACTCGCTTTAAAAAATTTATCCGCAACCTGCCATGGGAGGTTTTTCGCATAAAGGGTCCGGTGAGATTTTCCGATCGCGTGGTGATGCTCAATTTCGTCGGTGGCAAAGGCGAATGGATTCCCTGGGATGAAGAACCTGAAACACGACTGGCTTTTATCGGATGGGGGATGAGTAAAGCGGAGACACTTCAACATCTAAAAAAATGTGTGGTTAATTCCGAATTCATACAGGGCGAACCTTAACGGAAACTATTTTCTGCCGGGAAATGAGTTTTTCAACAAAGGCGTTGCTTTATGGATAGCCGTGCCAAGGTCGCTGATCGCAATCATTTTCTGAAATAGTCTGTTTGTGATGCGGGATCCCGCTAAACGGGAGAATAATAAGCGTGAACCGCTAATTTTGCGCTTTTAGTTAACAGCATTTATAAAGCCTCAACAGGCGCTCGTCCATAACAAAATAAAATTTCATGAAGGAAGATCCGTCCCAGCGGGTTCTTACGCCGTGCACGGTATTTGCCAGGGCGATGGTGCTTCGCAGGTGAGTAATCATAATAAGCTGTTTGCTGTCGGCCACGTCTTTGAGAAACGCCTGCATGGACTTATGGTTGGTATAGTCCAGGGAGGGTTCCACTTCATCCAGCAGAAAAAATGGGCTTTCAAGTTGATGAAATACAGCCAGCTTCAAAGCCAGGCTAGTAATGGACTTTTCACCTCCAGACAATTGATGCGCCCTGCGCAGACGATTTCCTGGAAGATTGACTTCGATCTCCAATCCCTTTTGTCCATTTTTCGAAATTGCATCTAACCGAATCTCACCCAGGGGGATGAGATAGGACATATACCGTTGAAATAAGGGGCCGATAATTTCATTGAGACATCCAACGGCTTCTTCTTCGGATTCTATGTCCAGGATTTGCCGGGTATAATGAAAGCGCTGCCAGGGGTTTAACTGGAGAAGGTCATTAATTTGTTCCTGCCGGATAATGGTTTCCAGACAATGCCTCAGATTATAGGCATCTAATTTTTGGCAATATGCTTCGCGTGTATAACTGGTTTTATCAATCCAGTATTGATCTTCCCCCTTTTTGGTTCTTTCACGGGCCAATTGGATGCCGGGTGCATCTTTCCCCCCCTGCTTTAGAAGCAACTCCACCCGAATTTTGGATGCCGGCGGATAGTCCTTGCTGCCGGCAAAAAACAACTCTTCTTTTTCATAACAACGGATTCGGTCCAGATCATTCTCGCCGAGCGCCCAAACAATTGCATCCAGAATATTTGATTTTCCGACGCCGTTATTTCCAATGATAACACCGATCCCGGGCTGAAAACTCATGTTGGTTTCTTCTGAAAAGGATTTAAAGCCTTCAATGTTAACATCTTCCAGATAGATATTATTCATTCTGATTTTTTTCCTTATACCGTCTGAGGATTTCGTCGATGAGTTCTTCCTGCATGGGGATCAGGGATTCGTAAACCAGGTAGCCATCTAAAGCAACACTGGGCAGGGACTTGGCCTTCAGTTCCCGAAAGCGCTGCACCCCTTCTCGAGTGCGCATATCCCATTCATGTACTTCGATTATTTCTTGGATGTCTTGCGGTAAAACCTTTACCGATTCCGCCATATAGACGCAGGCAACTCATTGTCTAAAATCAGTCAAAAGCACATCCACCAATACAGTTTGTGTCAAATCATCCTCCATCGTATTCAGCATGCATGACTTTGAATTCGATCTTTTCATCCGCCACTTCCAGCTTACCCCAGGAAACCCCATTTGCGTCCGATGCCGGCCCGAGACTGATGAAATCCTTCCCGGCGACATGCCAATGTCCCCATTTTTTGAGCTGGCTAAAAATAATAATATCGACTTGAAATTGGGGTATCATAGCCTCCAAGGCCGGAAAAACGGTTTTATCCTGCATGAAATTTGTCAACCCACAGACCATATTCATTTCTAGAGCAAACGGTTCGAAGTCAGAATAATCGGGAAGTCTCTGAAGATAATCGCCGAAAAAGACGACACCTTTTTTTTGCTTCATTTGAAAGCTCAGCACCTGGGGCAACCGCAACAGCCAATCCCTGTCCTTCTGTTCGAGTGGCGGCATGCCTTTTTTTTCTTGACCTTGGGCATAGCACCAGTCGTTGGCCCCCTGAATCGCAAAAATTTTGTGTTTGCGCATTTTCTGAATCAAATCTTTGTTTTGAGCAGAATCCCCTGTCAGGTTTCCGAGGCAGTAGCAAGCTTTTGTTCCGCAAGCTTTCATGTGTTGAATGAGTTTTTCCAAAATGGCATGATTGCCTTCTATCGCGCTGATCAGGCCGACCCGGCATCTATCGGAAGCGTCGGCATGAACCCGAAAAGATTCGGCGGGTCGCAGGCTGCCGTTTTTTGCGGCGGTGACGGCAGCGGTCAGTTGATCGGGGCAGGAGGTTCCATTGCGGCAGTCAATTCCGGCCAAGTATTTCAGGGCTTCTGCCAGTGGTTTTCCATCTAAAAGACGCGCGACCAGCTGAGCGTTACCCGGACAGCCACCCCCCACAAAGCGAATATCCTCAATGGTTCCACTATTGATTTTGAAATGAATTTCAGGCGGACAGACACCTTGGGTCTGATAGATATACTGGTTTGGTTGGGCTGAATTTTTCATTTTTGTTGATGAATTCATATCCGTATCAAATAAAAAGTAAGCGAAATTTAAAAGCAAAAAATCAGGGTAGGTGGTTGTAATTGAAAAGAAAATGTACACCAATGCCTTTGTGTTGGATATCGTCCAATAGTTGATTTTTTTCCAGAAAAAAGACGATTTTAAAGGCAGGGAGTGGTCAATCAAGGCCGGTTTTTAAGCTAATTAAACTGCGACATTGACATTCTTGAAACGGGCTGAAATCAGATGGCTACCAACCAATCGGTTCAGACGCCAGCTGCTTTAGCTCGTATGGTGGATAACGTTGAAATCGTCCTGTTTTATACGCCGACGCTTGACAATTTTCTCTCGGTTGCTGAGGTTAGAGCTTTAAAGAATTTAGGCCCCGATGAGGATGTGAGTTTTTCAGTCCACCTCCCCGTCTTTTTGGAAATTGCATCCCCGGACAGAAAAAAACAAGAATATTCCGTTCCGTTTAAATTCAGACCAAAAATCGCAGAATATTTTGATCTTAGTCGGCAGCATGATGTTAGGAATACAATCGGCAACTAATTTTTCTCTTTCGGTCGGATACTTTCTGCTTTTTCTTATCTTCTCTGTGTTATCGGCTGCACCGGGAATCGTTTAAATACTTTTAGTGATGACATTCCCTCATCAATATGAAAAATCTGGCCGGTAATCCATGATCCCTGATCGCTCAAAAGGTGATGAGCGAGACCTGCAATTTCCTGCGGCGAACCAGCAGTGAAAATTTAATAGGTTTTTACTATCAGTATACCCGGTTTTTTCTCCCATTGTAAACTCAGACTGGATGGTAATGTTCTCTGCTACTAATGAAATCGAATTCCAAACCAAAGGAAATAGACAAAATGATTAATCTGTTGATAGTTACAGTCAGCTTTCTGCTTGTGGCTCTTAGTCTTGTCAATGCAAATATGCAATTGACTTTCAAACCGGCTCCGGTAAAGCGAACCCTGGGGGCGGGGAGACGTGACGTTATTAACCGGTAAGGACTAAAATGGCAGCTGCAAAAGAATACCGGGTAAACTTAATCCAAAAGATAGCATATTCCGCCCCTGCATTTGCTCTGGCAGTGGTGGGTATACCCGTTTATGTTTACATTCCAAAGTTTTACACGGATGTGGTTGGAATCAACATAGCAGTTCTCGGCTATCTCATGTTTAGCGTCCGCATTTTTGATGCAGTTACCGATCCGGCCATCGGTTACCTCTCCGATCGAACTCAGACCCGATTTGGCAGACGACGTCCGTATATTGCAGCAGGGTCCATCCTGGTGGCGGTTGCAATGTTTCTTCTGTTCAACCCGCCTGGGGTTTCAGAGACAATGGAGACAGTTTGGTTCGGTGTTACCATTTACATCCTTTTTCTTTTCTGGACAACGGTCGTGGTTCCCTTCGAATCCTTAGGTCCGGAAATCACATTTGACTATCATGAGCGGACCTCGCTGTTTGGCTTGCGGGATGGATTTCTGATTGCCGGAACCCTGGCAGCGGCAAGTTCGCCGGCTCTTGTTGCCTGGCTGTTTAACCTGCCCGCGGATGCAGATGGGGAGCGGGCCAAGTTTTTTTGGATTGCGGTCATTTATGCCCCCATGTTAATTGGAACCTGTTGGTGGTGCGTGCTCGCTATACCCGAGCGGCGACCTGCGGGAGAACAT
>Ga0316189_10006248_pt1 | contig 11370 bp, 8 predicted proteins | sample LowCovwburrow_MG_FD_204930 | JGI IMG/M metagenome (GOLD analysis project Ga0316189, IMG submission 204930) | Coastal sediment microbial communities from Maine, United States - Lowes Cove worm burrow | ecosystem: Environmental > Aquatic > Marine > Coastal > Sediment | place: USA: Maine... | reverse complement strand
CGCTGTATGGCCGGGTCGAATCACCCGAACAGTTACAGGCAGCGGCACCCGGCGCCGGGATCGTCGAGCAGGTGCTGGTGCGTAGTGGCGACACGGTAAAAAAAGGTCAGACACTGGTGCGCCTGGATCGACGTGATTTCGAATCGCAGTTAGTTCAGGCTCAATCCGAGTTAATGGAGATCCGAAGCCAGGTCGATGAACTAAAAATCAGGCATCGTTCTAACCAGTCATCGCTCAATACCGAAAAGGAATTATTACAACTTGCTGAAGATGACGTCGAACGCATGCGCAAGCTCAAAAATCAAAATCTTGGTGCCGATAGCGCGCTCAGCGAAGCCCGCGGCACACTCGGCCGCCAGCAGCTTTCGGTGCAGAATCGGCAATTTGAAGTCGAGAGCTTTCCTTCCAAATTGCAGATGCTTGAAGCCCAGCAAAGTAAGTACAGCGTTAAACTCAAAGATGCTGAATTGATGATCGAGCGCAGCGAAGTAGTTGCGCCATTCGACGCCGTGATCAATTCAGCGCCAGTTTCCGTCGGTGACCGCGTCGCCATCGGCCAAACGCTGGTATCGCTGTACCCGATTCAAAGCCTGGAAATACGCGCGCATATTCCCTTTCGCTATGTCGCCGACATTCGAGCCGCAATGTCTCAATCTCAAATACCAACCGCACAATGGCAACGCCAGGATCAGACACTTTCTTTTAAATTAAATCGATTGTCAGGTGACGCCAAACCCAGCGGCCTCGATGCCTATTTTGATACCGGCGAAGCCAGCGAAGCATTACGCCCGGGCGAGCTGATTAACCTTAACCTGTCATTGCCGCCCGAAAGCAATGTCTTCGCCATTCCATTTCAGGCCATTTACGGCAACTCCAGAATATTCCTGTTACGCGAAGATCGACTGGCGGGTATTGACGTCGAAACAGTTGGGCAGTTTTTTCGCGACGACAAGGGGGCACAGTTACTGGTTAGAAGCGCGCAGATTAATGACGGTGATGCCATCGTCGTCACCCATTTGCCCAACGCCGTTACCGGTCTCAAAGTCAGGACCATAGAAAATGACACCGCGCAGTAGTTTAGTCGGACTTTTCGCCAGGCACGGCGTCGCCGCGAATCTACTCATGGCAATGATGATTCTGGCGGGCGTTCTGGCGCTTAATAAACTCAACGTGCAGTTTTTCCCCAGCTTTGAACTCGACGTCATTACCGTATCGACCGTCTGGAGCGGTGCCAGCGCCGAGGATATCGAAACCGGTATTACCATTCCGCTCGAACAACGTTTGCGCAGCGTCAACGAACTCAAGGAAATGTCGTCATCATCGGCACCCGGCGCCTCCGGCCTGACACTCGAATTTAACGAAGGCACCGATATGATTCTGGCGCTGGACGAAGTCAGGAAACAGGTGGACGACTTTACCAACCTGCCCGACGAGGCAGAACTACCCCGCGTAACCAAAGCCACCCGCTTCGAATCGGTCGCCAGAATGCTGATCAGCGGCCCTCGCAAGCTGGAAGAATTACGCGTACTCGCACGACAGTTTGAACGCGAGTTACTCGCCCGCGGCATCGATAAAGTCGAACTCCAGGGTCTACCCGAAGAAGTCGTGCAGATAGAAGTCGAAGCCGAGCAACTTCAGCGTCTGGGTATTGGTTTCGACGAGCTAGCGCGACGTATCAACAATGACAGTCAGGATTTACCCGCCGGGCTGATCGGCGAAAATGACGGCACCCGCGAAATCCGAAGCAAGAATCAACGTCGATCACCGATGCAGTTCGAGGACCTCAATGTCGTAACCGACGAGGCAACCCGTATTAACCTCGGCGACATTGCCCATGTCGAGCGCCGAATCAAAACTGGCACCCCATTTATAACCATCGGTGACCGCGCCGCCGTGGTACTGATTATGCGTCGCAGCGAAAATGGAGACTCCTTGAAATCTGCCGAAATTTTGCAGCAATGGGTGGATGAAACCAGACCCAGCCTGCCGCCAAATATCGAAATTCAATTATTTAACCAACGCTGGGAATTGATCAAAGATCGCATTCTTTTGCTGCTCAAAAACGGTGCCGGTGGCCTCGCCCTGGTATTGCTGATTTTGTATGTTTTTCTTTCTGCGCGTGTCGCCTTTTGGGTGGCAGTCGGCATTCCGGTATCGTTCATGGCAACGCTAGCCGTGCTTTACCTGGTCGGCGGCAGTATCAACATGATCAGCCTGTTTGCGCTGATTATGGCTCTCGGCATTATCGTCGACGATGCCATCGTCGTCGGCGAAGATGCGCAGGCACATTACGAAATGGGCGAAGACCCGCTCAAGGCTTCCGAAGGCGGTGCACAACGGATGCTCGCACCGGTTATGGCATCGTCACTGACGACGATTGCAGCCTTCCTGCCGCTCATGCTAATCGACGGCAGAATGGGCAATATCATGGTCGCGATTCCGATTGTCATCATTTGTGTGATTATCGCTTCGCTGATTGAAAGCTTTTTGATCTTACCGGGACACTTGCGACATGCTTTCGTCAATATGCATCACAAACCGCCTACCGGAATCAAGGCGGCGCTGAACAATGGCTTTGATCGCTTTCGCGAGAATGTCTTCAGACCGTTTGTGCGCCTGGCGATCGAATTCCGCTGGACGACGATTGCCAGTTCTATCGGTTTTTTCGTTCTGGCAGCAGGACTCATTATGGGTGGACGCACTGGCTGGGTGTTTTTCCCATCACCCGAATCCACTACGGTTTATGCCAACGTACGTTTCGTTGCTGGCACAGCGCAGGAAACTGTCGACCGTTTCCTGTTGGACGTCGAAGAGGCATTAATCAATACCATGGATAGCTACGACGAAACTTTAGTCTCGAGTTATTACACTATTCACGCATCATCTACCGGTGAGGGCCGTGCGATCAGAGGTGAGCGAAACGGTTCGATTTATGTCGAGTTATTAAGCTCGGAATATCGTCAGGCGACTAATCGTGATTTTATTAATAACTGGGAATCGCGAATAAAATTACCGACCGGCATCGACAGTTTCAAAATATCGTCGCGACGTGTTGGACCTTCGAGGCGCGACCTCAATATCAGACTCACCGGGCCAACGCCGCAGGATTTAAAACTGGCCGCGCTGGAACTGGCCGAGGCGCTATCGAATGTCGCCGGGGTATCGGCTATCGACGACGACCTGCCCTATGGCCGCGAGCAACTCATCTACTCACTCAACCCTGCCGGTGAAGCACTCGGCCTGTCGATCAACGATTTAGGCCGGCAATTACGTGCCGCCTTCGATGGCATTGTGATCCAGCGCTTTCAGGAAGATGCCGACGAAGTCGAAGTCCGGCTGCAATTACCGCAGCAGGAACAGCGGCAACTGAGCAGCCTGTATCAATTTCCGGTGAAATTGCCAAGTGGCGAATTTGTACCGCTGGAAAGTATCGCTAACTGGAAATCGAATCAGGGCTTCGAATCCCTGCGACATTTTAATGGCCGACTTTCGGTTGATGTGACCGCCGATGTCGATGCCGACGTTAACAATACCGCCGAAGTGGTCAACGATTTGCGACAAAGCACCCTGCCCGCACTGGCCAGCCAATACGGCATTCAATACAGTATCGAAGGCCGAAGCGCGAGTCAGCGAGAGGCATTTGCTGATATGAAGATGGGGGCCGTTCTTGCGCTCATTTTAATGTATCTGGTTTTAAGCTGGGTATTTTCATCCTATGGCTGGCCTATCCTGGTGATGCTGTGCATACCGCTAGGCCTCACCGGCGCGGTGTTTGGCCACTGGATTATGGACATGAACATGACCATATTGTCATTATTCGGCTTTTTTGCGCTCTCAGGAATCGTCGTCAACGACTCGATAATTCTGGTTATATTTTATCGCCAGGTACGCGCCAAAGGCATGGCCATTTATCAGGCGCTCGAAGAGGCAGCCTGCCAACGTTTGCGTGCAGTCCTGTTAACCTCACTGACTACAATCGCCGGTCTGACCCCTTTATTATTTGAAACATCAAGGCAGGCTCAATTTCTCATTCCCATGGCGGTTTCGATCGCCTTTGGTCTCGCATTTGCAACCCTGCTGATATTACTGGTTATTCCAGCCATGCTATCCATTTACGAAGACATTGCACAATGGTGGTCGGCAGGCGAGCAAGCATCAACTCCCGACATTAAATCTGGTACCACTTAAATGAACACAACAATATCATCGCTGGAAAAAGAGCAGTTAAAAACAGTCGCGATGCCAATCTGGAAAAATATTATCAGCGCCTCTCGCGAACGGGATTACGCACGTTTTTCGCGCGGCTTCTCTCCAGAACTACGTGCTAAATTATCCGAAGAGCACTTCGTACTCAGCTGCCAGGAAATCCCCCTGTTAACCAACATCGACGACGATTTTGAATTCATCGATTCGATTCAACGCGAAAAAGGCATTACCATTCTCTGGCGAGTAAAAAGCAAAAAATTTGCCGGCGAATTTCTCGGCATCCTGACTTTACAAAACGGTGAATCAGGCATGGAGATTACCGGAGTTTCGGTCAATTGATATTAATGACCAACACTTCTATTGCCATTTCACCGGTTCAATTTTCAGTTTTTGAATGCCCTTATCAGTGCATTCGTGCACGCTGAATTTGTAGCCCTGATCAACCATGCTTTCGCCGGAATCGGGTATATGTCCAAGCTGGCTCAATACCAAACCGCCGATGGTATAGGAGTCTCTGGTATTTAGATTAACATCGAGCAGGTCATTGACTTCGGAGACAGATAATCGTGCATCCACCAAATAAACATTGTCTTCAAGGTTTTCGACTGATCTTTTCCTGCGCGGCAGGTATTCTTCGAAATCGTATCCGACGTCGATATCGCCGACCACTTCTTCGACGATATCTTCCATGGTGATGATGCCGGTCGCAGAACCGTATTCATCAACGACGACTGCCATGTGATCTTCACGCTGGCGCAAAATTGGCAGCAGCTCGTCGATAGTTTGCAGTTGCAAAACATAATGTGCAGGCTTGGTTAATTCGTCGAGTGTTTTCAGGGTTGTTGATTTATCCATTAAATCCCAGGTGGTCAGTGTCGCGATGCCGGTGATATTGCTGATGTTTCCTTTGAACACCGGCAAACGGTTATAACCTCTGCGTCTTACCGTGGCGATGGCTCGCATAATACTGCGTTTACGATCGATGGCAGTGACTTCGGATATTGGGATCATGGCTTCGCCCACGGTCGTATCAGAGAATCGAATCACGCGTCGAATCCGTCCACGATCAAAAGCATCTACCGAAGATGTCCTTTCACTCATTTCGACTACCGAGCGAATTTGCTCGCGGGTCATAAACACGTTTTGCTCAACTTTTCCACCACCTAGCAGTCGCGCGAAAAGTCGGGCAATTCGTGAAAAAATGATAATCACCGGGTAAAAAACGACCGAGAACACTTTTAACGGGTAAATCGCGATCGGCGCGACGACATCCGACTTTTGCTGGAAAACACTCTTCGGAACAATCTCACCCAGGATTAACAGGATTGGGGTAAATATCAGAAAAGCATAAAGATCTCCGTGCGCGCCAAACAGGTCTACAAACAAAACCGTTACCAGGGTAGTCAGCGATACGGTTGCGATGTTAGTGCCTACCAGTGTGGTACCCAGCATCAGGTCTGGGGTCTTGAATAACTTGAGGACTTCCTTAGCGCCACGATGGCCCTGATTGGCTTTGGCGCTTAATTTTACCTTGTCCGAATTAACCAGGGCGATTTCCGAGCCGGAGAAAAACCCTTTGATCAGCAGCAATACAATAATCCCAACAACAAGTAACAGAATGGTCATGAAGCTTTCTCCTCTAGTTCGGGCCCGTCTTCTGATTCAACCTGCACGGTATCATCGACGTCTTCGGGTATGTCTTCGATTTCCTCTCGTGCCTGCGCCTGATGGTCGATTTCTCCATCAGTCTTCAATACGCCCTCTCCACGATTGAAGTCTTCTTCATCAACACCCTTGGCGACACGTACACGTGAAATTCGATGATCGTCCATTTCCAGAATCTGAATAATGATGTCTTCGCTTTTGACCTGATCACCTTCGCGAGGCAGGCAATCGAGCAGGCGAAATGCAAAGCCTGCAATCGTCGTCATTCTGGGATCTTCAATACCGAAGTTGGTCAAGTTATCGAAGTCGTTCAATTTCATATCACCCGGCACTTCGTAAATATTATTATCCTTTTCTGCATAGAGTCCGGCGGTTGCCCGTGAACCACCACTGACATCGCCAAAGATAAAATTCAGAACTCCGCGCATGGTAATAAACCCCTCAACCCCGCCAAATTCATTCAGGCACGCCGCCGCACGTACCTGGTTTGTCTGGAAGAAATCGAACATTTCGTCGACTTTCTTGGTTAAAGGCACAACAACCGGTGGATGCATAATATCTTCGTGCCGCAATTCAGATTGATCCGCATCGTCGAGCACCAGGCGCAATATATCCTCGGCATGCACAAAGCCAACCAGATTGTCTCTATGCGTTTTGAACACCGGAACCCGTGGGTGTCGATATGAAATAAATTTCTCGATAATCTCTGGAACACTCATTTCGACATTGAGAAACGCCATTTGAGTTCTCGGTGTCATCACCTCGACAATTTCAGTGTCGTTAGCCTCCAGCAAGTTATAGATTAATGCCCGTTCAGTGGCATCCATACCACCATCTTCTGAAACCTGTTCCACCAGGGTCAGGAATTCATCAACCTGCAAAATATTATCCGCGGTTTTAACGTCACCGACGATCCGCGTCGTAATCCAGTCGGCGATGCTTCGGATTGCCCAGCGCACTGGTGCGATTATGTTTACCCATAGCGCCAGTGGTGCTGCGACGATGCTGGTACTGTATCTAACCGGATTTGATACCGCGATGGTCTTTGGTGTCACCTCGCCGAAAAGTAGCAATAAAGGCACCATTACCAGCAAGTTGATCATCACCACTTTGTCTGGCTGGTAGAGCGAAATCAAAATGGATGTCATATTGACTGCGGCGGCAATGTTGACCAGTTCGTTACCGGTCAAGATTGAAATGATCAGTTTTCTGGGTTGGTCGAGCAGTTCGTGAATGATTTCAGAGCGCGAATTTTGCTCGCGCCGAAGCTGCTGTAGATCGAGTCGGGAAAGGGAAAATAGCGCGGTTTCAGAACTTGAAAAAAACGCAGAACAAAGCAGCAGACAAAACTGTATTGTGAGCCGGATAATCATACCCGGCTCCGACAGCAGCGCTGTGTCGAATGCGAAAAAATCGATCACGAACTGCCAGTACTGATTTAAAACTTGCAGCAATTGTTCCATTGTAAATATTATTAGTTAGCTGATTCGGTAGGATGCTCGCTCATTATAGACCTGGCTATAATCAATTAAATGACCTAAGACAATTCCCCTGATATTTGACGATGTAATATGAACAGGTTCTTCTTGAATTGGGGTTTTTTAAGTTGACTACAGAAAATATCATGACATCCGCCCTATTGACGTTACGTCCAGATGATACCGTAGCCGATGCCGTGGCCATCATGCATAGCAATGAAGTGCGCAACCTCCCTGTCGTGGATGAATCCGGTGCCTTTATCGGCCTGTTTGGTGTGCGGCGCTTAAGCCATCTATTGCTACCGAAAGCCGCTTTGGATCTCGGAGCACATAATATCGCCGATCTTCAATTTCTACCCGACGATGTTGTCCAGAATGGTGATCGCTGGCATGAAATCAGTGAGCAACCGGTTAAAAATTTCCTGGAAAAGAAAAAGAAACTACTTTTTTGTACCCCGCAGACACAATTTCCAGAGTTACTCGCATTGCTAGATGAAAGCAAAGACACAAGTCTTCCAGTCATTATTGTCAAAGGTAAAACCCGAAAGGTAGTTGGAATGGTATCGTGCTGGGACGTCCTGGAGGGAATCATCATGGGGCGCCTGGTCAATAAAAAAGATGCGCCAGACCTGTAGAAACTCACAATGTAAACGGCAGACTCAACATCTGCGAAATCCCGTCGAAATTGGAAGGTGGAATTAGTGCACGGAGAAAGCGAACTGGTAGCGCAGGTGATCTTTGGATGGGACCCGCTGTGGGTATCGTCAATCCTGTTTGTAGCAACTTATATCGTCATTGTTTCCGAGAAGGTCAACCGCGCTGTGGTGGCCGGACTGGGTGCCAGCCTGATGGTTACACTGGGCATCCTGAATCAGGAAACGGCCGTTTCAGGCATTGATTTCAATACCCTCGGGCTTTTAACTGGAATGATGGTGATCGTCGCTATTACCAGGGGCAGTGGTGTGTTCCAGTTTGTCGCTGTCTGGTCAGCCAAAAAAGTCAATGCAAGCCCCTGGGGTATATTGTTCATGCTGTCGATGGTGACAGCGGTGTTTTCCGCATTCCTCGACAACGTCACTACCGTGTTATTAATTGCACCGGTTACACTGCTGATTGCACATCAACTGAAAATTGATCCCTATCCATTTCTTTTTGCCGAAATATTCGCCTCTAATATCGGCGGTGCCGCCACTCTAATCGGCGACCCGCCCAACATAATGATTGGTTCGGCAGCGGGTCTCTCGTTCAATGACTTTCTGTTTAACCTCGCACCCATCACCCCGCTTATTCTAGCTGTTACGCTAGCTGTTATTTACCTCGTCTGGGGGCGCAATATGCATGCATCTGAGCAAGCACGAGAACGCATAATGAATTTCAGGGAGCGCGAAGCGATAACGGATACCAGACTGTTAAAACAGTCGTTGTTTGTAATAGCCCTGGTAATCGTGGGCTTTGTACTCGCGCACCCACTACGGCTTGAACCGGCTACTATCGCCATGTTTGGCGCAGCTTTATTACTGTTTCTCTCCAATCTGCAAAATGATGCCGAAGAGCAATCCGAAGGCGTGAACAAAATATTCGCTGGTGTCGAATGGATTACTATTTTCTTCTTCATCGGTTTATTCATCACTGTCAAGGGAATCGAAGAAGCTGGCGTATTGAGAATTCTTGCTGATCTGGTCATCAACTACACCGGTGCCGATATAACCGTTACAGCTCTGGTTATCCTCTGGATATCGGCAGTCGCTTCGACCATCGTCGACAATATTCCTTTTGTCGCAACCATGATTCCGCTCATCAAATCGATGGCCCCGACCTTTGGCGGTGCTGAGAACCTGATGCCATTGTGGTGGTCGCTGGCTCTGGGTGCCTGTCTAGGCGGCAATGGTTCGCTGGTCGGCGCAAGCGCCAATCTAATCGTTGCAGGCTTCGCCGAGCGTGCAGGTCATCGAATCCAGTTCCTTAAGTTTATGCTAATGGCCTTTCCGATGATGTTGTTAAGTATTGGAATTGCCAGTGTTTACGTTTATCTTCGTTATCTCTAACAAATAATCCTGAGATTATTTTTATGGATCTGAAATCAGTTACGGTTGCCACCGCAGTTGCAACGACTGGCATGACTGTCAGGCAGGTTTTCGAGGAATGTATCCGGGCGAATACACCCGGTTTGCCGTTTTGCGATGATCATGGTCTTGTGACTGGGCGGGTCACGTTGAAAAATATTCTCAAGCATCATTGTCTACCGGAACACCTGGTGGAAATGGCCCATGTGCTGGGCGAGCATGTATCCGATGTTGAGGAAATGGAGCTGTTAGCGAAACAGCTCTTCGATAATCGAATCGATTCCTACAGACAGCCTCCACATGCTTCGCTAAGCCCCGCTTCCTCCCTCATTAAGGCGATGGCTCTGATGGAAAAACTCGATACCAGCTACCTGTTTATTATCGATGAAAGCCAATATCTAGGCGTGGTAACCATACAAAGCCTGAGTAGAAAATTCCTGCACTACGATAATTCATCGAGATCGATCTAGCCTGCGGATAGCATTCGTCAGGTTAGCGACAGAAGCGTCGAGACCAATAAATCGGGGTCATAATACGGAGCGCTTTCTTTAGTAACCAACCGGGTCTTGATAGCCTGGATGCCACGATTCTTCAGAAACTTCTCCGAGAGATCGTCCATCGGTGATTTGTCTCGATTATCCATCAACACAAAATTGAGGAATTTATCGCTCGAGGTATTACCACCCTTATCGGCGCGCAGACATTCCAGCAACGCATCGACGGCCGCCTGGGCGTTCATGCCAATTTGCTCCGGATCCTTACCTCGGTTCGGTATATAGACCTTGGGACAGTCATTGCCCGCAATTGCCGCGCCGACGCCCCTGGGCAGTAAATTTGCCATCAAACTTGTGTAGAAGCTGCCCGGTGGGTAGCAGATCAAGTCGGCCTGCGTGATGAGTTTGTGTGTTTTTTTGCGCAGTACCGCCTCCGTTGGGACTATTTTGTCGGACCGAGACGACAGGAACAGACGCTTGATGGGAGACGTCAGCAGGGGGCCTTCCTTGCCGGTCAGCAAGTGCTGCCCGATGACCTGGCTGCCGTCGTCGAGTTCGGCCCCCAGATGCAGTGACGTGTTGACCACGGCGCGGACTGTGCCAAGTACGTTCACCAGCCTGGAGAACAGAAACAGGATCGGTTCGAGATGCTGGTGGTTACCCATGTAGCCGCCAGCAAGGATTAGATTGCCGATACTGGCCCCGCGCAGATCAAAATCTGTCGGCATGGCATCGCAGAAGTGTTCGAGTTGGCTGCGGATTAACCGCCGCATGGGATTGGGAATGTCGCTTATAAGCGGACTTTTACTGGCGACGATGTCACTGAATTGGGCAGCCAGTTCGGCGCGGGACCCATCTTTCGGCAAGCGATAACGAAACAGCCGGTAAATCTCCGGGTGGCCGGTGACCGCCTCATCGGCGAGCGCCATCAGACGCGAGCGCAGATCGCCAATAGACGGCATATCGAATGCCTGCCGGAGTTTTGCCGAACTGCCGCCAGAATCGAACGGTGTCACCAGGTGAATGGAGTTATGCGTGTAGGTCTTGAGTGTTCGACTGACTGTGCTGAGTGCCGTACCACCACTGAAAAACAGGAGCCGAGGCCCAAACTCCGGGGCTCGCCGATAACGCCCGATCCGAAGGGGGTCGGGAATCTGTACCGTGCGACTTACTATAAAATCGGACATTGTTGATTATTTACTGGCAGTTCCTGTATGCCATCTCATTCCCGGTGACGAACCACTCCGGGTCCGTTTAGTTGATAACAAATATTTGCTGAGAAATTGACCTGACACAAAGCGGGCCGTGAATAACGCCTTAAACTACCGAGTTTATGCCAATCGAAAATTTAACACCAGATATCCGTAATGCCGTTCGTGCCGTAATCGTACGGAACGATCAGGTGCTTCTACTGAAGAAGGCCGGGGGCATCAGCGGCGAGCGCTTTGCCTTGCCTGGCGGGGG
>Ga0316189_10006247_pt1 | contig 11371 bp, 9 predicted proteins | sample LowCovwburrow_MG_FD_204930 | JGI IMG/M metagenome (GOLD analysis project Ga0316189, IMG submission 204930) | Coastal sediment microbial communities from Maine, United States - Lowes Cove worm burrow | ecosystem: Environmental > Aquatic > Marine > Coastal > Sediment | place: USA: Maine... | reverse complement strand
CGGGCTGGTTGTCAAGTGATGGTCATTGCAGCAATATCATGAATCCCAGTTTCACCGAAATGGGTGCAGCTAAGGTTGACACTAATAGTGCGCAATATAGTAATTATATAACTGCTAATTTTGGCGCGTCTCGTTAGTCGGCCGATTAGGGGCAGACCCGCGTGTCTGCCCAGATCGTAAACAGGGCGAACACTTGGGTTCGCCCCTACCATTAGAGCTCACATCGCTAAACGTTTTTTTTCATCATTACGTCAAAATCCCTCCTAAAAAACATCAGTCGCAATACATATTTGAATATTTCAAATATATATTTTGTATAAATTACATCACATTCATTTCATAAAAATTATTTAATCCTGATTGCTACTGTTCGGGCTTTTTTTGAAAATACTTCGGACTTAAATGAACAAATGGCAGCTCGATTTTTATGCCATACATAACTAGTAACCGGGGTAATGAAATGAATAAATGTAAGCCTATTTTTAAATCAGTTTTATCTGCAATTGCTTTATCTATATTTGTAGTGGGTAATTCGTACGCTGCAAAAGTATACGAAAATGAAGATACTGAACTACAGGTAAATGTGACACTCGGTGGCACCTACCAAAGTGAAAAAGATTCTGAGGGTGAGGCAAGGACAGAATTGTCGGGTAATACTTCATACAACCAGGTGGAGTTTCTAGGTATCAAAAAAGTCGGTGAATATGAAATCTTTGGTGAAATAGAAATTGATTTTGATCCCTTCGAGGATAGCTCTGCGACTAAAACTGATGACACGAAAATTGGTGTCAAAGGTCCATTCGGTCGTATAAGAGGCGGGCAATTCGATAATTACTTCGAGGACAAAATTGCCGAAGCGCTTGATACAGGAAGCAAGTATTCGCTGTCAGAACCTAAAAGTGGCATGGATGAAGATCACCTGCAATATACTAAAAAATTCGGTGACCTGGAGTTAAATATTGACCTGACAATTCAGGGTGATCGCGAAAGTGAAACTATAGATGACAGTGCAGAAACAGGAAAGACAGTTTCCATCGCCTATAAGATTTCAGATAACTTGAAACTATATGCAGGTATTGATGATGTAGACGAGACCAATGGTGATAAGGGGACGGCATTTTCACATGATAAAACTACTGGCTTTGCTTTGGCATACAAAACAGGAGAGCTAGAATTTAAATTTAGACATGCCGAACAGGAAGAGCTGGATGGCAATGACATAGACTACACCGGTGCAGGCGTTTTTTATGACGCTGGAAAATCTGAATATAACTTTGCTTTCCAGGAGGTTGATGATTCCGATAGCGCAGTCGATTCACGTACCGAGCTGGCGTTCAATTGGGCCTATTCATTGTTCCCGAATGTGAAAACGGACGTTGATTTGATTGTACGCGATAAAGAAAACGATGAAGGTGATGGAGTTGCTTTTAGTATTCGTTATAAGTTTTAAACATAGATTTTCTCCTCCAGGGGTTTTACCAACTTTCCCGGTATATAGTCGGGTTAGTTGGTTTTTCTTACCAATAAAATACCATGACCATAAAATAAGTAATTCATGAATCAGTTTAAATCAACAGCTTATCAAATTGGAGAGTCCGAAATACGTCCGTGGGGAAGTTGGCAGGTTTTGGATGTTGGGCCTGGTTATGCGGTTAAGCGAATTTTGGTCTCTCCGGGAAAAAGGCTCTCCTTACAATCCCATAACTATCGATCCGAATTATGGAACGTTGTTTCGGGTTTTGGCCTGGTCACTATAGGTGGCGACGAGAATCCGGTTCAAATTGGAAGTCACATCTATATTCCCAGGGATACACGCCACCGGTTATGTAATTCTGGTGAAAGCGATTTACTTCTTATAGAAGTGCAATACGGGAAAAAAATATCAGAGCAGGACATTGTTAGAATTGAAGATGATTTCGATCGGGTTTAGAAAATCAAATTTTTAATATCCATTTGATTATAAGGCTTGGGTAAAAAGCTAATGCGATTAGGCAGGTCTTGTGGGATTTGATCCTCCTGTGCCAAAGAGGATGTAACTATAATGGTTATTCCGGGCAACTTTTGCAGAACTTCAGAAGCGAGTATCCAGCCATCTTTTGGACCTTCTAGTACGACATCCGTAAATAAAAGGTCAAACACTAATCCCTTGTCAATATAATCTAGCGCCTCCCCGGCGGTTGCCGCAGAATAAACTTCCAGGTTGAGCGAAAGAAACATTTTTTCCGTGGCGAATCTCAAATTGTTATCATCCTCTACAATGAGGACGGGGCCTTTGAGGACTGGAGTGGAATGACTCGATTCTGTCTCGGCAAAAGCTGGCAAGTCTTTTTGCTGAGTTTCCTGGTAGAGCGGTAAGTACATTTCAATCGATGTGCCAGATCCAACCTTGCTACTAATTTTTATCGATCCGCCTGACTGTTTTATAAAACCGAAAACCATGCTTAGCCCTAACCCTGTACCCTGACCATTAAGTCTTCTGGTGAAAAACGGCTCAAAAACCCGGTCAAGAATATCGGGTTCAATACCACAACCGGTGTCTGTCACTTTGATGCAACAAGAATCATGTTCAAATGGTTCGATGGTTATCAATATTTCTCCAGTGTCAGCGATAGCCTGGGCACTATTTAGACAAATATTTAAAATGGCGTGTTCGAATTGGCCCGCATCTATTTTTATTATTAGCGGAGAATAGTGGGCATTAAACTTTAAATTCACATTCTTTCCGGTACTGAAATCTAATAAATCAATTAGACCCAGGACAAGTTCGTTGATCTCCACGGGTTCTGGACGTAAATGCTGTTTCTTTGCAAAGGCTAGTAGCCGCTGTGTCAATGAAGTACCTATCTCGGCGGCATTCTGGATTCTCTGATGTAATACTGTGCTTTCTTTATCTGCGGTATGATTTTTAACTAATATTTCAAGGTTACCAATAATAGCGGCCAAAATATTATTAAAGTCATGGGCCACGCTGCCAGCAATTTGACCTAGTTTTTCCAGGTGTTCCAAATATTTAATTCTGTTTTGAACCTGTCTATTGTCAGTGACGTCGGAAGCAAACCAAAAATTGCCACCATCTTGAGCACTGTATTTACGAATTTCGATACTGATGCCTGATTTAGAAAATTCTAACTGGTTGTGTCGATCAAAGTCGTGTAACGAATCGAAGTTTTTATTTTGAATAATGGGAGACGATTTTATTAAGTCTAAAAGAGAGGTGTTTTGCTCTACCGAGCCGGGATCGATTTCTAGTAATGTCAGAAACTGTGAATTCCAAAGAATTACTTTCTGTTCGGAATCTGTTACCAGGACACCGTCGTTCATTCCGGCAAATGTATTTTGAATTAAAGCAGATTTTTCTTTAGTCTCGTGTAAAAGGGTTTCTATTTCCTGAGCATTAGAACGAAATACATCAAATGCGGATACTAAATCCGAAATTTCGTCATTGTTCAAAGAACCGACACTTATTTTAGTATCAGACTCTCCATGCGCCAGACTAAGCATGGACTCTGTCACTTCATTAAGATTACGTAGAACGTAACGAAGTACGTATGTGGTAGTCGCGATAGTTATCAAGATACAAATTATAAAAACTAGCAGGATTACATATTGGGCCTGTTCAATTTTTTCAGAGGTAATTAATCTGCGGTGGCTAACCAGGTTCTCAATAGATTTTGCGATGCTCAGGATTTCAAAATTTACTTCGCGAGCGAGCATTTGAATATTAAATAATTTGCTACGGGCAGATAGTCGATTTTCTAATACATGCTCTCTTAGCAAAAATATTCCTTGCGGCCCCAGAGCTAGAAACTCTAGATTTTCAACTAATGTTAAGAGTTCGAGCGATGAGGAATTGATTTTCAGGTTGGATAATTTGTGCACAAACTTTCTTTGAAATTCACCTAGTGACAGCAGGTTTCCAGAATGTGCTGCTAACAAAAGAATGTTATGAAGCTCTTTTGCAGTCGAAGCCTCTTTTAAGGTCAGGTTGTTATTTGAAGGTGAGCTGGAAATGAAAAAATTGAGTTTTTGTGTGTTTATAAATAACTTTTCATTATTTTCAAATAGAGAATCCAGGTTCAGCATAAATGCTTTTATGCTGCGGTCCATTTCTGTCAATGAGTTGATTAAGATCTGAGAGGGTCCATCAACCTCCGGTATATCTTTTACATCCTCTAGCCATTCATTCCAAAGTGTATTTATATTTTCAATATTCTTTGATAATAGGTTCCCTTCATATTCCACCTTATATCGCGTATTTAAATTAAAAATATAGGGCGCGGAACTCGATAGTTCGGTTATTTCTTTTATCAGGTATAAGGAATGGGAGGATGCAAACACGGTCTTTCTGTGTAAAGCCGTCATATTGTCATTGATTAAATCTAACCAGAACCATGCGATGGCGCCCATGACGACTGTAGAACTTGCCAACGAAATTATGGCGATTAATAATCGAAAGCGTATTGTTCCAGTGGATAGCTTCGAACGGATTCGATTTTTGCTTCGATGGTTTTGGCTCATTGTTACGCTTAATCTACGATGAAGATGTAACCTAGATATCGCCTGGTCTGTAAAAATTTTGGTTTGGAAGGTGACGTTTCAATTTTCCGACGTAAACGCATAATGATCACATCGATATTTCTATCGACGTATCGCTCGGTATGATCTATTCCAAGGTAATCCAGAATTTGTTCACGTTCGACTACGCTGTTAGCATTTATTAGTAGAAACTCTAAAACGCGGAACTCTGTATTAGTGAGTGGGATTTCCTTGTTATCTTCTTTTGTTAGTGTTCGATCAGTGACATTTAGTGAAAACTCGCCAAACTTGATGTTTTCATCAGCGCCTTTTTCGTTATTTTCAGGCTTTGGCAAATCAGAATTCGGGGTGCTTCTTCTTAAAACAGCTCGAATTCGAGCAACCAGTTCCCTGGTATTGAATGGTTTCATCACATAATCGTCGGCACACATTTCGAGGCCGATAACTTTATCAATCTCGTCGCCTATACCCGTCATCATGATAATCGGAATGCCATGGTGGTTTTTGATTGACTGGGCCAGATCAAGCCCCGATTCGTTCTTAAGCTTTAAATCTAAAATCACCAGGTCTATCTTGTGTGTTCTCACGACATTTTCGATGTTGGATCCATCTGCAAATGACAGGACATTGAAATTATTTCCATTGAGTAGATCACACAACATTTCCCTGATTGTTATTTCGTCGTCAATGACTACGATGTTTTTCCGACCAGGGGACGAAGGTACCAATGGATTCTCCGGTTATAGATGAAATTGATCTCTGAAAAAGAATAGGCTTCAAATCAAGGTTCGTCTAGAACTGTTTATCCAGGTCTTTGTAATAAATGAAATATTTGAAATATTAGTCAAGTAATAATAAACCGCATTTATTGAGTTTCACTGGAGTTCTGCCATTATAAAAGTTGAGCTTAAACGTTTCTGGAAGAATATATGAAATCAAAACTACTATTATGTTTGACGGCTCTTCCAGTGCTTATCTTATCAAGCCAGACGGCTATACCAGCTGAGATTAACGTTATATGTAGTGCTCAACCAGAATGGTGTGAGCTGATGTCTAGTACTTTCGAGGAAAGAACTGGGGTTAAGACGATGATGATCCGGATGAGTACGGGTGCGGCTCTGGTACAAGTGAGATCCAATGCTTTAAATCCAAAATTCGACGTTTGGTGGGGTGGTACCGGTGACCCGCACTTGCAAGCCGCCGCGGAGAATTTGACTGAAGCTTATAAAAGGGACAATAGTGACTTACTTGGTTGGGCTAGAAATGTATCGAATATATCTGGCCACAGGACAGTGGGAATCTATGCGGGCGCATTGGGAATAGGCTATAACTCGGCTTTAATAGCGGCGAAAGGTCTCCCAGTCCCCAGGTGCTGGAAAGATCTGGCCAACCCCATATATGAAGGCGAAATTCAAATTGCAAACCCAAATAGTTCTGGAACCGCCTACACGGCGCTATCGACACTAGTTCAAATTTTTGGTGAGGATGATGCTTTTAAGTTGCTGGCCGCTATACACAAGAATATTAGTCTATACACCAAGTCCGGATCAGACCCGATAATAGCAGCTGCCAGAGGCGAGACGACAATAGGCATCACCTTTATGCATGATATGGTTCAGCAGGCAATGTTGGGTTTTCCGATCGTTATTGTTCCCCCTTGTGAAGGCACTGGCTACGAGATAGGTTCTGTGAGTATTATCAAGGGCGCCAGGAATCTGGAAACTGCTAGAAGATGGGTAGACTTTTCGCTTGATCCAGAAATTCAATCTCTCGCCGGATTAGCGAAGGCTTTCCAGGTTCCTTCGAATAGTAAAGCAACTGTCCCGCCTGAAGCACCCGACCTGGGTTCGATAAAATTAATCGACTATGATTTTGCAATTTTTGGTTCTTCCGAAACCAGAAAACGGCTTCTTGCCCGATGGCATGCAGACTTAAAAAAATAAAAAATACTTAACCAGCCACTTTGATATTTTTGAAATAATTTATATTGATTGACATAACTGTCATAGAACTTTTCTTGATACCTTTCACTGATTGATCGACGCTATAGCCTCTTGAAAAAATAAAGTATTAGAGGAGATTCCATGAAATCAATTTGTAAAATTATGTTCGCTACCTGTTTGGCAGGACTAGCATTGGCTGCCAGCGCTGAAGGCGATATGAGTTATTTGAAAGATGTTAAAGGTGAAATGACAGCCTACTGTAGTAACGAGCCAGAGCCTTGTGATGCGGTAATGAAAGCATTTAATGCTGCCGTTGCCAAGGTTAACGGAAAGGATAATTTTACCGGTAAGCAAATTCGCTTAAGCACGAGTGAAATGATATCCCGCGTGAAAAGTGAACTGGAGAAATCTAAGGCAGCGGCGAAACGTAAATGTGGTGACTTAGTTGGCGACAAAGCAGAGCAATGTAAGGAGAAGGTTTACAAGTCAAAAGTAGATATCGCCTACTACGGCACAGATGATCCATACAAGGCGGCATTGGAAGATGATATTTTTGCACAACACGATTACCCAATGGATTCAAGTGTAAAACCCTGGTCTGCAGCTATCGCGAAATCTAGTGGCAATCGTTTGGGCGGTCTTTATCTGGGTGTTTTGGGCCTGGGTGTTAATACTGAGTTATTGACCAAGTATGGCGTCGAAAAACCAGTTTGTTGGAAAGACCTGGAGAAGCCCGAATATAAAGGACGTATCGTTATGGCGAACTGGAATACATCGGGCACTGCATACAAATTCGCTGCAACCATTTTACAGGCATACCCTGGTGGGGAAGCTGCCGGTTGGGATGCCGTTCGTGGCGTACATAAAAACATTGCACAGTACACCAAGTCTGGTTCTAAAGGCGGCAAAATGGCCGCGCGTGGCGAAACACTAATCGGTGTTAGTTTCGGTCACGATATTATCAACTTAAAGCAAAAAGGTTTTCCTATCGACTTAGTCGTACCTTGTGAAGGCACGCTCTTTGAAATAGGGCCAGTCGGCATAATACGTGGTGCAAAAAACCGCAACGCTGCGGAAGCTTTCGCAAAATTTCTTTATGAGCCGAGCACACAGAATATTCTGGCTGAACACGGCGCGCTTCAGTTTCCATCGAACGTAAATTCCAAATTACCCAAAGGCGCTGAAACCTTGACCGATGTTAAGTTGATTGATCCTGATCCAAGGTATTCCGGCAAAAAAGTCAAAAGTGACATCATCAAAAAATGGACCGAAGAAGTATTCCCATTACCCCGATAGTTGTAGTTAAACGTTGATAGTGTGGATAAAACAAAAATGGCTACGGTGTGATTCCGTAGCCCTTTTTTGGTCAGAAATTCAAGTACCTGGTTTGAGTATTTGTGACTATCCACTGTTACTAAAATAATAGTAGATCTTTATGGTATGAATCGTTTCACGAAAAATATATCGATACTTGGCGCACTGGCTTTTTTGCTTTTGCCCTGGTACAGATTAGACGACGCTTTCTGGTTATTCGAATGGGTTAGTGCTGAATTTTTCTCAAGTGAAGAATATGCACCGCTTGTTTCGCAGATACTGTCTTTTAATAAATGGTGGTTATTGCCTGCGGTGGTGCCGCTAATCGTAGCAATATTCCAACTATTGTTCTGGAATAAAGACAATAAGATATCTTCTCGGGTGCAAATTGGCTGCGGTCTTTTAGGGCTTGTTCTTATTATCTTCCAATCCTTTATGATTGGTGATTTTGGTATTAATTTCAGTCTCTTAGAACCGTTATTTTCTGAGGCAGATTTCCAGGTTGGATTAGGCATAGGTTCGATAGTTTTAATTTTTACTTATCTTTTGTTAGTTGCTCACGGCACCGCGTTAACCGGTTTTATGAAAGGTGATTATTTTGCTATCAGCTGTTTAATCGGCATTATTTTCCTGGTTCTGGTATTTGTTTTTTTTCCTGTGTTTAAAATATTAGTACGAGCATTCTGGGAAGCAGATGCAGGTTATTCTTTCGCAATATTTTTAGGTCGGTTTGCCAATAATAATATTTGGGGTGCCAGTTGTTTTATCGGTAGCTTATCCATTTGTGGTGTTGCCTGGTCAACGTTATTTTTAGCTATTATGACCGGTTTAAGTACCACCATATTGGGCCTGGCCTTTGCACTGATGGTCACTCGGACTAGTTTCCGTTTTAAGAAAGCCTTACGCGTATTTAGTGTTTTACCGATAATTACACCACCATTCGTTGTTGGTATGGCATTGATTCTTCTGCTTGGCAGTTCGGGTATTGTTACCGAAACTTTAGAGGACATTTTCAATGTTGAGTTAGGCGGCTGGATCTATGGCTTCTGGGGGCTTTGGTTGGCGCAAACTCTGTCATATACACCCATCGCATTCCTCGTCATGATTGGTGTAGTAGAGGGCGTCAGTCCCTCCATGGAAGAGGCGTCACAGACTTTAGGTGCCGATTCGTGGAAAACTTTTAAATCCGTCACCTTTCCACTCATGCGTCCTGGCCTGGCGAATGCTTTTCTACTTGGCTTTATTGAAAGTATGGCCGACCTGGGCAATGCGCTGGTTTTAGGCGGTGATTACCAGGTGCTTTCGGCGCAGATTTTCTATGCAGTGGCCGGTGCTTCTTCAGATGAAGGTAAAGCGGCATCACTGGCTATCACATTATTAATATTTACATTATCAGCATTCTTTTTACAAAAAATGTGGGTAGGCGAGAAAAGTTATACAACCGTAACGGGTAAAGGTGATGGCGGCGTTTATGGCAAGCTTCCAATAACGATTAGAGGTTTCTCTTACTTTTCGGCCATCCCCTGGGCAGCATTTACCGCAATTGTTTACGGCATGATAGTGCTGGGTGGATTTGTTGAAACCTGGGGCATTAATAATAGCCTGACCCTAAATCACTACATCGATGCTTTCAGGGTTGAGTTTGTGAATCATAATCTGGTTGCGACAGGTATAGCATGGGATTCATTTCTGATCACCATGACGCTTGCACTGGTCGCTATGCCCTTGACCTCTTGCATCGGTTTGTTAACGGGGTACCTGTTATCCAGAGTTGATTTTCCAGGGAAAGCATACTTCGAGTTCAGCACCATGCTTAGTTTTGCTATTCCAGGAATTGTCATTGGTGTGTCTTATGTGGTGGCATTTAACCAGGCACCAATCGATCTTACTTTTACCGGCATAATATTAGTATTGTGTTTTGTATTCCGAAATATGTCGGTGAGTGTGCGCTCGGGAATTGCTTCGCTATCACAACTAGATCCCGGACTCGATGAAGCCTCCGTCACCCTGGGCAGTCGCGGTTTTAGGACGATACGTAAAGTCATCTTGCCACTCATCAAACCTGCTGTAACAGCATCGATGATATACAGTTTTATTCGGTCGATAACGAGTATCAGTGCCGTTATCTTCCTGGTCAGTGCTGACTACAACCTGTCGTCTGCTTTTATCATAGGCCTTGTAGAGCAGAATCAATACGGCGTATCAATTGCTTACGCCACCTTCCTGATTGCCATCATGGGACTCACCGTTTTGCTTATGCAGTATTTGATTGGCAAGCGAACTGTTTTCCTTAGAAATAAATAATATAGGTTATGTATGAGTAATAATTCTTCCCTTAAATTTCGCAACGTCACAAAATCATTTGATGGCATGGTTGCAGTAAATGCCATTAATTTTGAAGTCGAATCCGGAAAATTAGTGACTCTTTTGGGGCCTTCGGGCTGTGGTAAAACCACAACCTTAAGAATGATTGCCGGTTTAGAACTGCCAACCGAAGGTCAGGTAATTATCGGTGATGAGGATGTGTCGCGTATTTATGCTGCGGGGCGTAGTGTGGGTATGGTGTTTCAATCGTACGCTCTATTTCCACATATGACCGTTATGCAAAACGTCTGCTTTGGGCTAAGTGATAAACGAGCGGATAAAGAAGAGACCATCAGCAAGGCAAAAGTAGCACTTGATACGGTGGGCCTTAAAAATTTGAACGACCGTTATCCCAGTCAGTTATCAGGTGGGCAACAGCAACGTGTTGCTATTGCACGTTCTATTGTCATGAACCCTAAAGTACTATTGTTTGATGAGCCATTATCAAATCTTGATGCCAAACTCAGGCGAAAAGTGAGAGGTGATATAAGAGACTTACAACAGGATCTGGGTGTAACGTCGGTATATGTAACACATGATCAGGAAGAGGCACTGGCAATTTCTGATGAAATTATCGTCATGAAAGATGGTGATATCACTCAAAAAGGTTCGCCAAAAGAGTTATATCAATATCCCGAAAATGAATTTGTTGCACAGTTTATCGGCGAAGCCAATAAAGTCAGTGGTCAATTAGCAGCGAACACTGGTGGGACATCAGATTTTGTGATTAATAATAAGGTTTTGTTCACCTGCGCAGATCTTAGATCCCCTGGCGATGTTGACGTATTTATTCGACCTAATGCCATTGTAAATCTTCGCCAGGGCAAAGACTCTGCAAATCAGGCATTTGAAGTAGACGTAATATCTTCGGCTTATATGGGCAGCTTTGTAGAATACGTATTGCTCACTTCCTGGGGAGAAGAGCTATTTATGATCGACTACTCATTTGAAGATCCTTCCATGCCGGGTGAAAAAATTAAGGTAGCTATAAATCCACGTGGCGTTTCAATCGTGAGTAAGTAGAAAGAACGCTACTCGTTCACTAACGTACTCTCAAGCGCAGCAACAATCTTCTCAACATCAGCCGGCTGGTTGTAGTGCACTAACGACAAACGCACCACGCCATCGTCAGCATCGATTCCCAGATCTGTGATCAATCGATGTGCGTAAAAGTTACCGTTTTCGGTGCCTATGCCCATGTCCTGCAAACTATG
>Ga0316189_10006246_pt1 | contig 11371 bp, 15 predicted proteins | sample LowCovwburrow_MG_FD_204930 | JGI IMG/M metagenome (GOLD analysis project Ga0316189, IMG submission 204930) | Coastal sediment microbial communities from Maine, United States - Lowes Cove worm burrow | ecosystem: Environmental > Aquatic > Marine > Coastal > Sediment | place: USA: Maine... | reverse complement strand
GGCATCGATATAACGCTCGATTTCGGGGTGTATTAAAACATCGTCTGTCATGTTGCTACGTTAACACGAATGGATTGTTTGTTAGTTGTGTATTGAGGATTTGACCCGGAACGTGATGGGGTCTTTCAGGCCAGGCGATAGAAGTAGGTAGTGGATGGCTGGGTAACACTGGAAGGAGGCCAGCTCGATCGCGGTGTACCACCGAAGTGACTGGGGTTCGGAACGCCGGGGGTATACCGCGATCGAGCTGGCCGCATGGCGCAAAAGATCTTGCAACCTCCTAAAACGCGATGAACCAAAAAAAGTCACCCACAAAAAAGCGGCCACAAGGGCCGCTTCGGGAATTACCTGGGAAAAGCTGCTAGCTTAAACCAGCTTTTCCTTGATGCGAGCAGCACGGCCGCTCAACTCACGCAGGTAGTAGAGCTTGGCCTGGCGCACATCACCGCGGCGCTTGACCTCGACGCTTTCTACCAGGGGGCTGTAAGTCTGGAACGTACGCTCCACACCCACACCGTGAGAAATCTTGCGTACAGTGAAGGCCGAGTTCAGGGCGCGGTTGCGCTTGCCGATCACCACACCTTCAAAGGCCTGCAGACGCTCGCGGGTGCCTTCTTTTACTTTCACCTGGACGACCACGGTATCACCGGGGCTGAACTCAGGGAGTTCCTTTTGCATTTGCTCAGCTTCAATCTGGGAAATGATCTTATTGGTGCTCATGGTGCGCTCCTGTTAGTGTCGTTCATAGCTTCACAGCTAGTTATCAGTTAATAGTTCCCGTTCGCGCTGGTATTGCGCCAACAACTCCTGTTCCTCGGGCGTCATCGCCCTGCCCTGCAACAAATCCGGGCGTCGCTCATAGGTTCTGCCCAGCGCCTGTTGCAGGCGCCAGCGGCGAATTTTTTCATGATCGCCGCTGAGTAAAACTTCCGGTACCCGCTTACCCTGGTACTCTTCCGGCCTGGTGTAATGGGGACAGTCCAGCAGGCCGTCAACATGGGAATCCTCCTGTGCCGACAACTCGTGCCCCAATACGCCCGGCAATTGACGCGTCACCGCGTCTATAACCACCATGGCGGCCAGTTCGCCACCACTTAAAACGTAATCTCCGATGGACAACTCCTCGTCCACCTCTGCCTCGATCAGGCGTTCATCCACGCCCTCGTAGCGTCCGGCGACCAGGATCAACGCCTCTTCCGCCGCCAGTGTCACCGCCCTGGCATGGTCCAGGCATTGGCCCTGGGGCGACAGGTAGATAACCCTGGCACTCTCGCCCACTGCCTCCCTGGCCGCGGAGATTGCTTGCCGCAAGGGGTCGATCTTCATCAACATCCCGGGACCGCCGCCGTAGGGTCTATCATCTACCGTCCTATGCCGGTCCTGCGTGTAATCGCGAGGGTTGCTGTGGCTTAAGACCACCAGGCCCTCGGTCACTGCCCGCCCGGTTACACCGTACTCGGACACCGCCGCAAACATCTCTGGAAACAGGCTTACCAGTGCAATATGCATTCCGCCCTGTCTCCATGTGGCCCCCTACTCGTCCAGGAACCAGTCAACCTCTATCACGCCCTGCTCCAGGTCCACCCGGGTGACCACGTCGTCCGGCAGGTAGGGAATCAGGCGCTCCCTGTCATCAATACTCTGGTCACTGGCTTTCACCACCAGCACGTCATTGCCACCGGTTTCTATCAGGTAGTCCACTGTGCCCAGCAACTCCCGCTCATCCCCCTGGCTGCACCAGACCTGCAAACCCTGCAGCTGGTGCCAGTAATAGTCGCCCTCTTCCAGACCTGGCAGGCTGTCTGCACTGGCCAGTATCTCCAGGCCCCGGTAGGACTCCGCCAGGTCGCGGTCGTCTACCCCGGCAATGTGCGCCACCAGACCTCTGCCCTGGCGTCTGCCGGCGTCGAACTCTACAGGCTCCAATAAACCCCCACGCCGCAGCTTTAACTGCCCGAATCCCAGAAAATTCTCTTGTGGATCGGTATATGAGTGAATTTTTACCCAGCCTTTGATGCCGTAGCAGCCGGTGATCTTGCCGACGGCCATGGTAGCGCTGGTTTCGGGCTCACTCATCAAACCCGCCCGCTAACAGCCCAATTCAGGCTGCGACAGCTGCATCCTTTACCAACTTGGCCACACGCTCAGACAACTGCGCGCCCTGACCCTGCCAGTATTCGATGCGGTCGTTGTCGACACGCAGGCGCTCTTCCTGGCCACGGGCCACCGGATTGAAAAAACCCACACGCTCAATGAAGCGGCCGTTGCGGGAATTGCGGCTGTCAGTGACAGTCAGGTGGTAAAACGGGCGCTTTTTGGAACCGCCACGAGCAAGACGAATTGTTACCATTTTTCATTAATTCCTAAAAATTAGTGGGGATCTGCTGCGATCTTGCAACATCATCCACGACAAAAACCGACACGCAGGCCGGAAAGGTGGCGTATCATACGGAAAATAAGCCTGGTTTTAAACCCCGGCTGCGGAAATTTTTTAGTAAATTCCGCACCTTAGCGGAAAGGCAGGCCTCCCGGGCCGCCGCCCATGCCACCGGGGCCACCGGCGCCGCCCATACCACCCAGGCCGCGCATCATCTTCTCCATGCCACCGCCCTTCATCTTTTTCATCATTTTCTGCATCTGCTTGTGCTGTTTCAGCAGGCGATTGAGGTCCTGCACCTGGGTACCGGAGCCCTGGGTAATACGCCGCTTGCGCGAACCCTGTATCAGCTCGGGACGGCGGCGCTCATCGGGCGTCATGGAATTGATCATGGCTTCCATGCGGGCGAACATTTTCATATCCAGGTTCTGTGCCGCCTGGGCCATATTGCCCATGCCGGGCAGCTTGTCCAGCATACCGGTGATGCCACCCATATTGTTCATCTGTTGTAACTGGTCGCGAAAATCCTCCAGGTCAAAGCGCTGCCCCTTGCGCACCTTGCGCGCGAGACGCTCCGCCTTTTGCTTATCGACCTTCTGTTCTGCTTCTTCAATCAGCGACAGTACATCGCCCATACCCAGGATGCGCGAGGCAAGGCGGTCGGGGTGGAAGGGATCCAGGGCCGCTGTCTTTTCACCCACGCCCAGAAACTTGATCGGCTTACCCGTCACCGAACGCACTGATAGCGCGGCACCGCCACGGGTATCGGCGTCTACCTTGGTGAGAATAACGCCGGTTAGCGGCAGCGCCTCCCCGAAGGCCTTGGCCGTAGTCGCCGCATCCTGACCGGTCATGGCGTCCACCACGAACAGGGTTTCTACCGGATTAATCGCCGCATGCAGCTCAGCGATTTCTTTCATCATCTCCTGGTCTATCGCCAGGCGGCCCGCTGTATCCACGATCAGCACGTCGCTGAACTGTATTTTTGCGTGCGCCACGGCCGCTTCGACGATGTCAACGGGCTTCTGCCCCGCATCGCTGGGGAAAAAATCCGCGCCCACTTCCGCCGCCAGCGTCTCCAGCTGCTTTATTGCCGCGGGCCGATAGATATCCGCGCTGACCACGGTGACTTTTTTCTTGTCGCGCTCCTTGAGCAGCTTGGCCAACTTCGCCACGGTAGTGGTTTTACCCGCGCCCTGCAGCCCCGCCATCATAATCACCGCGGGAGGGGTTGTAGCGAGGTTCAGGCCCTCGTTAGCGCTGCCCATCACTGTTTCCAGCTCATCCTGAACAATTTTCAGGAAGGCCTGGCCGGGGCTGAGGCTTTTCATCACCTCCTGGCCAAGGGCGCGCTGCTTAATTGATTCCACAAAATCTTTCACCACCGGCAACGCCACATCGGCCTCCAGCAGCGCCATGCGCACCTCGCGCAGGGTCTCCTGGATGTTTTCCTCGCTCAACCGGGCCTTGCCGGTAACATTGCGCAGGCTCTGGGAAAGTCGATCACTCAAACTCTGGAACATGGGTCTCTCTCGGGGTTATCCGGACTACTATTGTGGTCGCTATTGATTATGGCAGGACAAGCCGGTACAAAGGTGCGAAGTATACGTTACCCGGGCCCAACCCCCAAACAGATGTCTGCCAACTTTATCGCGCCAATCGCCGCCCTGATGTACCTGGTCGCAGCGGGAATGCTGTTGCTGCATGTTTCCCAGCGTCGCAAGCAGGTCACTCGCGCCGTTGTCGCGGTCAGCCTGGTTGCCCTGCTGTGTCATGCCGTGGTTACCTGGGAAACGGTATTCGCCGGAGGCGGCGTTAACCTGGGGTTTTACAAGGTATCCGCGCTGATGTTCCTGGTGATCAACGTGGCCTGCATCAGCTCCCTGGCACGGCGGCCACTGCAAAACCTGCTTATCGCACTGTTTCCATTGTCGGCACTGGCGGTCCTTGTTGCCAACTTTGCGCCTGATACCGCCCCGGTTTCCAGCCAACTCAGCGCCGGCATGATGCTGCATATCAGCAGTTCCATCCTCGCCTACGCTGTGCTGACCCTGGCGGCGGTGCAATCTGCCCTGCTGGCAGCGCAGGATCATCAACTCAAACACCGCCACACCCGGGGCATGGTGCAAATACTACCGCCACTGCAGTTAATGGAGAGCATGTTGTTTGAACTGCTGTGGATCGGCGTTTCCCTGCTGACTATTGCCATCGTTTCGGGCTTTGTGTTCATCGACGATATCTTCGCTCAGAGCCTGGTGCACAAAACAGTACTCACCATCATTGCCTGGCTACTGTTCTCGCTACTGCTGTGGGGCCACTACCAACTCGGCTGGCGCAGCCAGACTGCTGTGCGCCTGACCCTGGCGGGTTTCGCCCTGCTGATGCTGGCATTTTTCGGTTCCAAGCTGGTGCTGGAGCTGGTGCTGCACCGTCCATGACGCGTTTATCAGGACTTGATCCCACTGATCTTTTTCTTCAAGATACCCGCTCTTTCCAAGTACGGGGTTCACAGCTCAGTTGAACGAAGCACCGCTGGGTCTACTTTTCTCGATTCTCGCAGCACTCGTCATTCTATCCGGCTTTTTCTCGAGCTCTGAAACCGGCATGATGTCCCTCAACCGCTACCGGTTGAAGCATCTACAGAAAAACAAGCACCGCGGCGCAATTCGCGCCGGCAAGCTGCTGCAGCGCCCGGACAGGCTGATAGGCCTGATCCTTATCGGCAACAACCTGGTGAATATTTTCGCCTCGGCGATCGCCACGGTGATCGCCATACGCCTGTGGGGTGACGCGGGGATCTTCATCGCCACCGCCGCACTGACCCTGGTCATCCTGATCTTCGCGGAAATAACGCCCAAGACCATTGCCGCAATGCACCCGGAGCGAATCGCCTTTCCCGCAAGCCTGATATTGATACCACTGATGAAGCTCATGTACCCGGTTGTGGCGTTGGTCAACGGCGTTACCAATGGCCTGCTGCGCATAATGGGCTTCGACCCTGAGAACATGGACGATGAGCATGTTTCCTCGGAAGAGTTGCGCACCATTGTCACCGATGCCGGGCAGCTGATCCCCTCCAGGCACCGCGGCATGCTACTGAACATCCTGGACCTGGAAGAGGTCACCGTGGATGACATCATGGTGCCACGCAACGAGGTGTATGGCGTGGACCTGGACGATAGCGACGAGGACATCCTGCGCTGCATCCAGACCAGTTCACATACACGCCTGCCAGTGTGGCGCGAGGACATCAACAACATTGTCGGTATGCTGCACACACGCAGCCTCAGCCGCGTAATTGATCCACAGGGACTGGATCGGGAAGCGCTGGAACGAGAGATGGAAAAGCCCTATTTCATCCCCGAAAGCACGCCGCTGCACACCCAGTTACTGAACTTCCAGCAAAAGAAAAAACCGCTGGCCGTGGTGGTGGATGAGTACGGGGATGTGCTCGGTCTGGTGGCCCTGGAGGATATTCTGGAAGAGATCGTCGGCGAGTTTACCTCCAGCATGGCGGACGCCGAGGAAGACATTCACCCCCAGCGCGACGGCAGCTTTATCATCGACGGCACCGCGAATATCCGGGAAATCAACAAGACCTTGCACTGGAAGCTGCCCACCGACGGACCCAAAACCCTGTCCGGCCTGATCCTGGAGCACCTGGAATCCTTCCCGGATGCCAACACCGGATTAGCCATCGGCAAGTATCGGCTGGAAATTCTGGAACTGGAGGGTAACGTGGTACAGGCGGCCCGGGTGCAACTCAGCGGTAAAGCACACTAGCTCAGGCGAATATTCGTGGAGGCCTCCAGCCTCTCTCGCGCACGCTGCAGAATCTCGCATTTGCCCTGCGCATCGGTCATAAACCAGTCGGTAATTTCGTCCGCCGAGCGGTAGCAACCGACACAGATATCCTGCTCATCCAGCAAACAGACAGAGATACAGGGAGATTGTGGCTCCGCATCGGTCATTCCTGTTCCTCCAGTTGCCCGGTGAAGCGTCGGGCGTTGCCCACATAGTGGTCCGCATTATGCATCAATGCCAGCTGCTGCTCCGGCGATAACTGGGAGCGGATCTTCGCCGGGGAGCCCAGTACCAGGGAACCATCGGGAATCTGCATGCCCTCGGTCACCAGTGCATTGGCACCGATCAGGCAACCCTTGCCGATGACGGCACCGTTGAGCACCACCGCATTGATACCGACCAGTGACCCATCACCGACGGTGCAGCCGTGCAGCATGGCATTGTGTCCCACAGTCACCTGCTCACCCACCACCGTGGGAAAGCCCGGATCCGCATGGATCACTGTGCCATCCTGGATATTGCTACCGGCGCCAATCTCGATACTGTCCGCATCACCGCGCAAGGTGCATGAAAACCACACGCTGGCATTGTCATGCAGGGTCACATCGCCGATAACGGCGGCATTGGGAGCGATAAAGTGACCTTCCCCAAGGAGCTTTACCCGTAAATCACCCAGGCTGTATTTCATGGTGTTAGTTTCCAGTCTCGTTGTAAATCAAGGCCCGCATCGTAGGCGACATTGGCCAGCTGTGCCAGTACCGCTGCGGTCACCCCCCAGATATTGTCACCCTCGATCTGGTAGTGGGGCACCATGCGTGTGCGTTCGCCATCGGACATAGCCTCCAGGCGAAACAGTCCCGGATCGGCAAATGTGTCCAGTTGCAACCGGAACAGGCTGTCGAACTCACCGGGGTCTACCACCAGCGCCAAACGGGCCGGTACGCGCGCTATACAGGGGTGCACCTCGAAGCCGGTGCGGGTAACCAGCGGAGGCAGTTCACCCAGCGGAGACACCAGCTGCGCATCGAGCCCAACCTCTTCCACGGCCTCGCGTATTGCGGTGGCCCAGGGCGATGGATCTTCCACTTCGCGCTTGCCGCCGGGAAAGGCCACCTCTCCCGGGTGCAGGGGCAAATGCATGGCCCTGCGCCCCAGCAGGACCTCGGGTTGCGGGCTGTCGGTGAGCGTAACCAGCACCGCCGCCTGGGGCCGGGATACGGCATCGAGATCCGAACTCCACTCCCGCCTGTGCAGCGGTAGCCGCGCCTGCAGGCGTTGAAAAACCGTACTGTGCGAGATCATTATCAGGGCAATTCCGTTATCAGTTGCACCAGGTCCCAGGCAGGCTCCTCGTAGGGGTGCGCGCCCTGCAGCGCGGCCACCACCGAGCGCACGCAATCTGGCGCGCAAACCAACTCCACCCGATACTCCGCCACTCGCTCCAGCTCTCCCGGCGAACCCGCAAAGGGCTTGCTGCCCGCCAGGGGGCGAAACTGCCCCTGCCCCACTACCTGCCAGCAGCATTTGTCGTAATCACCAATGCGTCCCGCGCCCGCAGCAAACAGCGCTTCCTTGACCTGCTCCAGGTGGCTTTGTGGCACATAGAATCCCAGCTTGTACAACTACACGCCCCGCGCTTGCTGTGCGTAGAATGACTGGGCGAAAGCATCCAGCTGCCCGGTCTCGATCGCCTCGCGTATACCCGCCATATGCTGCTGGTAAAAATGCAGATTATGGATGGTGTTCAACTGTGAACCGAGTATCTCGTTGCACTTGTCCAAATGGTGCAGGTAGGCCCTGCTGAAGTTGGTGCAGGTGTAGCAACTGCAGTCTTCATCCAGAGGCAAGGTGCTGGTCTTGTGTCGCGCGTTGCGCAGTTTCAATACGCCGCGGGAGGTAAAAATATTACCGTTGCGCGCATTGCGGGTGGGCATCACACAGTCAAACATATCGATACCGCGGCGCGCACCCTCCAGCAGGTCTGCAGGTGTTCCCACCCCCATCAAATAGCGCGGTTTGTCCTGCGGCAACAGGGGGCGCATGACGTCCAGCACCGCCATCATCTCCTCCTTGGGTTCGCCCACAGAAAGGCCGCCAATAGCGTAGCCGTCGAAGCCGATTTGCTGCAGCCCCTCCAGAGAGGCCTTGCGCAGCGATTCATACATGCCGCCCTGCACAATGCCGAACAGGGCTGCAGCACTGTCGCCGTGGGCCTGCCTGCTGCGCTGCGCCCAGCGCAGGGACAACTCCATGGAATCCCGGGCCTCGGTTTCTGTCGCCGGGTAGGGAGTGCACTCGTCAAATATCATGACGATGTCCGAGCCCAGGCTGCGCTGGATCGCCATGGATTTCTCCGGGTCGAGAAACACCGGGGACCCGTCGACCGGCGACTGGAATTTCACCCCCTCCTCGGAAATCTTACGCATATCCCCCAGGCTGAATACCTGGAAGCCACCAGAGTCAGTGAGTATGGGGCCGTCCCAGCCCATGAAATCGTGCAGGTCACCGTGCCGCTCGATAATGTCGGTACCAGGGCGCAACCACAGATGAAAGGTATTTCCCAGGACGATCTGCGCCCCGATTTCGCGTATATCCCGGGGCAACATGCCTTTAACCGTACCGTAGGTACCCACGGGCATAAAAGCGGGGGTTTCCACGACACCGCGGGGAAACGTCAGACGCCCACGGCGAGCGTGGCCATCGCTGCCCAATTGCTCAAACTGCATATGGCACTGTCGGCTCAAGGACTACACTCCAGGGGAGCCGCAGTAATAAACATGGCGTCCCCGTAACTGAAAAAACGGTACCCGGCCTCAACGGCCTGGTGGTAGGCCGCCATTATAGACTCACGGCCGGCAAAGGCGCTCACCAACATTAACAGCGTGGACTCGGGCAGGTGGAAATTGGTAATCATCGCGTCAACGGCGAGAAAACGGTAGCCGGGATAGATAAAGATATCGGTATCACCACGCAGGGGCTGAATGCTGCCGCTGGCGCGGCAGGCACTTTCCAGGGAGCGCACCGCGGTGGTTCCCACCGCCACCACGCGACCGCCGCGCGCGCGCGTTTCCCTCACGGCACTGCACACAGACTCGTCAACTTCGACATACTCCGCATGCATCAGGTGTTCCTCGATATCATCCGCGCGCACCGGCTGGAATGTTCCCGCGCCTACATGCAAGGTGACGCTGACCCGTCGAATGCCCAGCTTATCGATCTCCCGCAATAGCGCTTCGCTGAAATGTAGTCCGGCTGTTGGGGCTGCCACTGCGCCGTCACGCTCAGCGAAGACCGTCTGGTAACGGTCGCGGTCGTCAGCCTCATCGGCCCGGTCGATATAGGGCGGCAGGGGCATATGGCCGATGTCCTGCAGAATATCCGCGAGCGGGGTTGTGCCTTCACTGGCAAGGCAGAACAGCTCGCCTTCGCGCCCGGTAACCCGCAAACGGTGAGGACCGGGGTCCCCACCCTCGTCGGCACTCAGTTCAATCAAGGCGCCAGGCTTCGGCGACTTGCTACAGCGTACGTGCGCGAGAGCGGTTGTTTCACTGGTCAGGCGCTCCAGGAGTATTTCCAGGCGCCCACCGGTTTCTTTACGACCCCACAAGCGCGCCGGAATCACCCGCGTGTTGTTGAACACCAGCAGATCGTCAGGCCGCAGTAACGCCAGTAAATCGGTAAAGGCGTGATGGCTGACGTCACCCGTGACGCCGTCCAGCGACAACAGGCGACTGGCAGTGCGCTCAGCAAGGGGATGCTGTGCGATCAGCCCTGGTGGCAGGTGATAGTTAAAGTCGCTGCGTTTCATAGACAAAAAAGCCGGCACGGGGCCGGCTTGCAAATGCTCGGCATGAAGGCCTATTTCTTGTCATCTTCCTCTGCGGGAGCTTCTTCCTCTGCAGGAGCCTCCTCTGCAGGAGCCTCCTCTGCGGGAGCTTCCTCTGCAGGAGCTTCCTCTTCGGCTGGAGCCTCTTCCTCGGCAGGCGCTTCTTCTGCAGCAGGCGCCTCGGGCTCTTCAGCGACAACTTCTTCAGCTTCAGCGGCGGGCTCTTCCTCTACGACTTCAGGTTCCGGCTCGGGTTCCGGTTCTGCGGGCAGGGCCACCTTGATCAATTCCTCAGCCACCAGGATGCGTACTTTCTCATCACCATTGACTGAATTCTTGTTGGCATCCTTTACCGCGTAGCGCTCATCGCTGCGCTGATAGATGCTGTATTCTGCCGTTTTCTTTACCAATTTCATGGCCATGGTCCTTTCTCCTTAAAGGTACTCAGATCGCCACCCTGGGGGGTGGACTGTAGTTCTGGGGTTCACTTTTCAACTGGCGCGGAGTTTACAGGCAAATCCGACGGGGGTTAAGGGAAAATTTATTGAACTTTAAGCGCCGGTTGCTATAATCGCGCGCTCCCCGATGGGGCGGTGCTGGCACCGCACCCAACCCTCCTGTGCCGGTGTGGTGAAATTGGTAGACACGCTAGATTCAAAATCTGGTTGCGCAAGCAGTGGCGGTTCGAGTCCGCCCACCGGTACCACTTTCCTACACAGAAATTGTGTAACAACCCGTTCCATGAGCTATCATCTGGCATCCCAAAATCGACACCTGCCGGAGGCCACCCATGTCAGCAGCACCTGCCTATGTAATCGCCAACTTCATCGTCAATGATGCGGATGAATACCGCAAATATGAGAAGGGATTTTTCCCCATTCTCAAGCGCCACGGCGGTGAATTCTTCACTTACGACGACAGCCCTCTCACCTTTGAGGGTGCCGACCCCCGCGAAGGGCGCATGGTAATGTTTATGTTTCCGTCGGAACAAGCCGCCACCGAGTGGTATAACGACCCTGATTACCAGGCGCTGTCCGAGCACCGTCGCGCCGGGACAGACCTGAAGTTCATTACCATGGTACATGGCCTGCCACCGCGAAAGTAGTTTATAGAGTTGCTCCAAGAGATTGTTTTTATTACAGTTTGCGCCATCATAGCAGTCGTGCTATGTTCGCCCACAGGACGTTTGTTCCGCGCTGAGGCCCGACGGTAATTATCGCCGGGGAGCGCGCCGGGCAAGGCAGCCAGTATCGCAACCAGAGCTGCCGCCGGTAACTGGGGTATCAACATGACAAGGACCGGCAGCATGCACGGACAGGGCGCAGTCTTTACGCGGAGCGGCACGCCTTGACCGTCGCGGGTAA
>Ga0316189_10006245_pt1 | contig 11375 bp, 3 predicted proteins | sample LowCovwburrow_MG_FD_204930 | JGI IMG/M metagenome (GOLD analysis project Ga0316189, IMG submission 204930) | Coastal sediment microbial communities from Maine, United States - Lowes Cove worm burrow | ecosystem: Environmental > Aquatic > Marine > Coastal > Sediment | place: USA: Maine... | reverse complement strand
TCCAATCATCACTTTGCCCCTTATGACTACAGATGCAACATTCATTATCAATGGATGTGAGCGTGTTATTGTGAGTCAAATTATTCGAAGTCCTGGTGTATACTTTGAAAAGAACAAAAACCAAAAAACGCGACTTCAATTTAAACGAAAGTTATCGACAGATATTGATAAATTAAGATCATTTGTCCCTTCAGGTGAAGCTTTTATTTCTGAATTTGATCTATTTTTTCCTCTTCCAACACTTACATACGATCTAATTAAAAAGAAAAAAAAAATTGTCCCCCACTGGGAAAATAATTTAATTTATTATTATTCTCTACAATACCTAAAAAACACAGAAAATAATTCTTCTTTTTATTTTTTAGAGTGTTTTAAATTATACCGAATTATTTCGAAAAGTTTGAAAGCTGAATCTAAAGTTCAACTAATTAAATTATTTTTAAAATGGCTGAAGTTAAAAAATAATTCCTTATCTTTTAAAAAAAGCTTAAAAATAAGTAAAATCAAGTACTTAGTGAAGTATTTTAATTTTTTACTGAAAGTATTAACTAACTATAAAATTTTCCAATCGCAATTAAAGCAGAATCAAATTCCAAAAGTATCCAATGATCTTGTTTTATCCGAAACTCAGACCTCAAAATTGTACCATACCTACAACAAAATAATAAAAGATTCTCAAAAAATAGCTAATTTTCAATTAAATTCGGAATTACTTTTAATTACTAAACAACCACAAGACTGGTTAATTGAAATGAAGAATTTTTCATTTCTGAAACAACAAATTAAATCCACAATTCCAAAATTAAATAATGTAAAACAATTGACTGAGCTTAAACATTTACGTTCAAGTATCTATTTTTCTACTAGCTTAAAAGAACAGTTGAAATATGTTTTTGGGAAAAACAAATTATCGTATAAAGTCGATCGTCATAAATATCTAAAAACTAAAACACAATTTCTTCTTTATCGCAAAGATCATGAAATTAAAACTAATTATAACAAAAAATATGACAATAAAGATTTATATACAGCCACTTTAATCCCAGAATACGGTTCGTGGATTCGTTTTGGGTTTCAAAAAAACACCAAAATTAATTCCTATAAGTATCCATTGAAAAATCAAGAAGATGAGATAATTATCCAATTAGATAAGATTAATCAAAAACCAGTTCTTTATTTATTAAAAGAAATGGGATTAACAGATTTAGAAATTTATCAAAATTTACAGTATTCAGATTTTTTCTATTTTAACAGACCTTTATTAATAAATTCAAAACGTTTAAACCAACCTTTATCTCGGTTTAACCTAAGTTCTAGCTACTTTAAAAATATTTCTGAATTTTCTAGAATTTTTGATCCAGTTTATTATCGTTTAGGTAGAGTTGGACGATTAAAAATGAATAGTCGTTTAAATTTAAAAATTAGTGATCGACTTCAAACTATTACTTATGAAGATATTTTTGCAATTCTCGACAAATTAATTAGTTTAACTATTTCTAAAACCGTTCAAGATGACATCGATCATTTAAAAAATCGACGAGTTCGTTCAGTTGGAGAACTCTTACAAAATTTATTTAGAATAGGTTTTCAACGATTAGTTCGGAAATTACGAAATCAAACCAATAAAATTGATTCAGGTCAATTATTAAGCTTTAACATTATAAATGCAACCGTAAGAGAATTTTTTGGATCTAGTCAATTATCTCAATATTTAGATCAAACTAATCCATTATCATCTTTGACTCATCGACGTAGAATTAGTGGTTTAGGTCCAGGTGGATTTGATCGGGATCGAATCAGTTTTGCTGTTCGTGATATTCATCCAAGTCATTATGGCCGAATTTGTCCAATTGAAACTCCTGAAGGTCAAAACGTGGGTTTAATAGCTTCATTAACGACATGTGCTCGAGTAAATAAATCGGGTTTCTTGGAAACACCATTTTGGAGAGTTATTAATGGTAAAGTTATTAAAACTGGTAAACCTATCTATCTAACGGCAGATATTGAAGATTTTTACAAAATTGCCCCCGCTGACATTGCAACAAATAAAGAAAATTATTTAATACGAAATGTAATACCGGTTCGTTATAAACAAGATTTTATTAATGTCACACCTTCTGAAGTCGATTTTGTTGCAATTTCGACAATCCAAGTTGTTTCAGTTGCTGCTTCTTTAATCCCATTCTTTGAACATGATGATGCCAACCGTGCACTTATGGGCTCGAATATGCAACGTCAATCGGTTCCTCTAATTCTGCCTCAGAAACCAATTGTTGGAACAGGATTAGAAAATCAAATTGCAAGTGATTCTGGTATGACTTTAAATTCACAGTCGTCAGGTGTAGTCAATTTGGTAACAGCTAATAAAATTATTGTCAAAGATAATAATGGTAAAAAAATAACCTATAAATTACAGAAGTATTTACGTTCTAATCAACAAACCTGCATTAATCATCGTCCAATTGTTTGGAAAGGAGAAAAAGTTAAATCTGGTCAAATTTTAACAGATGGTCCAGCAATAACAAATAGTGAATTATCTTTAGGACAAAATGTTTTAGTTGGATATATGCCTTGGCAAGGGTATAATTTTGAAGATGCTATTTTAATCAATGAGCGTTTAGTTTATGATGATATATTTACCTCAATTCATATTGAACGCTACAAAATTGAAATTGATCAAAATTCTGAAATGTCAGAACGAACAACAAAAAATATTCCAAATTTAAGTCCTTCAGAGGTTAAGCATTTGAATGATGATGGGATTGTAACTGTTGGGACGTTCGTTAAACCAGGCGATATTTTAGTTGGTAAAGTTATTTCAAATAACACTTCTGAACAATTACCTGAATCAAAACTTTTACGTGCTATTTTTGGAGCGAAAGCAAAAGGGGTCAAAGATAATTCATACCGAATGTCTGATGGTGAATATGGTCGAATTATTGAAACAGTAACTTTTAATCGTAGAACAAAATTAACATATAAATTTGAAAAAATTTATGTTTTTATTGCGCAAATTAGAAAAATTCAAGTTGGTGACAAAATTGCAGGTCGTCATGGAAATAAAGGTATTATTTCAAGAATTTTACCACGACAAGATATGCCATTTTTACCAGATGGCACACCGATTGACATAATTTTAAATCCTTTAGGTGTTCCTTCTAGAATGAATGTAGGGCAATTATATGAATGTTTATTAGGGTTTGCCGGAGATAAATTAAACTCAAGATTTAAAATTTTACCTTTTGATGAAATGTATGGATTAGAAATTTCAAGAATTTTGATAAATAAAAAATTACGACAAGCCTCTATTGCCAAAAATGAAAGTTGGTTATTTAATCCTTACGCTCCAGGCAAAATGGTATTAATTGATGGTAGGACAGGTTCTGAGTTTGAGAATCCAGTGACTGTTGGAAATGCTTATATGCTAAAACTTATCCATTTAGTTGATGATAAAATGCACGCACGAGCAACTGGTCCTTATTCTTTAATTACTCAACAACCATTAAGAGGGAAAGCTCAACATGGTGGGCAAAGATTTGGAGAAATGGAAGTCTGGGCATTAGAAGGGTTTGGTGCAGCTTTTACATTAAAAGAGTTATTGACAATTAAATCTGATGATATGCAGGGTAGAAATGAAACCTTAAATGCAATTGTAAAAGGCCAACAAATTCCAAAATTTGGAATTCCAGAATCGTTTAAAGTTTTATTACACGAATTACGTTCAATTGGGTTAGATATGAGCACTTATAAAATTGAAAAATTTAGTTCAGATAAAAAATATGAAGTTGAAGTTAATTTAATTGAAAAATATAATGCTTTATCTAAAACGTTTTCTCCGACTTCAAATATAAACGATATTTCATTTTAAATAGCAATGGTAGAATCTACAAAAGAATTTGATTATATAAAAATAAAATTGGCCTCGCCTTTTCGAATATTACAATGGGCCAATCGAAAATTACCGAATGGTCAATTCGTAGGAGAAGTTCAAAAATCGGAAACAATTAATTACCGTACTTTTAAACCAGAAATGGATGGGTTGTTTTGTGAACGGATTTTTGGACCAAGTAAAAGTTTAGAATGTGCCTGTGGAAAATATAAACGTGTAAGGTATGAAGGTTTAATATGTGAAAGATGTGGAGTTGAACTTACAGAATCACGTGTTCGACGTCATCGGATGGGTTATATAAATTTAATTTATCCTGTAACTCATGTTTGGTATATCAATAGTAGGCCTAATTTTATGGCTTTATTATTAGAAGTGGAAGAATGTGAAAAAAAATTAGATACAACCTATACTGCTCATTCTGAAAAATGTAAAAAATGTGAAGGTTTAAAATTAACGACTTCAACTATCGTTGATTTATGGGATGAAAGAATAAAGCGGATTAAATTAGCTTCATTAACTTATTTTATCGCCGAAGATGAAATTTCATTCTATGGATTACATTGGGATCTCCAACAATATCGAAGAAGTCGAGAGTTAGGTTATAGTGGTTATCCTTTAAAACCATATCCCAAACCTCAAAATAGAAGATATAACACGCCAAAATATTTATTACGTGCAACACCTAATTTTTTAATTGGAGCCCCATTAATAAAAAGAGAGTTAGAAAAATTAAATTTAAAATCGGAAATTTTTCGGATGCGATGTTTTATTTTAGTTTGCACAAAAGTTTTAAATAAAGAAAACCCAATTTATTATGAATCAAAATGGTTTAGAAAATGGGAACAGCAAAGAATTTATAAAATTCGTGAGCAAGCTATAAAACGAATTCGTATTTTAGAAAATTTGGTTGGTACTGGTTCTAGCCCAGCATGGATGATTTTGACCATTTTACCAGTAATTCCTCCAGCTTTAAGACCTATGATTCAATTAGAGGGTGGTAGATTCGCTACTTCAGATTTAAATGAATTATATCGCCGAATAATTACACGAAATAATCGATTACTTCGACTTTTAGAAATTGATGCTCCCCAATTAATTATTAGAAATGAAAAAAGGTTACTTCAAGAAGCAGTCGATACTTTAATTGATAATGGGAAACGAGGTAAAATAGCCTTAAGTGCTAATAACCGTCCGTTAAAGTCTTTATCCGATATCATCAAAGGAAAACATGGGCGTTTTCGACAAAATTTATTAGGTAAACGAGTTGATTATTCTGGACGTTCTGTTATTGTAGTTGGGCCAAGTCTAAAATTGAATCAATGTGGGTTACCATATGAAATGGCTATTGAACTTTTTCAACCATTTATTATTCGCGAGTTAATTAATCAAAGCTTAGCGAGCAATATGAAAATTGCTAAAAATTTAATCCAACAAAATGAATCTATAATTGATCCAGTTTTAGAAAAAGTTTTAAAAAGTCATCCTATTTTTTTAAACCGTGCTCCTACACTTCATAGATTAGGTATTCAAGCTTTTGAACCAATTTTAGTACAGGGTCGGGCTATAAAATTACATCCCCTAGTTTGTTCAGCTTTTAATGCAGATTTTGATGGAGATCAAATGGCAGTTCATATTCCATTATCACTTGAAGCTCAAGCTGAATGTTATATGTTAATGTTAGCACCTTATAATTTTTTATCTCCAGCAAATGGCGAACCAATTATTATGCCAAGTCAAGATATGGTATTAGGTTGTTATTATTTAACAGTGAATAATATAAAAGGCTTACTAGGATCAAGTCATTATTTTGCAAATTTAGATGATGTTATTTTAGCCTACAATCAAAACAAAATTGAAATTCATACTTCAATTTGGCTTCGAATTAAAGAAGAAAACCCGCTACTATCTAATCCAATGAAAATAATAAAATTAAAAGATAATACAATTCTTGAATACTATGATAAACGACAAGTTCGGAAAACTATAGATGGAGAAATAATTGTTCAATACGTACAAACAACAACTGGTCGAGCTATTTTAAATTATATTATCCAAAAAACTTTAAATTTTTTGTAAATAAGAAAGTGAAATATTGAATAAACTTTATGCAAAATTATACTTATCAAAATAATTTAATTGGCAAAAAACAATTACGCCAATTACTGGCTTGGAGCTTTACTAACTATGACTCAATGCAAGCTTGTGCGTTAGCTGATGAATTAAAATATTTAGGATTTAAATATGCTAGTCAAGCTGGAATTTCAATTAGTATTGAAGATCTAAAAATCCCATTTGTAAAAAATTTAATGCTTGAAAAAGCAAATCAAGAAATTATAAATTCCGAAAAAATTTATTTAAAGGGCAAAATTACTGAGGTTGAAAGGTTTCAAAAAATTATTGATACATGGAGTCTTACTAGTGAGTCCTTAAAAGAACAAGTTATTTATTATTTCAAAAATTATGATCCTTTAAATTCTGTTTACATAATGGCTTTTTCTGGAGCTAGAGGAAATTTATCTCAAGTTCGGCAATTAGTTGGTATGCGTGGTCTAATGTCAGATCCAAGTGGTGAAATTATGAATCTACCTATTAAGAAGAATTTTCGTGAAGGTTTAACCATTACTGATTATTTAATGTCTGGTTACGGCGCTCGAAAAGGAATTGTAGATACTGCTTTAAAAACTGCGAATTCAGGATATTTAACTCGTCGTTTAATTGATGTCGGACAAGATATTCTAATAAGGGAAAAAGATTGTCGAACAACTCATTCATTTTTACTGTCAGCAAATTCAGATGATGTCAAAGCTCTTAATTTAATTTACGATAAAATATTGGGTCGTATTTTAAGTAAACCTATTTTTGATCCAAAAACAAACGAATTAATCTCAAAAGCTAACACTCAAATAACTCCAAAATTAATTGAAAACTCTAAAAAGCGAAAAATTAATGAATTTTATATTAGATCTCCTTTAACCTGTAATTTATATCGAGCTATTTGTCAAAAATGTTACGGTTGGGATTTAGCTAATGAAAATCTTGTTGATATCGGTGAAGCTATTGGTATATTAGCGGGTCAATCAATTGGTGAACCTGGTACACAACTAACCATGCGGACTTTTCATACAGGTGGTATTTTTACTTCCGAAGCTAGACAACAGATTATTAGTCCAGTAAATGGTATTATAAGATTTTATAAACTTTTAAAAACTGTACTTTTAAGAACTAACAGAGGTGAGGATGTTTTAATTACCAAAAATTCAGGGTCTGTAGTGATAATTCCTGACGATAAAAGTTTAGATTTGGTACAAATTGAAGTTTTACGAAATACAATTTTATTTCCAAAAAATAATCAATATATATCCAAAGATACTGTTATTGGAGAATTAATAAATACGAATAAACAAATTAAAACAGAAATTAAACCTATTCTAAGTGATACGTGTGGTGAAATTTTTGTACCTCGTCTAAAAAAAAAAGTTAATCTATTAAATAATAATAAACTTATATGGATTTTATCTGGACAACTTTATAATAGTCCGAAAAATTCGTTTATAAATTTTTATGCAGATTATAAGTTAAATCGTCATAGTTATATTTTCCGAACAAAAGTTATAAACCATTATGGAGGTTGGGTCGAGTCGATTAACAATAAACAGAACTTATACCAACGATTACTTCGAATTAGCAATAATAAATACTCATTATTTGACTCTTCTCTTAAAAAATTAACAGGTAAAATTCAACAGAAAAATTATTTACTTAATTTTCAAAATTTTAAATATCTTTTACGAATTCAAGTTAAAAATTCAAAATATTACCTTCAATTAAGTCGAAATCAACAAATTGGGACTTTAATTACAAACACATTTCGAACATTAACAGGTGGAATTTTATATTACGATCACCAAAATATAATTAAATGTAACCAAATAAATAAACGTATTTCTTATAATAGTCAGAATAATTTGTTAAGTAAATATAAATCTTTAGTTCATAGTAGAACTATCGTCTGGCTTGGTGAAGAGATTCATAAGGTAAATTGCGAGTCTAATATTTTACTTGTTGAACATGGAGATTTTATCTCTGAAGGATTTGAATTAGTTCCCGGTCTTTTTTCTAAAACTTCAGGAATTGTGATTATTCGTCAAAAGAATAGTCTGGTTCAAACAATTTCAATTAAATCTGGTTTAGTTTATGAAGGGAAAAAATTTAAAAACACTTCTAAAAAGTTATATTATCCTGGAGAAGTTATTCTTTCAAATATCCCAGTTAAAACACTTTCGTTTTGCGAACATAGTGTTGGAAAAAATACAGAACAACTGTTAGTTCGTCCAGTAGAAATTTATGAATTCCCTTATCTAACATTTGACCAAATTGAAGCTCAAAATAAGCTAAATAATAATTCAAATATAAAATTAGAATTTAAAGCTACTTATTCATATAAACCTAATCAAATAATTAAAGGAACTAAAAATTTAAGTTTAATTTCAAATGTCTTAAGTTTCGAATCAAATAAATTTTTAACAAAAAACATTAATATCGAATTATTCCAGAATAAAAAAAGAGAATCGATTGATATTCGTTTTAGTGAAAAATCTAATTTAAATAATTATCTTTTACCTAATTTAAGATATAAAAATATTGAATCTTGTTTTTTATTCCAGCCAAATCAATTCACTGATCGATATACTATATTAGGTTATTTAGAAGCAAGAACATTAAATTCATTAGAAATTGTTAAATTTAAAATAAAAAATAAAGATACTAAACAAATTCTTTTAATTTCAAATGAAGATTGTTTTACTGTTCAAAAAGATCAATTTCCAGATAAAAAATTAAGTGATTTTATTATTAACAGTGATAATGTCAATGAAACTGGAAAAATTATTATTGAAAATAATGATCTTATGACTTTGCAAAAAGGACGACCTTACTTTTTTCCAAATTGTAAAAATGAAGATTTAATGAATAAAACAAATCTTCAATATAAAGTAATCTCTCCTACTCGTATTTCTCCACGTCTGAAAACAGAGCGATCTATTTCTTTAAATTACTATGATATGCTAAAACTTTCTGTTAAAAAAACTTTTAGCATGGAGAAACTTTTCCAAGATCGACTTACAGTAAAATTAGAATTCTCTAAGTTATTTTTAAAGAAAAATGCTAAATTATATAGTTCATTAATTCCACAATTTATCAAAAAATTTTCTGTCAACAATTCCCAAGCTAATTTAAAGTATAAACAAATAATTCGACCTGAAAGCTTAGATGAACCTATCTCAGGGAAACTTGATCGAACATTATTAATGCAAAGTTCAGGAATTATTACAAATGAATATAGAAACAGTAAAGATTCTGAATATCAACTAACTTTAGTTAAGTTTATTGAACAACCATTTACAAAAGCAACTAAATCGATTGGTGTCTATTCAATTACTGAAGATTATTTTGAACAAGATGTTAATAGTGTATTTTGTAAAAACAGCGAATTTATTGACACTGGGGAAACAATTGGCTTATTAAATCTTGAAAAAGAGATTACAGGTGATATTGTCCAAGGTTTACCTAGAATTGAAGAAATTTTAGAAGCAAGAAAAAAAAATATTATTGTGAAAAGAATTCCAACTAGCCAAAAAAAAGGTTTGTTGGTTCAAAAAACAAGTTTAGACCCAAATTTTGAGTTTAAGAAATTAGGAACAGCTATCCAAGAAAATGAAAAAGTAAATCCCCATAAATTATTAAAGGTATACTTTAATTATTATGGTAGTATAAAGTCCTTTGTATGTGATCGAACAGAAGAGATAAAATATAATCGATTAATTCAAAATTATGAAGGTAGTTATAAAAGCTTTAAAAAAGTTCAATCATTTATTTTAAATTCAGTTCAATCTGTATATCAATCTCAAGGTGTTACAATCAATGACAAACACTTAGAAGTTATTATTAAACAAATGACGACAAAAGTATTAATAACATATGAAGGAAATACTCCTCTCTTAAGACGTGAAGTGATTGATTTATATCACATGCAATATATTAATCAAATTGTAGAAGGACAAGGGAAAAAGTCAGCATGTTATATTCCATTACTATTAGGAATTACAAAAGCAGCTTTGAATAATCCGAGTTTTATTTCAGCTGCTAGTTTCCAAGAAACTACTCGCGTTCTTACTAAAGCAGCCATTGAAGGAAGAATTGATTGGCTTCGTGGTTTAAAAGAGAATATTATTATTGGTCATTTAATCCCTGCTGGAACAGGATCACAAAATTATAGAAGTTGCTTTAAAAAACCTGTTATAGAAAGGTTAAGACTTCAAACAAAATTCGAGAGTATTCCCAATATTTGATAAAAAACTAGACAAGTTCTCTAATTTCTGCTAGGATTTGAGCTAGAAATTAATATATTTAGTTAAGTAATTTAAAATTTTATGTCTGATATAAGTTTATCCCAATTATTAGAAGCTGGGGTCCATTTTGGTCATAAAGCCTATAGATGGAATCCAAAAATGTTTCCCTATATTTATAGTGAAGTCAATAATATTCACATTTTAGATTTAGTACAATCAGCAACACTATTAAAAAAAGCAACCGCTTACTTGGAATCGGCGGCTCGAAAAAAGAAGTCCTTTTTATTTGTAGGTACAAAACGACAAGCTACCACTTTAATTGCTCAAGAATCAAAACGTTGTGATTCATATTATGTTAATCATCGCTGGTTAGGTGGAATGCTAACGAATTGGACAACTTTAAAAGAAAGAATTAAGCATTTAAAAGATCTTGAAAAACAGGAAGCGGAGAATACATTTGATTTGCTAACAAAGAAAGAAGCTGCATTACGTCGAAAAGAACTAAAAAAACTACGTCGACATTTAGATGGTATAAAGGCAATGGAAAATTTACCTGATGTTGCTATTATAATTGATCAAAAACGTGAAATGACAGCAATTAGAGAATGTAAAAAATTAGGTATTCCAATTGTTTCAATTTTAGATACAAATTGTGATCCTGATTTAGTCGATATCCCAATTCCAGGAAATGATGATGCAGTAAGATCCATTAAATTAATTTTAAAATCCTTAACAGATAGCATCATTGCTGGTAAATCGTCTTCAAATTAAAATGTATTTATAAACAATTTTCAAAAATTAGAATTTTATGAAAACAGAAATTGATGCTAAAACAGTAAAAAAACTGCGTGATGAAACAGGCGCAGGTATGATGAATTGTAAAAAAGCTTTGTTAGATAATGCTGGAGATTATGAGAAAGCCATCGAATCTTTAAGATTAAAAGGGATGGCAACTGCTGACAAAAAAGCAAGTCGAAATACGAACGATGGGTTAATTTATTCTTATATTCATACTGGAAGTAAGTTAGGTATTCTAATGGAAATTAACTGTGAAACGGATTTTGTTGCTCGACGTGAAGAATTTTCAGATTTAGCAAAAAATATTGCCATGCAAATTGCTTCCAATCCTGAAATTACCG
>Ga0316189_10006244_pt1 | contig 11377 bp, 9 predicted proteins | sample LowCovwburrow_MG_FD_204930 | JGI IMG/M metagenome (GOLD analysis project Ga0316189, IMG submission 204930) | Coastal sediment microbial communities from Maine, United States - Lowes Cove worm burrow | ecosystem: Environmental > Aquatic > Marine > Coastal > Sediment | place: USA: Maine... | reverse complement strand
GATAATGGTCTGAGTTACCACGTCATCAATGAGCTGCACAAAAGTCAAATCATTGATGCTTTCCTCTTCACCTTGGTCCATAATATTCAAAAGGCTGAGCGAAGTTTCTTGCTCCAGATATGCCTGATTTGGGCGGTGTGGATTGATAGACACTGTGATGAGTTGTGATAATTGATAATCATTCTCATCAACAGGATATCCCGAAACATCTCTGTATGACTCATCCTCCCATTCATACCTCAAGACCAAATATACTTGTGTTGTATCCGCTACATCTTTAAATTCCACGATCTCAGCTTCTACTTTTACCAATTCCAGCTTATTGTTCTTGAGGTTGTAATAAAAGAAACCAGCTGTGGCTAGGAAACCAATGCTGGTGATCATGAAGAAAATGGATGCCATCTTTAGCAAAATAGAAAAACAACCACCACAGCCTGCATTGGAATTTTCGCTTTGTACAGAAGGCGAAGAGGACTCTGACTCGATCACCTGCAAAAGCTTCTCAGCTTCCTGATGATCCACACCATCGTAAGCCTCCACGAGATAATTAATTGCGCTTTGGCGTTCTCCCTTCAGTAGGTGTTTTCTTACTACGGCTTTGTGATTTTCATCATTCATGTTTCACGACATTAAACCTAACTTATCTCCTTTATCTTAGCAGCGTTAACAAATAGCACATTTCCAATCCCCTCGTACCCTTCGAAAATTGTATTTTCTTTCTGTTTGAGCACCTCACTTCTAAAACCAACAATGGTCAGATCTGCATCTTGCGAACGTTGATTGATTACCTCCTTGGTACTGACATCGTCCTGCTTGGCGATCAGTTCTACATTATTTGAGGAAATTGGAAGTCGCCCTGTTTTGATCAATTCTATTAACTCTGCACGCTGCTCTGCCATCTCATTGGTAGGGAATATTGAGAAGATCTTGATCTGTGCTTTTTTCCAGTCAGGATGACCCATGAGTACATATCCCATCATAATCATGAGGTTGCCATTTTGCAAATCAGCAGGCGTGATCCAGATATGGATGCTATTCATGAAACCAAATTCCTTCTCGGAAGTACCCAGAATACAAGTATCAAGTCCAGCTGATCTTACAAGTGTGAAATTCTCTACGATCTGGTGTAAATTATCTGGTTCTGATTTGGCATATTCAAACAAAATCATGTTGATATCCTTTCCCGATACACTAGGTAATTGTATTGCTTGAGCTATAGCACTAGTAAATGACGGGGAGATCATCGTATCTAGATAAACATTACTTTTGTTCTCACTCGATATTTTAATCAATCGTGCCAGTTCTTCTTCAGATTGCTTGTAGGTCTCTTTCGAGAAATACCCATTCATATAATGGATATAAGTACCAAAACCATATCGATGCGATACCCATCTCATGAAATTGAATGCCACTGGTCTATGGAAAAAATCTGATGAAATACAGATAACTGAAGGTCTCCAATTCTCTTCACTGCGCTCCGCATTTTGTATAAACACTTGAAGCTGGCGACTCAACTGAAACACAACGCCTTGGAATATCTTTACTAGTCCCTTAGTGTCTTTGTTGCTGCTCGATATTACGACATAAATGATCGCCATAAACACTACTGCAATAAAAGCATACTTGGTATTCATACTGAACATTAGGTAAATGCAAAGAACTGCACCAATGAGCGAGATGTACCACTTTGATTTGAAAGAAGGGCGGTAAGAAGGGTCCGCTGCGAAATGCTGTAAGAATGAAATCAAACAAATCGACCCATAAGTAATCATGAAAAACATAGAGATGATTTCGGCCACAGCATTGACATCACCCAGTGCTACAAATATCACAGCTATGACGCTAGTGACTATGGTCGCATTATAAGGTTCATTAGTTTCAGGTTTCCCTTTAGCGAGCGTACGGTTGACCTTCGCAGCTGGGAATATTCGATCTCCAGCCAAGGCTTGGAGTGTTCTCGGTGCTACCATTATACTTCCTAATGCTGACGATATCGTGGCACAAGCAAGCCCAAAGGGTATGATCCACCATCCCCAAACGGCAATTTTTGACATCACCAGTTGATCATTGACCAAATCATAGGGGCTAGCAGATACCGTTAATTTATACGCAATAAATACATAAACAATCATCCCAATAACTGTCGCCATCATAGTTCCCATTGGGATGGATTTCTTTGGATCTTTGAGATCACCGGACAGTCCGACTCCCGCTGTCATACCCGTAAATGCTGGGAAAACGATAGCAAACACAAAGAAGAAACCCTTGTTGTCAGGAACCTTTGCCATCATATCAAACTCAGCTCCATCCGCTTGATAACCTGTTTCCCCCACAAAGAAGAGGATCAGAGCTACGAACAAAATGCCCACTACTACATAGAGTGCCTTCATCCCAATATCTGCGCCTTTCTTCATCATTAAGAAACTCAATATTAATACTGCTGGTAAACTGATGATTCTTTTGTCCAGAGGAATTCCGTATTCGATGTCTATAAATTCAATCACGGGCGTGAATGCTTCTGCAAATGCGATCACATAAAAAGCAACACTCACGGCCTGAGACATATACAGTGCTATCCCGATAGCCGCTCCGATATTGATCCCGAATGACCTGGAAATGATATAGTATTCTCCTCCTCCTTCAACTTTCTGATTGGTGGCAATTTCAGCTATCGCCATCGCTGTGGGTATAGTCACCAAGTGCCCAAACAGAATGATACCAAGTGTTCCCAGAAAACCAAGGTTGCCTACAGCATATCCAAATCGTAAAAACATTACTGCTCCCAGAATAGTCGATATCGCAGTGAAGAATACGGGTGAAGTGCCAAAATTGGCTTTACTTTTCTTTAAATCCATTCAGTCTAAAAATTAGGAAGAATAAGATAGGTGGATTATCTGGAATTGTGAAGGTGTTTGGAAATAATATTGAAAGTTGAAATTCACTTTCGTTTATAAGTGATTGTCATGAGAAGACTGATTGACCCAAACAAGAAACTTAAAATAGGAAGAGATTATCAATAAGCTCTCAACTCAGCTATAGCCTTTTCCACCTTATCAGCATTGGGTAGCATCTGTTTTTCGAGCTCAACATTGAGCGGAATAGCTGGTAAGTTAGCCGCACCGAGCGTGTCCACTGGAGCATCTAGATCTCTGAAGCACTCTTTAGATATTCTTCCTGCCAAGGATTCTGCAAATGAATTCATCAGGGGCTCTTCGGTCAACACTAGTACTTTTCCATGTCTCTTTGTGCTGTCAATCACGGCTCCCCAATCAAGTGGATTGAGTGTTCTCAAATCCAATATCTCAACCGCGCCTTTGTGTTTTCTGGAGGCAGTTTTTGCCCAATATACTCCCATACCATAGGTTATCACCACTAGCGAATCTCCATTATCTATATTGACTTGATCGGCCTCTTGAACGGATAACGCTTTACCTAGAGGAATAATGTAATCTTCATCAGGCTCGAAAGTCTTCGCTTCAGAAGTTCCTTTCACTTTTGACCAATAAAGTCCTTTGTGTTCTAGCATCACCACTGGGTTAGGGTCATGAAATGCAGCTTTCATAAGACCTTTCATATCTGCGGCATTTGATGGATATACGACCTTGATCCCTCGGATATTGAGAAGAGTAGATTCAATACTTCCCGAGTGGTATGGGCCTCCACCTCCGTACGCACCTATCGGCACACGGATAAGTGACTGTATTGGAAATTGTCCCATTGATAGATAGCAGCTTTTAGAAAGCTCTTCAACTAACTGATTCATTCCTGGCCAGATATAGTCAGCAAATTGTACTTCTACAATGGCCTTAGCTCCTACTGCAGACATTCCTGCTGTAGATCCGACAATATAGGCCTCTTGTATTGGAGTATTGAACACACGAGAATCTCCATATTTCTGTGCAAGTGTGGCGGCTTCTCTGAATACCCCTCCAAGCGTCCCTCCAACATCCTGTCCATAAAACAAGGATTCTGCATTTTGTTTTAGTATATCATCTACAGCATGAAGGGCAGCATCTACCATTACAACTTTCTCGGCTCCTTTTGGCTTGCGCTCGCCCTTTTCTTCAGTAATCGGAGTCGGTGCAAACTCATGTGTGTCAAAATCTTCAATATTAGGATCAGTAGCCTCTAAAGCACGTTGATAATCAGCCATCACTACCTTTTCCGCATCTCTTTTTATTTTATTAAGTTGTCGTGTAGTGTAGCCTTCATCCTTTAGGTATGTTAGTAATATATCTATGGGATCAGTCTCCTCATGAAGTTTAAGATCTTCCTCACTTCGATACCATTCTTTCCTCACTCCAGAGGTGTGATGACCGAGCAATGGACACTTGGCATGAACCAATATCGGTGCGCGTTTCTCTCTTACATATTTAAATGCCTTCTCAAGTCCGAGATAAGAGTTTCTAAAATCTGAACCATCAACTCGTAATCTCGCCAGCCCTTTAAAACCAGCTGCAAATTCATAGGCATCCATCGCTCGCATTTCTTCGCTTGTAGCCGAGATTCCCCAATCATTATCTTGTACTAGATACACCATTGGAAGTCGGTGTAAGACTGCCATTTGGAATGCCTCAGACACCTCTCCTTCTGTAATGGCTCCATCTCCTATCGAACAAAGTGCAATTGGACTGACATCTGGGTCGGTCAGGCCCTGGCCTTCTAGGTAGTGTAAGGCATGACCCATTCCCGTAGCAGGTATTGCTTGCATCCCCGTAGCTGAACTTTGGTGAGGTATAATTGGGAATCCTTCTCGTTTCAATGAAGGATGGCTATAATAACTTCTACCTCCAGAAAACGGATCGTCTGCCTTCGCCATCAATTGTAACATTAACTCATAAGGCTCGATTCCAAGACCCAACAGCAATGCCTCATCTCTATAATAGAGAGCTGCAAAGTCTGTAGGTTGGAGATGAAAAGCTGCAGCCAATTGGATGGCCTCGTGTCCACGAGATGTGCTGTGTACATACTTAGAGCACACTTCCTTTTCTTGGTCATATAGTAGTGCTATGCGCTTCGTCATACACATCATTCTATATGCTTTCAAATAAATATCTTCTTTATTTTTTTGACCTTTAGAAATTGTTTTTTTCTTTTCTTTTACCGCCATCTTTGAGCTATTGCATCTTAATATCTGGACACGAATTTATACATTTTGAAGCATTTCATTGGATTATACACTGGTTTTTTTGACCACTCATATAAATCACTGTACGTGCTGTATTTGTATGTTTTGATCTTCTATCTTTGCATCAACAACGGAGAATATTATGCGAGATCAAATTACAGAATGGTTTAAATCCCTTCAGAATAATATATGTCAATCCTTAGAAAATGCTGACGGAAGTGGTCGATTTCATGAAGATTTATGGGATCGTGAGGCAGGTGGTGGCGGAAGAACACGAGTATTGACAAATGGAGATATCATCGAGAAAGGCGGTGTGAATTTCTCTGCAGTAGAGGGCGAGACACCAGATAATATCCTCAAGGCTCTAAATCTCCCGAAAGCAGATTTCTATGCTACAGGAGTCTCAATAGTAATGCATCCCAAAAGCCCAATGATGCCTATCATTCATATGAATGTGCGCTACTTCGAAATGAGTAATGGGTCATGGTGGTTTGGAGGTGGAATAGATCTCACGCCACATTATGTAGACAAAGGAGATGCAATCTACTTTCATCAAACACTAAAGGATGCATGTGACAAACATGATCCTGAATATTATCCTAATTTCAAGAAATGGGCAGATGACTATTTTTATATCAAACACAGAAAGGAGACAAGAGGAATTGGTGGAATATTCTTTGATCGTCTTACCGAAACGAGTCATCATTCCAAAGAACAGCGATTCGAATTTGTGAAAGAAATAGGAAATACTTTTGCACCGGTCTATACTACATTGATGCATAAAAACAGCGCCCTACCGTACAGCGAAAATGAAGTCAGCTGGCAAAAACTCCGAAGGGGAAGATATGTGGAGTTCAACCTTGTACTGGACAAAGGAACTAAGTTTGGTCTAGATACTGATGGACGAACAGAATCTATTCTCATGAGTCTTCCACCTCAGGCCAATTGGGAATACAACTATCAAACAGTCCCAAATGATCCAGAACAATTGACATTAGACTTGTTGAAGAAAGGGGTTGACTGGGTCTAATCTGGTTTATAATCTCCAACCCACATACGAGCATCCTCTACTGAGTTGAATAACTTTGTAGGGACTTTAGGTCGATTGATCATAATGGCATAATTACCAATAATCTTAGATAAACCTGAACTAATGATAATTGCGATTGCAGACATTCCTTCAGTAAGTGTAGAAGACAGTGCTCTTCCTTCTTTAGTGATTCTATCTATTTTTGTAATATCAATAATAGTAGGAATAGGACGTTCAGGATTCAATAGTGGTTTCCTTGCATCAAAATTTTCTTGGACTTCGGATACATCCAAGACAGCTTTTTCTACAATATTCGCATACAATACATCATCTATCACCCAATATTCACTAGTTTTTGTTTTGATGACTTCTATTGATTCTTGTGGTGCTTCCATACTGATTATTAAGTTATTACTTTAGAGACGAAAACTATGTGCATCCTTCTCATCGACAACAAATGATTGACTTTATAAAAAGCATAGATACTGAATTATTTTTGTTTTTCAATGGTCTGCATACGCCATGGTTAGATGGGATAATGATTTTCATAAGTGGGAAAAAAGAGTGGATACCACTGTATCTATTGTTTGTGTTTCTGATAATCAAGCAATTGAGGTGGCGATCTATCTGGGTGTTTTTGGGAATTGGGCTGACCATTCTATTATCCGATCAACTAGCATCAGGTATTATGAAACCATACTTTGAAAGATTGCGTCCTTCTCGAAATCCTAATATTGAAGGAATAGTACATCTTGTCAACGGATATAAAGGAGGAATGTATGGATTTGCCTCTTCTCATGCTGCCAATGCTTTCGGGTTGGCAACTTTTCTCTGGCTCACTTTCCGATCACAATACAAATGGTTCGTTTGGATATTTCTTTGGGCTGCAATAGTTGCCTATAGCCGTATTTACTTAGGTGTTCATTATCCTGGAGATATCCTCGTTGGGGCGTTGATCGGGATAGTATTTGGGTATTTGAGCTTCCGTCTTCAACGCTATGTTGGTGAGCAATGGGAATCAAGAAAAGGTGGAAATTCTAGTCCTATAGAAATAGATTAAGAGATCTTAATATCGCATACTTCACCTCTATAACATTTTAGTATATTTGGTCGCAAGAAATAATAATACCGCTTTATGATCATATCAATGATAGCCGCAGTAGCGGAAAATAATGTAATAGGAAAAGACAATGATCTAGTGTGGAATCTGCCAAATGACATGCGCTATTTTGTTGAAAAGACGAAAGGCAGACACGTCATCATGGGGCGAAGAAACTATGAGTCCATACCGCACAAATACAGACCGTTACCGAACCGCCCAAATATCATCTTAAGTCGCAATGCAGGCTTTCATGCTGAAGGATGTACTACGGTCACTGATCTTCAATCGGCTCTTGATCTCGCAGAGAAAGCTGGAGAAGATGAAGCGTTCATCATTGGCGGGGCGCAGATCTACAATATGGGGCTAGCGTATGCCGATAGAATGTATATCACTGAAGTCAAGGCGTGTTTCGAAGGAGATACCTATTTCCCTGAAATCGACAACAGCATTTGGAAAGAAACTAGTCGATCTCACCATCCTGTAGATGATCGACATGATTATGCATTCGATTTTGTAGTGTATGAAAAAATCTAGTCTTAATAATGCCCAAACTAAAAAACAAAGTCATTTGGATCACTGGAGCATCATCAGGTATAGGTGAAGCACTGGCATATGAGCTGTCCAAGAATGGTGCAAAGCTGATCCTATCAGCTAGAAGAGAAAAGGAACTACAAAGAGTCAAATCCAATTGCAGTACAGATTCTCACAGTCAAATAAAAATTCTTCCACTTGACTTACTCGAGGTTGAAGATTTGGTGAATAAAGCAGCAGTAGCCATTGGTTTATTTGGCAAAATAGATATCCTCATCAACAATGGCGGTATCAGCCAACGGTCTCTTGCCAAGGACACCATACTCAAAGTTGATCGCAAATTGATGGAAGTAAACTACTTCGCTCCTGTTCAACTCAGTAAATCCCTGATCCCAGGTATGATCGAAAATGGCTCAGGACATATCGTCAATGTGACCAGTCTGGTTGGTAAGTTTGGCACCCCCTACAGATCTGGTTACGCAGCTAGCAAGCATGCAGTTCATGGCTTCTTTGACAGCCTGAGAGCAGAACTACATGACCAGAATATCAAGATCACCAATGTATGTCCAGGGTTCATACGCACCAATATTTCTATTAATGCTCTGACAGAAAATGCCACTGCTTTAGGAGAAATGGATAAGGCACAGGACGAAGGCATGCCTGCTGAAATATTCGCCAAAAAAATGATCAGAGCCATAGAGCAGCATAAACAAGAAGTCTATATCGGGGGCAAGGAAACCTATGGCGTTTTGCTCAAGCGTTTCTTTCCATCTCTTTTTGACAGCATTATAAGAAAGTCTTCTGTAAGGTGACTTATGCAGGTCTATTTAAAATTAGCACACTAGAAATGATTGGTAAATAATCAAGTGTTATTTACCGAATGCTTCTACTTTGTAATTGAGGTTAGTACTGTAGATCGGAAAGCTGATCTTGATCAGGGCGTATCCTCCACGACCCTTGAGTGTGGGTTTTGAACCGATCTCTGCTCCATATCCCCAGCTCAGCGTACGATTGAACTTGCCATCCAACCCAATTCTAAAGCCAACTTTACTTGTACCGACTACATTAGTGTCGAAGATGTAATCACTAAGATCATTATTATCCTCACGATGCGTATAGCGCACATTTTGCACATGCATGAATGGGGTGATTAGTAAGTCAGCATAGGCCGTCAGTATCAAATCATCAACTCCAGGTTGATATTTATTATCGAATTCTACAGCTACATTGCGAATCCAAGCCATCGACCCTCCGACATATAATCCTGCAGCATCCACATTGGCAAACAAACTCGCATCCTCTACTGAGGATCCGTCCGCAGTGATGACTGACGCCAGATCATTAGCCCCATCTTCTGTCAATAAATCAGCTGCCGAGAGGTCTTGTTTGTCCAAAGCACGCTTGAGATCTGTAGAAGTACTGTAAAATATTCCTCCAAGTCTCGCACCATAAATCTTTCTTACTTTACTTGGGATATCAGCCTGTTTGGGTACTCTGGATGCCCATTTATCACCTTTATAACTCTTCTTGTATAAGTACATGGTGGTCTCTGAGTCTTTTTCAAAGTCTTTGAAATGGTACGTTCCTCCAAATTCAACCTGACCATATACACGAGGTGTATTAGTAATCCCACTTCTTTCAAGTGTGAAAACACTATTCTTCTCAGCCAAGTCGCGAGACATGTCAAACTGCTTAGAATATACTTTTCGAGCCGCTACTCTAAAGTCCATTTTATCCTTCATGTAGTAGTTGACCTCTAAGCCGAATCCTGCATTGATATTGGCCACATACATATCACCGTATATAGGCTGGAACTGTACGAAAAGCTTATTAATTTCATAAGGTGCATCGTACAACTCTTCAAAAGTCACTGGAGCATCCTCCCTGCTTCTTCGCTGGCCATTGGCTATTATAGAAATAAAAATTAAAGCTAATAGAAGTGTCTTTTGGATATAATCTGTCACTTGATAAAAAATTAGTTGCTACAATATAAAAAATAACCCCGTCTTCACACGTCTTGGTAAATATAGGGATTTATACACTTTAATTACAATATACCGCAATAAGCATAATAAGTAACCATCTTTTGCAATAATCTGAGTCGATGGGACTGTATCTCTTACAGATGTTTTCCTATATTTAACTACATGAAAATCAGAAGGAAATCCAACGATTGTCTCAACTGTGGGTCGAGCTTAGACAGTGTATACAATTACTGTCCACTTTGTGGGCAAGAAAATACTGACAACAATATTTCCTTTGGAAAATTGATGGCAGATTTTTTTAGCAACTATTTCGCATTGGATTCCAGATTCAGGCACTCAATAGTACCATTTTTCATCAAGCCAGGTTATCTGACTAATAAATTTAATGCTGGGCATAGAATGAGCTATGCCAATCCAGTACGGCTCTATTTGATCGTTAGTTTGTTCTTCTTTTTCATCTTTAGTGGAATAGGCAAAAAGATGATCCGTGATGATAATGACGTCAAGATTACGGCTTCTGGAGGCAACAATAGAACAACTATTGATAATATCGAGGAAATCTCAGCAGAAGATTTAGAAGACCTCAAAGAGGCAATGGGCATAGGTTTCAAGCCTATTATGCGTAAGCTTCCTAGATTAGATAAAAAGATCATCATTGACAGTCTGGGTGTTGAGGTAGCAGCTAAATTTCATATCAGACCTCAGGACACGGTTCTCAGAATCGCAAAAACCACCAATGGTGAATTTGATGATGATTTTTTAAGTGATAGCAAGTTCAACTGGGACCTGTTCAATGAAGAGCTAAAGGAAAATAAAGACCTAACCGACAAACAAGTTTATGACTCGATTTACATCGGCAAAGCTGGTAGCTTCGAACAGCTTTTCGCTCGGCAACGTATCAAAGTAGAAAGAACCGAAACTGAATATTTCATAGGGTACGCACTCAAAAATCTGCCACTTATGATGTTCCTTTTGCTACCGCTCTTTGCGTTGGTATTGAAATTGCTCTATATCAGAAGAAACGTCCTATACATCAAGCATCTGGTACACGCCATCCACCTCCATGCTTTTGCTTATTTGACTTATGGGATTACACTATTGATTACATTCTATATGATAGATAATCAAGATTCAAGCGGTGCTAATGAACTGAGTGACTGGATCAATTTATTCTCATTCATACTTGTCAGTACATATGCCTACATTTCATTCCTTAAGGTTTACAAACAGCACTGGTTCAAGACTTTGATCAAGTTTAATATTCATGGGTTAGTCTATGCCGCAATTCTCTTATTGTTTTTTGCGCTTGAAATGGGTGTTTCGTTTTTGTTGTATTAAGATTAAGCCACCACTGGATTCTTATACTTCCCCTTACTTTTTCTAATCCTACATGAAACCACTTTGTATTCCGGGCACATCGCTTCTGAGCAGTGTTCATCTGACGTGATAATATTGAGCATGATTTCTGGAAAGTGGAAGGTCGAACTCAATATACCCGGCCTCATTTCATTGGTTACTTTGGCTTTGATATCGACTTTGCCTCGGGGAGACTCAATACAGACCATCTCTCCATCTGTGATACCATTGGAAGCAGCATCATC
>Ga0316189_10006243_pt1 | contig 11377 bp, 8 predicted proteins | sample LowCovwburrow_MG_FD_204930 | JGI IMG/M metagenome (GOLD analysis project Ga0316189, IMG submission 204930) | Coastal sediment microbial communities from Maine, United States - Lowes Cove worm burrow | ecosystem: Environmental > Aquatic > Marine > Coastal > Sediment | place: USA: Maine... | reverse complement strand
AGGAAAACTTTCGCCAACAGCGGACACAGCCCGCAGCCTGTGGCGACCGGATAGCTGATGTACAAAGACCGCACTCTTGCCTTGCAGCACCGACAGGTCCACCGTCTCGCCGGTTTCGGCCGAGAGTTGTTGCATGGCAGGACTGGCAAGGCCCACGATGTCGATTTTGACGGAGGCGGCCAGACGCAGAAGCGCGGGGCCGAGAACGACGCGCGCTTTCGGCGTCGCCGAAATTACGAATTGCTCGGCTTCAAGTGCGCCGACGATTCTTTGAACTGTCGATCGCGGCAAGTCCGTTGCCTTTGCAATCTCGCTGAGGCTGAGGCCGGACGCCTGGCCCTCCAGAGATCGGAGAACTCTGCTGGCACGTTCTATAACCTGCATGCGCTGCCGTGAAGGGACAGTACCTTTTGTTTCTGCTTTTTCCGACAATTTGGCCGTCCCTGTGAAGATCTCTACGTTCGCATTGTAATAGAAGAATTTGCAAGCGGAGAGTTAGATGACCTCGAAGAGCGAAGCGGCTCCCTGGCCTCCACCGATGCACATGGTGCAAACAACGTATTTAGCGCCGCGGCGCCGGCCTTCTATCAGCGCGTGACCAACCATGCGTGCGCCGGACATGCCGTAGGGGTGACCTATTGAAATCGCACCGCCGTTCACATTCAGCTTTTCATCCGGTATGCCAAGGCGGTCGCGACAATAGATAACCTGTACGGCGAACGCTTCGTTTAGCTCCCAAAGGTCGATGTCGTTTATGGTCAGGCCGGTCTGCTGCAGCAGTTTGGGCACCGCAAATACTGGACCTATACCCATTTCATCGGGCTCGCAGCCCGCAACCGCGGTAGCCCGGTAGACACCGAGAGGCTCGATATTGTGTTTTGCAGCAATGTCAGCCGCCATAATGACTGATGCCGAAGCACCATCCGACAACTGGCTGGCGTTCCCGGCGGTAATGACGCCATGCTCGCGTACTGTTCTCAGGCCCGCCAATCCTTCGGCCGATGTCTCCGGGCGATTGCCCTGATCTTTTTCAAGAACCACATCTTCGAACGAAATTTCGCCGGATTCACGATCCATTACCGCCATCGTCGACGGCATCGGCACGATCTCATCGTCCAGCTTGCCGGCGGCCTGCGCTGCGGCGGTTCGCTGCTGGCTCCGCAAGGCGTATTCGTCCTGCGCATCGCGGCTAATCCCGTAGCGGGCGGCGACGACCTCAGCGGTATCGATCATCGGCATGTAGATGTGTTCATGGATGGCAGTCAGCGCGGGGTCCGAAGCGCGGAACATATTCATATGCTCGTTTTGAACCAGGCTGACCGACTCCAGTCCGCCGGCGACGGCCACATCTTGTTCTCCAGCCATGATTGACTTGGCTGCTAGCGCAATCGCCATCATGCCGGATGAGCACTGCCGATCAACGGTCATACCCGCTGTCGTGACCGGCAGGCCGCCGGCCAGCGCGCAGAGGCGCGCGATGTTCGGGCTCTGTGTGCCCTGCGGCAATGCGCAGCCCATAATGGCGTCTTCGACAATGGCCGGATCAACGCCCGCTCGTTCGACGGCGGACCTGATGGCATGGCCGCCCAGGCTGGGCGCCTCCGTATTGTTGAATGCACCACGGTAAGCCCGGCCAATTGGGGTGCGTGCGGTTGATACGATGACTGCTTCGCGCAAGGTCATATCCTCATGTTAAGTGGGTTTCGTCAGGTTGATAGCTCGACGCGATCTCGGAAATACTCAAGTGACTCAGGGTTTTCCAGTGCGGTCGTGTTGCCTATCACTTTGCCATTAACGGTATCGCGTACGGCGATTTCAGCGGTTTTGCCTGATCGTGTCCTGGGAATGTCGGGTACGGCGACGATCTTCGCCGGGACGTGTCTTGGCGTGGCGTTCTTTCTGATGCCCTGCCGGATCGTTGCCTCGAGCTCCGCGGTCAGCAATGTGTCCGGCTCGAGCACGACGAACAGTACAACTCGAACATCGTTGTCCCAATTCTGTCCGACGCAGACGCTGTCCACGACTGCATCGATCTTGTCGACCTGCCGATAGATCTCAGCGGTTCCGATGCGCACGCCACCCGGATTGAGCACGGCGTCCGAGCGACCGTGAATGATCATGCCGCCACGTTTGGTGATCTCTGCAAAATCGCCGTGACACCAGGTGTTCTCGAACTTGTTGAAATAGGCGTCGTCGTAACGCTCATTGTCCGGATCATTCCAGAACTTGAGTGGCATCGAAGGAAATGGTTGCGTACACACGAGTTCGCCACGTTCACCGACCAGCGAGGTGCCGTTGTCATCGAAAACATCTACCGCCATTCCCAGCGCGCGACACTGTATTTCGCCACGATGCAGTGGCAGCGTCGGCACACCCAACGCGAATGCGGACAGGATGTCGGTGCCGCCGGTGACTGACGCGAGCAGGACATCCGTCTTGACGTTCTGGTAAAGGAAATCGTAACTCTCGGGCGCGAGCACCGAACCGGTAGACATCAGGAGACGCATTTTTGAAAGGTCGAAGGCCTGCATGGGCACGATGCCCTGTTGTTCAACTGACGCGTAGTAACGGGCGCCTGCGCCAAAGGCTGTGACACCTTCGTCTGCCGCGATCTGCCAAAGAATGTCTGGCTGGGTCGTGGGCAAGGGTGAACCGTCGTACAGTACAATCGTGCACCCGCTCGCCAACCCTGTTACGAGCCAGTTCCACATCATCCAGCCACAGGTGCTGAAAAAAAACAGCGTATCGCTGGTTCCCAGGTCGCAGTGAAGCTGGTGGTCCTTCATCAGCTGGATGAGCGCGCCGCCCGCGTGATGAACAATGCACTTGGGCACGCCGGTGGTTCCCGACGTAAACAGGATGAATACCGGATGATCAAACGGGAGCTGCTCGAATTCGAGTGCTGCGCCTTTCACCTGGAAGTCGGACAAGGCGACGAAATCGGGGTCATGCTCGAGGTCGACCGTATCGCCCAGATTTGGGAAGACGACGGTCTTTTCGATGCTCGGCAACTTGTCGGCAAAATCGCGAACCCGGCTGACAGAATCGAATGTCTTGCCGTTGTACCGGTAGCCGTCGGCAGTAAACAGTATCTTCGGCTCAATCTGGCCAAAACGATCGAGAATTCCGCTGACACCGAAGTCCGGTGAACAGGACGACCAGATGGCACCGATGCTGGTTGTTGCGAGCATGGCGACAAGAGCGTAGGGGTGATTGGGGACAAAGCCGGCAACCCGATCGCCGGCTGTTACCCCGGCCGCCGTCAGGCCGGCTGCGGTCTCCGCAACCTGTTGTCGCAATTCCTCGGCAGACCATTCGAACCGATGCCCGGTTTCGTCACGATAGACGAGTGCGACGCTCTTCTCGCTGTGGCGGAGCAGATTTTCCGCGAAATTGAATCGCGCGCCGGGAAAAAACCGGGTATCGCGCATGCGCTCAGATGGGACGATCGCGGCATCCCAGGGCCTGGACGCAACGATATCCAGGTTGTGCCACAGTGAGCCCCAGAACTCCTCGGGCTCGTCAAGCGACCATTGATACAGGGCGCTGTAGTCTTCGAAGGCCCGCCCACAGGACTGTTCGGCGTTGCGGCGAAATACCTCTATGCGCGACTTTGCGACCTGTGCAGGATCGGGTCGCCAAAGTACTGTTGGATCATCCATTTCGGCCGGTGACATTCAAGAGATGCCTGGTCAGGAGTTCGCGCTTTGCAGCGGCTGTCTCGGGCGTCCACTCGTAGAATCCACGGCCCGCATTCATTCCGGCGCTGCCAGCGTCGAGCATTTGCTGCAGCAACGGGTTCGGTTCGGAGTCGTTACTGAGCTGCGGGAATACAACGCGATGTACATCCTGGGTCAGCTCGATTCCAACGAGATCAGCATTTTCCAATGGTCCCAGTACCGGCAGCCGCAGCCCGAAACTCTTCTTGATCACCGTATCGACACCCGCTGCGTCAATAGCGCCCTCTGCAACCAGCGAGACGGCCTCTCTCCACAACGCATGTTGCAGCCTGTTGCCGACGACGGTGTCTTTGCGAATATGCACCGGTTCCTTGCCGGCCTCTCGAAGCAATTCCATGGTGTGCAGCACGGTCTGGTCGGCGGTCCGTTCTCCCTGGATAACCTCTACCAGCGGCACTAAATAGGGTGGATTCCAGAAGTGCACGCCAACAACTCGAGCGGCGTCGGCGTCATCGAGCTGACTGGCTACCGTTGAGACCGGGATCACCGAGGAATTGGTTCCCAGCACGGCGTCAGGCCGCGTCAGCTTTGCCAGATTCCGGAACAGCTCCTGCTTCAAGTCGATCTTTTCAGGCGCTGCTTCGATGACAAGGTCGACCGTTTCCACGGCTTGCGCCAGGTCGCCGGTGATGGCAATTCGATCAATGCAATCTTCCGAATCGCCGATCGCCTTGCAGATTGCGATGATCCTGTCTTTCGCTTGTACTCGGGATTCCTCGAACGGCTCAAACAGCTGTACCTGCTTGCCGCTTGCGGCAAGCAACTGCGCGATGCCGCTGCCCATCAATCCGGCGCCAATAACCGCAACGCTGGAGATCATATGAGCACCATTCCACCCGATATTGTCAGTGCTTGCCCCGTCATTCCCGCGGATTCATCCGAGGCCAGGTAGACGGCGAGCGGGACAATCTCCTCGGGCTCGAGAAAACGGCGCATCGGAACCCGGTTCAGCCAGGTTTCGCGTACGCTCTCTTCCGAAATGCCTGCCGCTACCGCGAATTCCGCCATGCCTTGATCCAGCATCGGTGTCTCAACCCAGCCGGGACATACCGCGTTGATATTGACGCCGGTCGTTGCAAACTCGACCGCCAGCGACTTTGTGACTCCGAGGACCGCGTGCTTTGACCCGTTGTAATGCGCCTGGTAAAGCGAGCCCCATTTTCCGGCCGTGGAGGCGATGTTTACGATTCTGCCGTAACCCGCATCGACCATGCCGGGCAGAAACGCCTGAATGACGCGGATTACGCCCAGGTAGTTGATGTCAATGGCGCGCTTGTACGTGTCGAGAGGAGTGTCTTCGAAACGGGAAATATTGTAGACCCCGGCACTGTTAACGACGATGTCGGGTGCGCCCACAGTGCGAACGACTTCGGCATGCAGTGCAGTAACACTGTCATCATCCCCGACATCGCAGGGCACTGCTGTTGCGTGTCCGCCCTCGGATCGAATGGATTCCGCGGCCGCTTCGGCTTTCTCCAGTCCTCGGGCGCTGATAACAACCTTTGCACCTTCCTTCGCGAAAGCTCTTGCGATGCACAGGCCAATACCACTCGAGGCGCCTGTTATGACGGCTGTACGGTCTGTCAGCCGGCTCATTGTTTATCTCGTGACTTTCGCAGTGCGTACCCGGCGCCCGCAATAACACCAAAAAGCAGCATCATCAGAACAACACCACCCATCCACAATTGCGTCACTTGTAGTTCTTCCATCTTGTTCTCAGCCTCGACGTGATTTCGTTATGACATACGCAATAATGTTGCCCACAATGAGAATCGCAGCGATCAATGCACTGCTTTGCAAAAATATGTCCCAAAACATGATGTCCTCCTCAAGCTCCTGCAGTTGCAGGGGGCTCAGTGTCTTTATGCCTGAGAATTCCCGGTGCACCGGATACCAGGAAATTGCCCGGTATCAGAATGGCCAAAGTAACGACCAGCGTTACATACGCGTTAGGCGCGTTCGGGAAGCCAACCGCCGTTGAGAGCTCGGTAAACGACCACAAGCTGTTCAGCAACCAGCTAACGAGCAGCGCTGTGATCGCGACACCCTGGTGCCGTTTCCAAAACAGCCCGAAGACGACCACCCAGAACACTGGCACAAGCCAGGCGAACAGCCAGTTCATGGCCGCGAGAATAGGGGGCAGGAAGGCGGCGACGCCTATTGCTATGCCGGCAACGATGACAATAGTCAGACGTATCGTTCGAGTCTGCACAGCCTCAGTTGCATCGGGTTTGTACAGCGGTTTGAAAATGTCATTTGCAAAAATTGTGGCGATCGCCAGCGCCAGGATCGCAAATGTCGAGAGAATTGCAGCCAGGAACGAAGCCAGCAACAGCGCACCAAGCCATGGCGGCAAATAGGAAACCAGCATGCTGGTCGCAGCGACTTTTTGTCCCAGTACCTGAAACTCGGGAATGGATTTTGCGGCCAGTCCGAGTGACACGGCGAATACGCCGAAGAGACCGTTGACCGGCGCGGCAATCCACAGCGCTTTACGAATGACTTTCTCGCTTTCCGCCGCCATCGCCACCTGCATCAGCATCTGGTTGGTGCCCTGGCTGAACACGACGGCAACGATCGTCCCGAGCACAAACGTCTGAATAATCTGGGTGTTGCCGAAAATTGACAACATGAAATCCTGGTCTTGTTGCACATAGAAGTTTGCGACACTGTCAAAGTTGCCACCGGGCAAATTGAATGCGACATAGACAGTCGCGAGTATGAGACCGATGTACATCACTGTCGCATTGACCAGGTTGACCCACCCGATCTCTTTCATGCCCGCCAGAATGACGTATAGGATTCCGATTACACCACCGACGATTGCGCCGCTTGCGATATCCCAATCGGTTAACGACGCGAAGATAATGCCGATTCCCTGCGCCTCAACGGTGAGGATGCCAAACATGACACCCGCCATGACGCACGAAACGCATAAGCGTGTTTCGAGGCCGTAGGCCGAATCCAGAAGTTGCGGCACCGTGGTTACACCAAGACGGCGAACCCAGACCCCCGTACCGAGACAGACGACAACCAGCAGGATGACGTGAGCAAGGCTGAACCAGACCGCTGCAGCCCCGAGTATCCACGCCATTTCGAATACGCCGAGGATATGGGCTGTGCCCAGAACTGTGAGCGCCAACGTCACCGCAACGACAGAAACCGGCAAGCTGCGGCCGGCCAATGCAAATTCATCTTTTTCGGAGTGTGCCGCCTGGCGGCGCTGAATCCAGAGGCCAAGCCCAACGATCAACACAACTTCATAGGCCAACACGGCGATCAGCATTGTGTAGTTCATGTGGCTAATTCCTCCTATCCGGCAGTGTAGCCGCCATCCGCGTAGATAATGTGCCCTGTGTGAAAATCAGATGCTTTTGAGCACAGGAACAACAGCGGCCCGGCGAGGTCTTCGGGTTCGCCCAGGCGTCCGATCGGAACGCGGGAGAGAAAGCCCTCTCGAACCTTCGTGGCTTCCTCATTATCTTCGAACATCCAGGCCGTTAAAGGCGAGCGGAATACCGTTGGAGCGATGGCGTTGACCGTGATGCCGTACTTGCCCCATTCGCATCCGAGTGCCTTGGTCATGCCGTCAACGGCTGACTTCGACGTGCAATAGGCGGAATACCCGGCCGGGTGCCCGAGCTTGCCGCGAGCCGATGACGTGAATACCACTTTGCCACCCCGTCCTTGCTTTATCATTTGCTGACCCGCGGCGCGCGCCATCAGCCACGCTCCGTCGACGTTGGCAAGCATGACTTTCTGGAATCTCTCCGGGGCCATGTCGATTATGGGCGAAACATCGTTCATGCCGGATGCGACCACGAGTATATCTACACTGCCATAGGCATCGACGGCCGCACATACGATCGCATCGCAGTCTTCCTCGGTGTCTGGTCGCCGCCCAACCTCAACCGATTTGATCCCTGTCTCCCGCAGCTCCTTGCCCAACTCGGCAAGGTTGTCGGCGTTGCCAGCGGTAATGACGAGGTTGGCCCCGGCATTCCCGAGCGTGGCGGCAACCACTTTGCCAAACGAGCCGGTCGCGCCGACGATGATTGCCGACTTGCCGGCGACATCGAAAAGTCTCGATGAATCTATCTTTGGCAGGCTCACGACGACGATTCTGGATACGGCATCACCACAAGCATCGTCGCGAGCTCGCTACCGCTATTGGTGACTGACCGTGTTTCGTTCGGGGCGAGCACACAACTGTCGTGCGGTCCGAGAGTTGCACTCTCACCCTCCACAGTGACTGTTACCTGCCCGGAAAGGACAACATAAATTTTCTCGACAGGCGTTGTATCCATTTCCGCACCACCGCCAGGCTCAAAGGTGGACAGACCCACCCAGCAGGTCTTGGCGTCGCTCGCTTCCATACCCTGCAGCCGGACACAACTTACATCGAAGTGCTTCGGCGCAACATAGGGCTTCGCCTCGACGAACCTGACGACTTGCATTAGTCCGACTCGCCGGTTTCAATGCGGAATGAACCGCTCGGGTCCACCATGGCGACCAGTCTCACGATACAACCGTCACCCTTTTTCCACCGCCATGGAAACGCCGCAAAAGTAACGCGTTTGCCAGTCACCTTGTCAATGTCGCCACCGACATTCTCGAATCCGCAGATACCATTCGACAGGATCGCGTTATGGCACGGCTCCCACTCCGGAAAGTCCTCAATGACTTTGCGGCCGGTTAGCTCTTCGTACTCCTTGTTGAGCGCTGGCAGCAGGCCGTGCGGCGCACCCGGTCCGTGCGGACCGATTGCGGTGCCAAGCGGATGGTCGAGCGCCTGTGTGTCGCTGCCCGCCATCTTGACCTTGCGTTCCACGAACCACTCGCCGGCCTCTTTGTAGAATCCTGGTGAATAGCCATAGTAGTGTTGATTGTCACCGTAGTACTTGTGCCAGCCGGTATTGACGATGACGATGTCGCCTTCCCGAATTTTGGGTCGGGCATTCTCAAGATCTTCGGCCGTAATGATTTCCCACTTTTTCTTCGGGATCGACACGACCACACCGGTGCCAAAAAAGTAGGGTAATGGCACTTCGTCCATAAACGGCGTGCCCTGCACGACGTGAGCTGGTGCATCGATATGCGTGCCCGAGTGCATGACCGTGGTGATCTTCTGAGTGAGTACGCCAGACTTCGACATGCCGTGGAGACGTTCGATCTTTACGTCTTCAAAATATGGCCAGCACGGTTGGCCAAGGCCCCAGGGGTGGCTCAGGTCATAGAATTCGAGCCCCATTTTGTTGTCCGTATTGGACTCTTCGAACTGGCAAAGCGTCGGATCGCGCCAGTCACCCTCTTCCCATCCACTCATCGCGAACCTCCGATTAATGTGAACCAATTAGCAATACGAATGTACCGCTCATCGGTTATCTTGGTCATTCATTGCGCCCCTGTCAAGGCGTCAAGGTTGATGTAATCCGGCCCTAAGTGACCCACTCTTCAATACACTTGACTCATAGAATGATCTTATATAGCTTTGGATTGCCGAAATCAATCGGTGCCAAACTGCTCTTTGATAGAGCATACCCGGGGGGGTAATGAACAAAGAATCAGCTATAGCGACGACACCTCATGCCGTTTTATCCGGCTTGCTTTTCATCGGCGCCATCCTATTGGCGACAGCCGGTTCGGCTTTCGCTGCGGAACTGGAGGAAATAACGGTCACTGCTCAGAAGCGCGAGCAGTCACTGCAAGACGTTCCACTTACTGTCACCGCTGTTGGTGGTGACACCTTGGACGAATTCGGCATCGACGACTTGTTTGAAGTTGCGAATCTTGTGCCCGGCATGGTGTTTTCCCGAGCACCAGACGATGGTTTGGCCCTGACGTTGCGTGGCCTCGGAACACCGGCAAGGACGCAATCGTTTGACCAGTCAGTCGCTGTGTTTCAGGACGGAATGTTCGTTGGAAAAGGCCGCATGTACTCATCCGCGTTTTTCGACGTAGAGCGTATGGAGGTCATCAAGGGCACACAGAGTACGTTGCTGGGCAAGAACTCAAGCCTCGGTGCGATAAGCATCATAACCAGGAAGCCTGGAAATGAACTTGGCGGGTTCGCAAAGATTGGCGCTGAATTTGAGAACGGTGGATTCGGCGTTGATGGTGCATTAGACATTCCACTCAGTGAAACGGCGGCCGTGCGCCTCGCGGGCCATTACGTTGATAAGGACGGCTGGGTTGAAAACCTGCTTACCGGCAGCGATGTTCCTGCCGATGAAGACCTGGGACTGCGTGCAACCCTGGTTGCAAGCCCGAACGACAGACTGACGTTTACCGCAGCACTGCAGCATTCCAGCAGCGAAAGACAAGGGAACGGATTCCAGTTTGTCGATAACGGCAACTTTTTCCCGCCACCCGTTGCGGACATCTACGGCGAAGCGGTCCTTGATGACAAGAAAACCGCTATCTGCCCGGAGTGCCCGAATGGTGAAAGTTTCCACGACACAGACGTAAGCTCTGCAAGTCTCACAATCGAATATGAGATGGCGAACAATACGTTTACGTCGGTTACTTCCTACTCAGAATATGATCTGAAGTTTTTTGACGACTTTGATTTTGGCAACGCGTTCGACGAAGTGACGTGGGCAATATTTGATCCAGGCACGGTCAACCTCTACAGCACTTACTTTGAGCGCGACGAGGACTACGATCAGATCTCACAGGAATTTCGGATGACCTCGCCAGCCGGCGAGCCGTTCGAGTACGTTGTTGGCGCATTTTTCTTCGAAAGTGACTGGACGTCATCTGAGCAGCAATTCTGGAGTACGCCAAACTTTCCGCCTCCCGATCCCGGTCAACTGTTCAACGGACCGTTTACGAATAACTTTACGCAAAATACACAAACACTATCGCTGTTTGGTCAGGGTACCCGCAATTTCAGCGATGCGTTTCGTGCCTCCTTGGGTATTCGATATACCGACGAATCGAAGGACGTTGTATTTGAGCGCGTCCAGGGCACACCGGCCACGCTTTGGAACAGCATCATAAATCCCCCATTCGATTCGCCGCTTACGTTCAACGATGACTTCGTGAACGGCAATCTGAGCTTTCAATGGGATGCTTCTGATACCGCGATGCTGTATGCCGCATATGGTGTTGGATCGAAGACGGGTGGATTCGCCGAGTCAGCCGAGGTCGGCAGCGGAGATCCGTCACTTGATGTTGCGTTAAATGGCGCACGCGTAAAGACGGAGACCGCAAAAAGCATCGAGCTCGGTGCAAAAATGAGTCTTGCCGGCGGTGCCGCGCAACTTAACTTTGCCATTTTCCAGACAGATATCGATGACTTTCAGGAGACATCTTTTCAGGTATCCGGCTCACAGGCGTTTTTCCTGACACGCAACATCGACGTTGAGTCGAATGGCGTGGAGATTGACGGACAGTGGCAAATCTCAGATGCGGTTCGTTTGATGGGTGACGCTACCTATGCCGACAGCACTAACGCTGATGATGGTACGCAGTTGGCACAGGCCCCCAATCTCACGGGTAGTTTGGGCTTGCGCGTCCAGACGCCTTTATCCAACTGGGCCGAATTTACTGCGAGTGGATTCGTTCGTTACCGCGACAAAATGGTTAGCCAAATCAATGAGACGTTTCCATCCGACAGCCTGACAACGGTCGAT
>Ga0316189_10006241_pt1 | contig 11379 bp, 11 predicted proteins | sample LowCovwburrow_MG_FD_204930 | JGI IMG/M metagenome (GOLD analysis project Ga0316189, IMG submission 204930) | Coastal sediment microbial communities from Maine, United States - Lowes Cove worm burrow | ecosystem: Environmental > Aquatic > Marine > Coastal > Sediment | place: USA: Maine... | reverse complement strand
GAAAGCCTTGTCCTGACTGGCTGAAATATCGGCCAGCCCCATACCGTAAGCCGACAGGACACCTGCATGCGGGTGAATAAGAACAGTTTTCATGCCGAGATTATCGGCAATCAGGCAGGCATGCTGGGCCCCGGCACCGCCAAAGCAGTTAAGGGCATAGCCGGTGACATCATAGCCGCGTTCGACCGAGATTTTTTTGATGGCATTGGCCATGTTTTCAACGGCAATGCGGATGAAGCCTTCAGCGACCTGTTCGGGGGTTTTGTTGTCGCCCATGCGATTGGAGATTTCTGCAAAGGCTGTTTTTACGGCTTCCAGATCAAGTGGTTCATTGGCATCGGGGCCGAAGATTTTGGGGAAGTAGTCGGGGTTGACCTTGCCGAGCATGACGTTGGCGTCGGTAACCGCCAGCGGGCCACCGCGACGGTAACAGGTCGGACCGGGGTTGGCGCCGGCACTGTCTGGACCAACACGGAAGCGGGCACCATCAAAATTGAGCAATGAGCCGCCACCCGCTGCAACGGTGTGAATGCGCATCATCGGGGCGCGCATACGAACGCCTGCCACTTCGGTTTCGAAACTGCGTTCAAGTTCACCGTCATAATGAGCAACATCGGTTGAGGTCCCCCCCATATCGAACCCGATAAGCCGGTCATGGCCTGCCATTTTGCCGGTTTCAACCATGCCGACTACACCACCTGCCGGACCTGACAGAATTGCGTCCTTGCCCTGAAACAGATCCGCAGCGGTTAAGCCGCCAGATGATTGCATGAACATCAGTTGCGGCCCGGATTTATTGTCTTCATCAAGGCCAAGCGCATCAGCCACTTGATTGACATAGCGACGCAAAATGGGTGAAAGATAGGCATCAACCACAGTTGTATCGCCGCGACCGACCAGTTTCATCAACGGCGAAGTTTCGTGAGAGGTTGAAACCTGGGTGAAACCGATCTGGCGGGCTGCTGCGGCCAGTTGTTTTTCATGTTCATGATAGCGATAGCCATGCATCAGTACGATGGCAATAGCGCGGATACCGCTGTCATAGATTTTCTGCATCTCGGCTCTGGCAGCTTCAAGGTCCAGATGTTTGAGGACTTCGCCCTGCGCTGTCAGGCGTTCATCGACCTCGGCAACAATCTCATAGAGCAATTCAGGCTTGATGATGTGGCGGGCAAAAAGGTCCGGACGGGCCTGATACCCGATTTCCAGCGCATCGCGGAAACCTCTGGTGATGATCAAAGCGGTGCGATCGCCTTTACGCTCCAGCAAAGCGTTGGTGGCAACGGTGGTGCCCATTTTGACATTGGCAATTTTTTCAGCCGGAATCGGATCGTCTTTAGCAACCCCCATCAGATCGCGTATACCCTGAATGGCCGCGTCTTTATAGCTTTCGGGGTTTTCAGACAACAGCTTGTGGGCCTTGACATTGCCGCTTGGGTTGCGGGCAACAATATCGGTGAAGGTGCCACCGCGATCAATCCAAAAATCCCAACATCCGCTACTCATTTTCTTGCCTTTTGTTAATTTAGTGTGCAGGATTGATAGCGGATTGAGTGATTAACGTCAATAAAATATAGATATTTTATAGATAAAATGGAGCGATTATGGGTAAGAAACCGATGAATGAGCCTGAAAGTAGTCTGGAAAGTGATTTAGGACCGATAGTTTCATCCTCGCATTTAGCCACTGGCGAAATGCCTGCCTTGTCAGAATTTGAATTCGGTCTGATTCTGGCTTCACAGGCATTTGACCGCTGGATGGTTCGGTGTATGGCTGCTGCCGGGGTGACGGGGGTGAATGCGCTTGATGTTCTGGTTTTGCATTCGGTTAATCACCGCCGCAGAGCCAAAACCTTATCAGATATCTGTATGGTTTTATCGATTGAAGATACCCATGTCGCAACCTATGCCATTCGTAAGTTGGAAAAGGTTGGGTTGGTCGTAAGTGGCAAGGCGGGTAAGGAAAAGACAGTCGCAATCACCAAAGAGGGAGAAGCTGCTTGCGAGCGCTATCGCCTAATTCGTGAGAGGTTGCTGGTCAAGACTGCCAAGACGCTGGGTCTCTCAAATGAAGCAGCCAGTGAACTGGCCGGTGAATTGCGGGCTTTGTCGGGGCATTATGCACAGGCGGCTCGTTCGGCAGCTTCACTTTAGTTTGTGATTCAGACTAACCCGGAAAAGCTTGAGGTGTCGCGCAGATTGTGCATTCCATTGTCACCGGTTCTCGCTATGTACATCCAATCAAAATAACTTCTCATTTGAAGGACTTTAAATATGGTGAACCGGGGCACGTTTGCCCATTGCTACAGCAAACATGACGATCAGGGCAAAGAAGACGGTGGTGGCATGTATGGTCTCGCCGAGCAAAAGAGCCGACCCTATAAGGGTGACGAAAATCTGGAATAGTTGTGTTTGTCCGACATGTGAAATGCCACCCAGAGCAAGGCCTTTGTTCCAAAATGCAAAGCCAAGAAATTGCGAAAAGATGGCGACATAGGCAAAACTGGTCCAGGCTTGCCAGGAGGCGGACCAATTTATCTTGTCAATGCTCAGGCCTACCACAATCAAGAGTACGGGGGCTGAAAGGACCAATGCCCAGGAGATGACCTCAAGACCATTCATACTGCGGGCCAGAACACCGGAATGGGCATAGCCAAAAGCAGCCAGAAACACCGCTATCAGCAATAATAGATCGGCTCCGTAAATTTCGGTGCCGCCATCAAGCAAAGCAAAGGCGACGACGGCGGCAGCACCGATAAAACCCCACAGCCAAAAGGCTAGAGATGGTCTTTCACGACCAACCAGCATGGCAGCAACCGCAGTTGCCAAGGGCAGGATCCCCAGAACCACCCCGCCATGAGATGCCGGGGCTGATTGCATGGCAAAAGCAGTCAGAGCCGGAAATCCGAAAACTATGCCGATGGGGACCAGTGCCAGACGTTTGAACTCGCTCTTGGTTGGACGCCGAGCTTTTGTTGCAAGAAGATAAAATGCGGCCAGTCCGGCTGCAACAATGGAGCGCCCAAGGCCGACCATTATTGGGTGCAATTCAGCAACAGCAATGCGGGTTGTCGGCAAGGTCAGGCCAAAAATGATGACTCCGATGATGCCGTAAATATAGCCCTGAGCGAGGGGGGACAGGTTTTTCATTATTTGTATGACAGATTAATCGTGTAACTGAATGCGAGGGAGGGGCAGTAGAGCTTAATGTTTTAAACAATGTGACAATTTACCGTGTGGTTCAACTGAAAAAAATAAAAAAGTTGATGTAAATCAAACTTTTCTCTATAAAAAACTGCTATATTAGAAAAACCTAATATAAATATTAACAGGAACTTAACAGTCATGGAAACACAGGAGTTAGACCGGTCATATTGGGCTGAGTTTCTTGATGCCTTGAACGAAAAACTTGATAACAATGATGTGCTGATCGTTTCACATACAGATGGTCAGCCAGAACCGGTCGGGCTTGAAAGTGCCAATTTGTTATCAGTAGATTTCGATGCAGAAAATGATGAGATCAGTATTTTGTTTTTTGGCAAGGATTTTGCCATAAAAGGTGTGTCATCAATGGAAGCCGAATTAGACTGTGATGAGCTTTCAGGTCTCGAGATCAACGGCAAGGAAGGTTGTCGTTGTGTTATTCGCTTTAACAATCCTGTTCACTTGCCAAGGGTGGCTCTTGCTGCCTAAGGACCCGATACCCCTTAGATGAGCTTGTGAATTTTGGCCCCGATCCGGTTTTCCCGGTTCGGGGTTTTCGTTTTTTTAGCAACGATTAAATGCTCAATATTTTCAATGTAGTTTGAACTGTAAGAATCCGCTACTATTACGCCTCATGTCCATTTGGCAAAAAATTTCAGATAAGGTCTCCTCTCTTGGAGATACGGTGTTAGGTCTTTTGGCCGGGAGCATTGGAGACGGGGATTCTGACCCTAATTCCAGTGTTTCCTTTACTATTGCTGTTGTAGCATTAGGGGCAAAAATGGCCAAGGCGGACGGGATTGTTTCGATTAAGGAAATTGATGCCTTTAAAGAGGTTTTTCAAATTACTCCCGGAGAACTGGCCAATGTGGCGCGGGTGTTCAATCTAGCCAAAAAAGATGTGGCCGGATTTGAAGCCTATGCAGAACAAGTGGCAGCCCGGTTTTCAAAACGACCAGATGTGCTGGAAAACGTTCTGGACAGTTTGTTTCATATCGCCAAGGCGGACGGGGCGGTGCATGTGTCAGAGCTGAAATTTTTGCACACAGTTGCAGAACTTTTTGGGCTGGGGGAAAAGTTTCACTGCATCAAAGCACGTCATATAAAGGCTGGTGATGATGACCCTTATGTGGTGCTTGGGGTTGATCCATGTGTGACGGATGGTGAACTCAAGCGTCTTTATCGTGAGATTGTTATGGAAAATCATCCTGACCGGCATATGGCAGCGGGGTTGCCGTCTGAAATGATTGCAGTCGCCAATGAAAGACTGGCGGCAATTAATGGTGCGTATGATGCGATTGTCAAGGAACGGCAATTGTGATTGCTACGGGTCTGCCTCATATATGGTGCCCGTCCCCGAATTTTGGTGAGCGCAAAAGCGCCATTGATATGTTGTTGATTCATTATACGGGCATGCATAGTGGTCAAGCCGCGGTGAACTGGCTGTGTGCGCCAGAATCCGGTGTGTCCTGTCATTATCTGGTTGATGTGGACGGGGCGATTACCCAGATGGTGTGTGAGAGCAAGCGGGCCTGGCATGCGGGGAAATCCTGCTGGCAAGGGGTGGAAGATATCAACTCCTGTTCAGTTGGCATTGAAATTCAGAATGCGGGGCCACTGGCTGATTTTCCTGAATTTCCACTCGCTCAAATTGATGCGGTCATTGTGCTGTCAAAGGATATTATCAGTCGGCACGGTATTCTGGCAGAACGTGTGCTGGGCCATAGCGACGTGGCCCCGGGGCGCAAAATTGACCCCGGAGAAAAATTTCCCTGGGCCAGATTGGCTGACCATGGCGTTGGTCTGCCGCGCTAATTTTTTGTCGGGTCTTTCAGCCAGATAATATAGGTGAGTAAATCATTGGCCTGCTCGGGGCTTAACTTCCAGGGTGGCATCGGGCTGTGGCCAAGTGACAGGGCGATTTCCAGCTGCTCAGCCAGACCTTCTGATGATAGTTTTGTAACCAGGTGGCGAAAAGGTGGGGCTTTTTGATCGGGGCTTTTGCCGCTTTTGAGGACCGAATGACACTGGTCACAAACCAGAATAGCCAGATCGCGACCACGTATGTGGCTGGTGCTCAGACCAGTTTTATCAAGCCATATATTGGCTATTGAAAAAGTGGTGCCGACACCGGCCAGAAACGAAAGCAGAATCGCAATACTGAGAGTGGCTGAAGAAAAACGTTTTCTCATGGGGTTTGACCTGATTGATGTGAAAGTTCTCTCCCTGTTACAGCTATAACGCAGGTTTGCCGGTTTGTGAATGACAAGCTGAGACTTGACCTGCCTGTTCAGGGCGCATACATGCAAAGGTGCATCAGTTGGCTGGATGACCGCTGAAGGATTCTGGCCGTTTGGCCGGGGTCCTTTGGAGGAAAGTCCGGGCTCCATGTGAATACGGTGCCGGGTAACGCCCGGCGGGGGCGACCCCAGGGACAGTGCCACAGAGAGCAGACCGCTTTGCTTTGGCAGAGTAAGGGTGAAAGGGTGCGGTAAGAGCGCACCGCGGTGCTGGTAACAGGACTGGCGAAGGTAAACCCCACCGGGAGCAAGACCAAATAGGGGCGGCACATGATCCATTCACAGATCGCTGCCCGGGTTGGTTGCTTGAGGTGTGCAGCAATGCACATCCCAGATGAATGGTCATCCATTTCCGGCAACGGAAGGGACAGAACCCGGCTTACAGGCCAACTGATGTTTTTATTCCTCGCACGGCTAATCTTACCTGCGCCATTCTCCAAACTAACAGCAGATCTTAGCTGTTAACTCAGATAAGCATATATGTTGATGACGGCTGATAATGGCCCGAACGTTCCGGTTCGGGAGCATAACTCCCGACCGGCTTGGGTTGACTAGAAAACAAAATCTGTGGACGAGGTATTTTACCTCCTCCCCCTCACCTCTTCCCGCACAACCACAACGAAACCGTCAGGCCCTTGCCGTCCGGGGCCGCCAGGCTCACATGCTTCTTCACCGTCAAACCGGCCCGCTGACCCCAGCGCCGGATATCTTCATCGGCAATCCCGAGCCGACGGTGTGCATGTTCTTCGCGTAAAAATTCCAGGTCATGCGGGGCAAAGTCGACGATGACCAGACGGCCGCCCGGTTTCAACACCCGGCTTGCTTCTTCCAATGCTCCCCCCAGATCGCTGAGGAAATGCAACACCTGATGGATGGTCACAAGATCAACGCTTGCTGTTTCAAACGGCAGAGAAAACAGGTCGCCATGCCTGACTTGAGCGTTTTTAAGGCCGCTTTCGTGCAACCGGGCCCGGGCAATCGCCAGCATTTCCCGGCTGGCATCAATGCCGGTGGCTGATTGGCTTGAGGGGGCCAGCAGTTCAAGTATTCGCCCGGTGCCGGTGCCGATATCAACGAAAACATCGGTTTTTTCAGGCCCGACCAACCCGACCAGCGCTTTTTCAACCTGCTCTTCAGAGATGTGCAGCGAGCGGATTTGATCCCAGTTTTTGGCATTGGCATCAAAATAACGATCAGCGGCCTCCCGCCTTGAGCGCAAAACCTCTTCAACCCGCACCAGATCACGCCGGACCGAGGCATCAGAACGCGGCACCAGCTTGACAATACTGGCGGCAATTTCTGCCCCCTTGCCCTCTTCACGCATCTTGAACAGCACCCAGCTGCCTTCCTTGAAGCGCTCCAGCAACCCCGCCTCGGTCATCAGCTTAAGATGGCGAGAAACCCGCGGCTGGCTTTGGCCGAGAATTTTGGTCAATTCCGAAACATTGAACTCACCCAGCGACAACAAATGTAAAAGCCGCAACCGCGTCCCCTCACCTGCTGCCCGCAAACCTGCCAGCAATTCTTCCATTTCAACCCCGTCTCCACTTTGCGACTGACAATACCACCCGAACTGCGCAAAATCTCATTTAAAAACAATTTTCTTGCATCATGTTAACCAAAAAAAAGCCTTAGTGCGAAAAGATAGTGCCATTCAGGCCGATAAAATCGGCAAGATATTTAAATATTGTTTTGACCCATAACTTTGCTTTGGCTAAAATGACTACCGTTCGGCGAGAGAGCGAGCAATTTCGAAAGTAACATCTATGCCATTGTGCTTCACACAACGCAGAAATACGTCGCCTTTTCGCAGGAAACTGGCGGTTACAACCCTTTTGACAGGCACTATAGTTGGCCTGATGACCACTTCTGCCCTGGCCGAAGTTGGTGACTTCGATCATCAGCCTCACAAGGAATCAATTATCTCCCTGTTTGACAACTGGAAATCAGACAAGTCAGACAAGGAAAAGCAGATAAAAATCCGACCTGTTTCAGCCAAAATATCCAAAGCGGCAAAAACAGTGACACACGCTGCGAAAAAACCTGCTGGTGAAAACATCACCGATGACGAAATAATTGCTCAGAGCGAAGCAGACGCAAATGATCCGCTTGAACCGATAAACCGGCTGATCTTCGGCGTTAACGAAGTGCTCGACATGGTCGTTTTCACCCCTGTCAGCCATACCTATCGCGCTGTTGTCCCTGACCCGATCAGAACCGGCATATCCGGTGTTATTGCCAACATCAAGGCACCGGTCACCTTTGCCAACGATCTGCTGCAAGGCAACCCGGAACGGGCACAAACCACTTTAATGCGTTTTTTGATCAACAGTACCGCTGGCCTGGGTGGTTTTGTCGATGCTGCCGAAGCTGGCGGTTTTGAAAAACATACCGAAGACTTCGGCCAGACACTGGCTGTCTGGGGTGTCGGCTCGGGCCCCTATCTTGTCGCGCCGGTTTTTGGCCCGACAACGCCACGTCATATTGTTGGTCGAGTTGCGGACACCGCAGCAGCACCAACCACCTGGATACTGTATGATTTAAGTCTGCTTGAGCGTGCTTCACCCACAATAGCCGACGTGATAACCGGCCATGAAGCAATTCTCGATGATGTTAAAACCTTGCGCGAATCATCACCTGATTTTTATGCTTCTGTGAGAGATATTTACCGCCAGAGCCGAAAAAGTGCCGTATTGAATGGTGACCTTGAAGTTGATCCGATACCTGATCTGCCAATCGAGTAAATTGTATTCAGGTGACTGCAAAAGTTAAACGATCACTTTGGTTGAAAGTGACTATTTACAAAACTGTTTTCCAGCCTCAGCGCTAACCAATAAGGCGACGAAATAATTATGAATGTAAAACCTTTTCCAATGACACGCCGCAGTGCTTTGTTTCTCGGGGCTCTTGTTGTTTCAACTGTCCTGCACGCTCCCCTGGCAGCCGCCGCTTCACCGGCTGAAAAATATGTTGAATCCGTCGGCAACGGTATTTTAGCTGCTGCCCGCAGCAAATCAGTCGGCAAATTCCGCTCGATTTTACAGCGCAACGGTGCCATTTCAACCATTGCCATTTACTCACTGGGTCCCTATCGCAAAAAGCTCCCCGCCTCGCGCCGGGCTGAGTATTACAGACTTGTTGTAAAACATATTTCGAAAGTCTTTGCCGCCCACTCAGCCAAGCTGGCAGGCCAGTCTCTAAAAGCATTATCCAGCCGCAGCAAAGGCAAAAGTGTCATTGTAAAAAGCAAACTGAAATATTCGTCCGGCAAAACCTCAAATGTCACCTGGCGTCTGATCAAAAGTGGCAGCGGCTACAAGGTCTTTGATGTCAATGTTCAGGGCATCTGGCTGGCCAACACCCAAAAAACAGATTTCATATCTGTTATGCGTCGCAATAATGGTAACATTAATGCCCTATTTACCTATCTCAAGAAGTAACTTAGCTTTACCTTAGGAAAAACCCCTGTCTGCCCCTTGAATTTCTGTTAAAAATAGCCGATTCTTGTCTTCTGGAAATAAGTATATCAAGAGGTGTGGCAAACCATGAAGGTGGCAGAATATTCTGTAAGGCAATTTTGTAAAACTTGGAAGTTTACAACACTGCTTCTTGCTGGAGTTTTATTCCTCACGCTTGCTTTCAACACAACCACTATAGCCAAGGCCCTGACAGGCCCTGAAAAACACGTCACCAGCATCGCCAATAGTGTCATTCGACTGGCCCACACCAACGCCTCAGGCCCGGCTTTACACAAAAAATTTAATCGTCTCTTGTCTAGCCACGCCAATATGAACTCGGTTGCCCTGTTTGCACTTGGACCTTATCGCCGAAAACTGCCCGCGAAAATGAAGCGTCGTTATCAGAATTTGGTCAAGGCCTATGTTGCCGGCCTGTTTGTATATTATAATGACGACTTCAAGGGCCGGAGACTGGAAATCATCAAATCCCGAAAAAGCGGGAAATCAATCATCATTGACAGCAAGATCAAATTTCCTGGCACCGACAAGCCGGTTAAATGGCGAGTTTACCAGCGTGGCAATCGTTACAGGGTCACAGATGTCAATATTCGCGGCATCTGGCTAAGCATCCAGATGAGACAGAAATTTACCCAGATTCTCAAACGTAACAACGGCGACTTCAACGCTTTGCTGAAGTTTTTGGCCTCATACAAAAGCTGGTTACCCAAATAGTGATCATTTGTACACTCTCGAACGATCGTAATCTGTTGACGTAGGCTTCGATCATCGCGTAGCAATAGTTCTGTTATAAAAATCCTGATTCGTGAAACAACCTAAAGATGACGCGACGTTTTTTTCTGGTTTTCAGCCTTTTTGCAGCAATATCATTATTGCAGAGCACACCATCTTATGCGGCAAAAAACACTGCCGCAATTAATCAGATGAAACGCATTGCCACTGCCCTGCGCAATGCCCAGAACATAGGCACTCGCTCGGCTTTCCGCAGTGTGATTGCCAGATATGCTGATGTCCCGACCATCGCCCTGTATTCCCTTGGCCGCTACAAATCAAATTTGAAAAAATCCCAGCGCGCCCGTTATTATCGTGGTGTCAGAGCCTTTATGGGCCGCTATTTTTCAAATGAGTCACGCCGCTACAAGGTTGCCAAAACCAAGATAAATTCCAATGTCACTCCTGATGGCAACGATGTTCTCGTCTCAACCCGGGTCCAGTTGACAACCGGCACCACATATACTGTTGAATGGCGTCTGGCCAAACGTCGCAGTGGCTATAAAGTCACCGACATAAAAGTCCTCGGTTTTTCCATGACGTATCTGCAACGCGGCATGTTCACCTCCTACGTCCGCAAAAAAGACGGCAATGTCACAGACTTGATCACCGCCCTCAATCGACATCACTAGAATGGTTCCATTTTCGCCAAAATCGCTCTGGATTTGAGCCAAACACGGCATATTCTCGCCATGAGCGCAACAACCCTTTATCGATTCCGGCACAACCGGAACCTACAAAGGGTATTATCTCAAAGTCGAATTGCCCAGAAATTTTCCACACACTATGCTCAATTTTGAATTATGAGGATGTCTCTACACACGCATCCCTAATTCTGGCCCATACGGGCATACATGATCAAAGTGTGAGGGAGAAAGTCAATTGAGCGATATTTTCAATAAATTACCATCACGTCGTGGTGTCGTGAAAGGTGGCCTGGCAACAGTTTTGGCCGCAGGCGCCGCACCAACCATTTTCACCAGCTCTGCCTGGGCAGGTTACCGCAATGAACCAAAAGGTGGCACTGTCACTCTTGGTTTCAACGTACCGCAAACCGGTCCATATGCCGATGAAGGCGCTGACGAACTGCGTGCCTACAAACTGGCTGTGGAACATCTCAATGGTGGCGGCGACGGTGGCATGATGAACACATTTTCCTCCAAGGCGCTGAAAGGAAACGGCATCCTTGGCAAGAAAGTTCAATTTGTTACCGGTGACACCCAGACAAAATCAGACGCGGCTCGCGCTTCAGCCAAGTCTATGATCGAAAAAGACGCTGCCATCATGATTACCGGTGGTTCTTCTTCTGGTGTGGCGATTGCTGTGCAGGGTCTGTGTCAGGAAGCTGGCGTGATCTTCATGGCCGGTCTGACCCACTCAAACGATACAACCGGTAAAGACAAAAAAGCCAACGGTTTCCGTCACTTCTTCAACGGCTACATGTCAGGTGCAGCTCTTGCACCCGTGCTTGAGAAAATGTACGGCAAAGACCGCAAGGCCTATCATCTGACCGCTGACTACACTTGGGGCTGGACCCAGCAGGAATCAATTGCCAAGGCAACTGAAGCCAAAGGCTGGACGACTGTCAAAAATGTCCTGACACCACTTGCCACCACCGACTTCTCGGCC
>Ga0316189_10006240_pt1 | contig 11379 bp, 11 predicted proteins | sample LowCovwburrow_MG_FD_204930 | JGI IMG/M metagenome (GOLD analysis project Ga0316189, IMG submission 204930) | Coastal sediment microbial communities from Maine, United States - Lowes Cove worm burrow | ecosystem: Environmental > Aquatic > Marine > Coastal > Sediment | place: USA: Maine... | reverse complement strand
CACGGTTCGGACAGCCGCTGGGGCCGAAGCAGGTCTCAACCCGGTACCCCTGGATGTCCGCTTGGTGACCGGCCAGAAACCGTTTCTGGGTGGCCTTGACCTCTGCCGGAGAGACCACCGGCTTTCCAGCCTCGCGGGCTTCCTTTTCAACCCGCGCGCGCACTTTTTTTCGGACGAAAAAGGGTACTTTTTTCAACAGATCTTCTGCTGCTGCGGTCCATTTCATGACGAAATCCGTTTCGAATCGATTCCGGGGGGGATGACACTTTTTTATGAAAACAAGCATGTGATGGTAGTGACCCGGCGCGAGACTGTCAACCGTTTTGAAAACGGGGAAATCAGCAAGAAAGAGTATGACGAAGAAAAGCGGGATATAGGTTTGTGACCCCTTTTGCGGTCGCAGACAGATATCAGGGGGGACAAGCCAATCGCTTGGCGGATTTTGAGAGAGTTTCAAACCATGTAAGGTCTCTCGATTTATCAAGTCAGGCGATAGGCCACCGTTCCTTGAGGATGCTTATACCATCCGGGGTCGTGGTCATAGCTTGCGAGATGGTCCCGGATCTTGATGACCGTAAACATACCCCCCATTTCGATGTTGCCGAAAGGTCCTTTGCCCATCATCATCGGTAGCGTATTTTTCGGCCCGCTCATATGCGTGATGTGTTCGGAGTGCTCGGCCATTCCGGTTTCACCCATGGCCATGTAGCCGGGAATGAGCTCTCGGATTTTTTCTTCCAGCTGCAGCTGGCTAGCCCCCAATGTGTTGGGAATCGCATGTCCCATCGCGTTCATGGTGTGGTGTGACTTATGGCAGTGAAAAGCCCAGTCGCCGGGAGCATCTGCAATAAACTCGACATCACGGGTAGCACCAACGGGTATCAGTGCCGTTGTTTCGGGCCATTGTGCACTTCGCGGTATCTTCCCGCCATCGGTCGCCGTCACCCACATGGAATGGCCGTGAATGTGAATCGGGTGTTCGTCCATGCTCAAATTGGCCAGTCGAATCCGTACGCGATCGCCGGTCCTGACCACCAGAGGATCTATGGCCGGAAAAATCTTGCTGTTGAAGGTGAACATGTTGAAGTCCAGCATCACGGCCGGATCGGGCCGATATGTTCCCGGATGCACCGCCCAGGCATGCAGCATGATGGCAAAATCCCGGTCGATCGGCGGATTCTCCGGCACCCTTGGATGGATGACGAATAACCCCATCATACCGACGGCCAGCTGCAGCATTTCATCGGCGTGGGGGTGATACATGAACGTGCCGTGCTGCCGCAGGATGAATTCGTAAACATAGGTTTCTCCCGGTTTGATGTGGGGTTGGTTAAGTCCGCCGACACCGTCCATGCCGTTGGGCAGAAAAATTCCGTGCCAGTGAATGGTGGTGTGCTCGGGAAGCCGGTTGGTCACCAGAATGCGCACGCGGTCGCCTTCGACGGCTTCAATCGTAGGACCGGGAGTTTGACCGTTATAGCCCCAGCATTTGACACTCATTCCGGGCGCAAACTCGCGCAACACCGGCTCGGCGATCAAGTGGAATTCCTTCACACCTTGTTTCATTTTATACGGCAGCGTGGTTCCGTTGGGGGTCAGCACCTGTGGACGAGCTTGCCTTCCCCGAACCTTTTCGGGTTTCTTGTCGTGCGCATGCTGGGCATCAGCCTTCGAAGGTTTCAACATGGCATTTCCGCCGGCTACGGCAGCGATGGCAGACATTAGCCACTGACGTCGCGTCAGCATCGGATGATCTCCTTATTGTTTGTGCTGGTGGGCTCTGCGACCCTCGTCAGGGGCGCCGCCCGGTTTTTCGACTGGTACCGGTGATGGCAACAAGCTCTCACCGGAAGCGGCTGCCGGCAATCGACCGCCCACCGCTTTGCGCAAATCAGCCCGGATGGTCCAGTAATCCCTGACGGCCTCAAGATATTTGGCGTAGGTGTCGAACTCCCGCTGCTTTGCCAGCAGCAAATCGAAGGCACCCACCAGCATATAGTTGTATTTTTCCAGATTCAGGGTCACGATGCGCTCTCTCAAAGGTATAATAACCTTTTTGTAGTGATCGATCAGATATCGTTGCATGACCAGTTTGTCCCGCAAGGTTCGGACTTCTGAACGGACGTCTACCGCCAGTGCGGTCAGATTGTTGACCTTTTGCCTCAGCAGCGCTTCACCTTCGGCAACCTTTGCTTGGCGCTGATCAAACAGCGGCAGTTCCAGTGTCAGCTCGGGACCGATGACCCAGGTCCGGTCCGTATCTCGCTCCGCACTGACGCCCACCTCCATGTCGCCGATCCAGCGCCAGGTTACAGTCGTTCCCAATCTTTGCGCCAGTACGTCGATTTCTCTGCGTGCCGATTCCAAATCCAATCGGTTGGCGACGGCTAGGGCTTCCAATTTTTCCAGAGGGATTTCCTGCGCCGGGATATCCGGCAGCCGCGGGGGCACTTGCCAGTCGATGCGCTTGCCCCACAGCCCCATCAGGCGGATGAGCCGCTCTCTGGCGGTCAATAGCAGGACATCACTCTCGGCCAGTCGCACCCTCATCTCTTCATATTGTCCCTGTTCGTTCGCAAGGCTCAACTCGCTGATGTTGCCGGCGTCATACAAGCGCCGTGCAAATTCGTAAGAAGCGCCGGACGTCTCGACAATACGGGCGCGCACCTGTCGGCTGTTGGCGGCTCCCTGAACCTCGAAATAGGCCTTTTCGACTTCCGAAACAATTGAGAGGACTTCGTCGGCCACCATTGTCTTGGTCTGTTCGAACCGGGCCGCAGCGATCTTTTTGCGGGCCGGCAGCATGAGAAGGTCCATGAAATTCTGGACTATGCCGAATTCGAGGTTGTTGGCAGCCGAGGATACATCGGGAAATCGAATTCTTCCGAACACATTCGGGTTCTTGAGCAGACCGGCCTGGACAACTTCCGCCTGACTTACCCCCAGTTCTTCGTAGGTTGCCTGCAGCCGGGCATTGTTTAAAAGGGCGATCTGAACGGCCGAATCGACGGTCAGTTCCTTTTCCAGCAACGCATCGACGACTTGTTGTACTTCCCGATCTTCCGGCAGACCCAAGTTCCAGGACACACGGTAGTCCACGCGGTCACCGACCATACGCTGCACGTCACTGAAGCCGCCTTTCCGGGGCACCTGGGCGCATCCTGCAATGACGAACCCCAACACGGTGAAGATGACAACCAACTTGGTGCTGTAGGTTTTCATTGCCCCTGCTCCATATTATGATGACTATGGGGCATTTCGGAGGAAGAACTATCAACGTCTTTTCTTTCTTGCTCGAGGGGTGCCGATTGGCCGGCCGGCGATTCAAAAAGATCCCCACGCGCCTTGCGCTGACCCGCTGCGCTTTCGGGCTGATCGTGACCTTGGGGGCGGGCACTCGTCATTTCAGTGCCGAACGGGTCCGGTAGGGGGGTGAACCGGGATTCGTATGCACCGGGATCAGCGGGATGATTCTGTGGCATCTCGACAGGTACCGGGTTTCCAGCACAGCCGATCACCAGAACCAGGAGTACCAATTGAATAACAGATCTTGTTGCCATTGCAGGCCTCTGTGTCTTTTAACGGGCTTTAGATAATGATGAGGGCGTCGCGAACCACATTTCGTAGAGCCCTCTGACTAAAACGTAGACAAAGATCGCTCCGAAGAGTCCTCCTCCCGGTATGTGCAGCCAGAAAAAAGCCGGGGAGATAAAGCCCTTCAGCCACATTGACGCAATGTCGATCCAGATTCCCAAAAAAGGAAGAGCAATCAACCAAGCGCGCACGGCGGTCCCAATGTCGAGAAACACGACCACCGCACCCATCAGGATGAATATACCGCTCATACCGAACAGGTGAATGTGGGTCCACTTCAGCGTCCAGACAAATTGTTCACTTTTATAGAAGGGCTCCAGGAGTTTTTTGGGGGTACTTTCCGGCAGACTTGCAAAGAGATCGCCCCGCTCTTCGTTTTCAGGGGCGGCTTGGGGAGGCTCCGGCGTTTTGGGATTAGGGTCAGAAAGGGTGAATGTCGGTATAATATCGTGGATGATGATCTGCGCCAGAGCCCCCGCCATACCAACTGCCATTGTGAACATAATTGCCGTCACCAGCACCTTGGCCGGAAGCGGAAATTGTTTCAGCGTCGGCCAGTTGCGTATTTCACAGTTATTTTTCACCAGGCTCCCTTCCGGGTTGTCCTCTTGATAAAAGACAGGGTGCTTTTCATTGTGAACGATCGACCAGGCTTGAGGATTCCATTTAACAGTTCAACGCGCACGCTCTGAAACCATTCTATTCGGAAACGGCCACACAACGTCTCTCGCAGGCAAACCATAGCGAGGAGTTGCGGTATTTCAGCAAACGACGTTACTCGCCTGTGAAGTTAGAACCGGAATACTCTCCTTTTGGAGTAAAAAATATAAAGACTGTTTTCGGGTCGCCCTCGTCTCGATGAAAAGCCACGACCACCTCGGTGTCGTTTCCCTTCTGCCGATGAGAGACTTCGACCCTTTCGAGGCCGGTTTCCCACGCCGAATCCAGTTTCTGGCTGTCGATCAGCTTATCGTACAGCTCAGTGGCTTTTTTCAAGGCGGCCAGATGGGTGAATTCACCCATGTCGTGCGCTTTGCCTCCGTGGGCGAAAACAACTGTCGCTGCAAATAATAGGGTCAACAAAAGAAAAAAACCGGTTCGAGTGTAGCTTCTTCTAAAATGCTGGATATAGTTGCGGATCATTGGTATTCTCCTGTATGACAATTTTCCGTTCTTTGGAATCAGGTCAAAAACAGTAAAGATATGGATAATCACTGCGGACAGATTATCAAGACGCTGCAGAAGGGTGCGCAGGCATCTGTACTGATTTGATATGCTTTAAACCGTTTATTAATTCTGCAAAAAAGGCCAAATTCGGTGCGAAAACCGGCATGCTTCCGAAATTGAAACCGACTTGTGCCTATCGGGAATTCATGGAGGGGCAGAAGCTAGCTTTCAATATCCTTTTTCAAGTTTTCAAACTCTTCTTTTGAGATGTCCCCTTTGGCATATCTTTTTTTCAGGATATCCAGGGGTGTCTCTTTCGGTTGTCCTCCCCCCGATTCACCGGATTTTCTAGGCTGTATGATAAAGATGTAAATGAGAAAGGCGGCCAGGGCCAGGAAAATGAGCCACATAAATATTCCACCAAACCCAAAGTCCATCATGTGGCCGCCTCCGTAAGGCCCTGGTTGGCCCATCGGATATCGGGTGCAGGACCAGAGGGAAAGAAACAAAAGGGGGCCGATAATGAAAGGCAAGTGTCTTATCTTCATGTTCGTCTCCTCAGCGGATCAATTCATATGTTGATACTGCGAAGCCGCAGCGAATTTGCCACCACCGACACCGAACTGAAGCTCATGGCTGCGGCGGCGATCATGGGAGAAAGCAACAACCCGAAGACCGGGTAAAGCACGCCGGCGGCGATGGGCACGCCCAGGGCGTTGTATATGAAAGCGAAGAACAAGTTCTCCTTTATGTTGCGCATGGTGGCCTTTGAAAGGAGGCGTGCCCGCACGATGCCCCGAAGGTCGCCCTTGACCAGGGTCACGCGTGCGCTTTCCATAGCGACATCGGTTCCCGTGCCCATGGCGATGCCCACCTGGGCCTGAGCCAGGGCCGGTGCATCGTTGATGCCGTCTCCGGCCATGGCTACGATGTGACCCTCTTTTTGAAGATTCTTGACTTTTTCGGCCTTGTTTTCAGGCAGGACTTCGGCCACGAAATCATCGATACCCAGTTTGTCGGCTACGGCTTTGGCGGTGGTGCTGTTGTCGCCGGTCAGCATGATGACGGTTACATTTTCCGCATGAAGCCTGTCGATGGCCTCCTGTGTCGATCCTTTGATGGGGTCCGACACGCTCACCAGGCCGGCGGCCTTGCCGTCCACGGCGACATACATGGCGGTTCTGCCTTGATCCTGCAGCTTTTGCGCCTCGGTCTCGAGCGGCCCGATCTCAACCTCGAATTCTTCGAGCAGCTTGGCATTGCCCAGCAGGATCTGTTTGCCGTCCACGCGCCCGGAAACACCCTTGCCGGTATGGGAGTTGAAATTTTCAGGTTCCATCAGTTCGATATCCCGTTCGCCGGCACCCGCGACGATCGCGGCTGCCAGGGGGTGTTCGCTGCTCTTTTCCAGGCTGGCGGCCAGCATCAGAAGCGTCCGTTCATCGGTTGATTCCACCGCAACCACGTCGGTCAGCTTCGGCTTACCCTCGGTGAGGGTGCCGGTTTTATCCACAACCAACGTGTCCACTTTGCGCAGGATCTCGATGGATTCGGCGTCCTTGAACAGAACCCCGACGGTGGCACCCTTGCCGGTGGCCACCATTATGGACATGGGCGTGGCCAACCCGAGCGCACAGGGGCAGGCAATGATCAGGACGGAGACCGCGGCAATGAGTCCGTAGGCCATCCGAGGTTCAGGCCCGATCAGCGCCCAGACACTGAAAGCCAAAACTGCAACCCCGATGACCACCGGTACAAAATAGGCGGCTACGATGTCGGCCAGTTTCTGTATGGGAGCCCGACTGCGTTGCGCTTCGGCGACCATCTGGACAATCTGGGAGAGCACGGTCTCGGCGCCGACCTTTTCGGCTTCCATCACCAAAGCGCCGGTGGTGTTGACCGTGGCGCCGATCACCCGTTCCCCTTTTTTCTTTTCCACCGGAACGGGTTCACCGGTGAGCATCGATTCATCCACATTGCTCGATCCATCGAGCACCACGCCGTCCACCGGGATTTTTTCCCCGGGGCGAACCCGCAGCTTGTCGCCCTCCTTGACCTGGTCCAGCGGTACGTCTTTTTCGCTACCGTCTGCATCGATTCGGCGCGCCGTCTTGGGTGCCAGTCCGAGCAAGGCCTTTATGGCCGCCCCGGTGCGGCTGCGGGCACTCTGCTCCAGCATTTGACCCAAAAGTACAAGGGTCACGATCACAGCGGCGGCTTCGAAATACACCGCCACGGTTCCCTCTTCCGACCGAAACGCGGCCGGAAAAATATCGGGCAGAAAAACCGCCACCAAACTGTAGATGTATGCCACGGCGGTACCCAAGCCGATGAGGGTGAACATGTTCAGGTTCCAGGTGACGATCGATTTCCAGGCCCGCACATAAAAGATCCAGCCGCCCCAGAGCACAACCGGGGTGGCCAGAATGAGTTCTCCCCAGGGAAGCAGTTTGGGGCCAATGACGTTTTCCAGAAACCCCAGACCCAGGATACCGCGCATGGCGACGAGAACCAGCGGAAGTGACAGTACGGCGGAGATCCAGAAACGGTTGCGCATGTAAACATATTCATGGTTTTCTTCCGCTTCGGCCGATGGGGTCCGAGGCTCCAGGGCCATCCCGCACTTGGGGCAGTCTCCGGGCTGGCTGCGCACGATCTCTGGATGCATCGGACAGGTCCATTCGGTTGGCGGTCCGGATATTGACGGCATTTCAGGCTCCAAGGCCATGCCGCATTTGGGGCAGTCTCCGGGACTATCCTGCCGGACTTCCGGATGCATGGGGCAGGTGTAGGTGCGTCCATCGGATTTGTCGACAGCCGCCTCAGGTCGAAGGTAGTGTTCCGGATCCGCCTTGAATCGTTCCCGGCAACTTTTGCTGCAGAAATAGTGAGTGGTTTCCTTGTATTCAAATGCAAGGGCACTTTCCGGATCAGGGATTTCCATACCGCAGACCGGGTCCAAATGCTTTTCAGACGAGGCTTTATGCTCTGGATGGTCGCTTTCTTTATCAATCATACCGAAAAACCTTTTGAGATAGTTAGCCAAAATCATTTAAGATCTGACTGCAGATCAAGCAACTGTTGACATCTTTGCGCCAGAGCTATCCTGATAGTGTTTCTGAGATCGCCAAAACTTAGCGGTTTGTATAATACTGCACTGGCGCCGTTTTTTCGTGCCTGGGTGATGGCTTCGCCAGACCAGCAGGCCGACATCAGAATCACGGGTATGCTGCGATAGAGATTTTTGATTTCAAACAGCGCTTCGAGACCGGAGAGGGTCTTCATGCGAAAATCCATCAGGACGAGTGCATAATCGCTGCTTTGAATCATCTGCAAAGCGGTTTCGCCGTCATCGGCTTCTTACGTGGAATAGCCCCAGCTCCCGAGCACGCTTTCCAGCATGAAGCGGTGGGTGGCATCATCGTCGACAATCAGTATTTTTTTCCCATTGTTCATGGCGCACGTCCGGCGGTATCAGAGATATTTCACGCCGATGCCGAATCGAAAGCCGGAGTCTTTAGCAACCGGTCGACACCACCTGACTTGCGCCAAGGTGGTCGTGCGAAGTCGGGCCGAACCGTCGTTACATCGCTTGGGTGATGAGATGTTTTCGGCCCGGATATAAATTGTGGCTCCCGGCTGCAATGCGCGGTTAGCCATGATGTACACGCTGTTGCTGCTGAAGTTGCCGACTTTAGAAGAATTGTCGCTCCAATTTTGTACGCTGAAAGGTGAAAAGACAATCGATGCGCTTTCTGTACGGCGTTTCTCACCTCTTTTTTCCATTTTTTGATCCTCCTCTGCGGTTTTATGCGCTCTACCGGTTGAGAAAATGGACCCTTCGGTTTTGCTTGCCGATCAGGACCCGATCGACGATCTCGCCGTCCGGCCCTGTCGATTCTGCCGATGTGATAGGGGTCGGCATTCTGCAGCCCCATCAATTTACACTCCCGATGGGCTCTCCCTTAATAGCGCTCAATATGCCGACCGCATGGCGCCGGTGTTCTTGTCGACCAGGATTTTATCCACGAGGGAATTGTCCCTGGTGACGATATCGGCCTCAAAAGAGCTGCCGTCATCGATGAGCTTTCCCAGTTTGAGATTCGGATTGCTGGTGGACTTCAGGTAATTTTCTACAATTGACCTGGCCTGCGCTTCGTCGATCGACTGCTGAGGCTGTTGCTGCCCCCCGTTAGGGAACTGCCGCGAGGGTTCGGAACCGTATCCCGGTCCCATCATTCCCTGACCCATGCCGTAGCCGCCTCCCATCATACCGGGTCCCATGCCATAGCCATACTCGCTGTTGCCGTTCGGACCATTATTCCCACCGCCTTGGTATTGGGAGCCATACCCCTGACCCATACCCATACCGGAACCCATCCCGCCGCCCATCATCTGCGCGTTGGCGGATGCAAAAACAAAAACAAGACTTGCCGTTAGTACCAATGCCAAACCAACCATGACTTTTTTCATTTCCGTCTCCTTCCGAAAGTATCATTACTCGGCTGCTTTTTAATCATTTCGACCGAGTTTCACATGGATTACTTCGATTGGTTAAAGCAAATAGAATGCCATAAGCATAATCATTTTAAATGATTATATTTTTCTTGAAATGCGGCCCCGGGCGACATAGAATCTCATCCGTCTGTGCGTAATTATTACCCGGAAATGAAGTTGGATGGATCGGAAGAGGGAAATTTTTTCGCGGTTCAGCAGCTGCCGTGCAAGAGCCGAACCATAGCATCGATGAGGCCTTGATCCGAACTTGTCCCGAATGACGACAGAAAATCCCTGCTAAAGTGACTGGCTACAGCAGTTTGACAACTGATCAGGCAGGGAGTGGCATGCGGGTTGCTTGATAACAATTTTACACGTCAGATCTGCATCTGATCAGCTAATTATTAATGCAAATCATCAGACATAAAAAATTGTATCTGCCGGCTTTTTCCATCATAGCAGTTGTTCTGCTGCTGATTTTGCTTGTCGTCTTTCTGACCTATCGTACGCTGGATCATCAAAGAAAAACCGCTCTGACATTTCTTCACAGTCAGGGCGTTACCCTGCTGCATGCCTTGGAGGCGGGCGCTCTGACCGGGATGCTGATGCCGATGTGGAACGAAGACTCCGTGAAGACCCTGATCCATGAAATCGGCAAGAATAAGAATATCGCCTACATCTACATTTATGATCAATCCGGGACTGTTGTCCATGCTTCCGGTATTTCGGAGGAAGAGACGCGGGCAGTTTGGCGTCCTGAACTGAAAAACGATCAACAGGTGTTGGCCCGCTTGCGAACATTGGACAACGGTTCGCAGGTCTATGAACTGGCCAAGCGTTTTTCACCGGAATTGCTCATTCCGTCAGGGAAAACCGATCATATGATGTACCACGGTAGAGTCAGCCAGTTTGCGGATCACCATGCCGGCAACACCGTGGTTCTGGGAATGAGCATGGAGGAAGTTGAATCTGTCCATCGTTCAGACGTTGTGCATGCTATTATAATGGCAGCCATTCTCCTGGTGCTGGGGTCCGGGGCGCTCTTCTTCACCTTCGTCATCCAGAATTATTACCTGGTAGACAAAGCCCTCAAGCAAAGCCGCGATTACCTGCAGCAGGTTATCGCCAGCATGGCCAACGGCATGATCAGCATCGACAACTTAGGCAGGGTCACGGCCTTTAACGATTTGGCTCTCGATCTGCTCGGTCTGAAAGAGACAGAGGTTAAAAATATCGATCTAAACTCAATCATCGATTTTAAATCCTCTGGCATAAACGAGACGCTTACCAAGGGGGCATCTTTTGTGGAGAAGGAGCTCGTGTACAACAGAGGAGCCGAAAGGGTTCCACTGGCCTTTAGCGTTTCGCCAATATTGGAAGAAAAGTCTCGCTCTACGGGAGCCGTGATCATCATACGGGATTTAACGGAGATCAAGCGGTTGCAGGAAAAGGTGCGGCGATCGGAGCGGCTGGCGGCAATCGGGGAATTAGCGGCCGGCGTGGCTCATGAGGTTCGAAATCCGCTGAGTTCGATTCGCGGATTTGCCCAGTTTCTGGGGCACGTTCTGGAGGATAAACCTGAAGAACGTGAATACGCCGAAATAATGGTGAAGGAAGTGGATCGGATCAACAACGTGGTGACGAACCTGCTCTCGTTTGCACGGCCCGTCAAACCCGATTTGGTCCCGACGGATTTGCCCAAACTGCTGGATCATACGGTACGCTTGGTGGAAGAAGATGCCCGGCTGCGGAACATAAACATCCGGGTGTCGACATCCAACGGCTTGAAGAAGATCTATGTGGACGGCAACCAAATTACCCAGGTCATGCTCAATCTTATTTTGAACGCCTTGCAGGCTGTAGAATCTGAGGGGAACATAACAATCGAAGCGCGCATGGTTGATTCCAACCTGCTGGCACTCAGTGTCGAGGACGACGGCCCGGGCATTCCACCTGGTAATGCACATAAGATATTTGATCCTTTTTATTCGACCCGGGAAAAGGGTACCGGTCTGGGTTTGGCCATTGTTCATATGATCGTGGATAATCACGGAGGCGAAATCAACCTTGTAAGCCCTGTTCCCGAAAAGGGCAAAGGCTGCCGCATAACAATCGACCTGC
>Ga0316189_10006239_pt1 | contig 11381 bp, 11 predicted proteins | sample LowCovwburrow_MG_FD_204930 | JGI IMG/M metagenome (GOLD analysis project Ga0316189, IMG submission 204930) | Coastal sediment microbial communities from Maine, United States - Lowes Cove worm burrow | ecosystem: Environmental > Aquatic > Marine > Coastal > Sediment | place: USA: Maine... | reverse complement strand
CACGACGATCAAGGTATGTCCCTCGGCGTGCAGCTCGTCGAAGAGTTGCATGATCTCGATGGTGGTCTGTGAGTCTAGATTTCCTGTGGGTTCGTCGGCAAGCAGTATCGATGGGTGGGTAACTAGCGCGCGAGCGATAGCAACCCGTTGCCGCTGACCGCCGGAGAGCTGGTTGGGAAGATGATCGGTGCGATCCCCCAAGCTAACGCGTTGCAGTGCTTCCATCGCCATTTCTTTGCGCTTGCGATAGCCGATGCTGCGATACACTAAGGGTTGCATCACATTGCCAAGAGCCGTAGCGCGGGGCAATAGATTAAAACTCTGGAAGATGAAGCCGATCTCGAGGTTTCTAATCTCGGAGAGTTGGTTTGCATCGAGGCTTTCGACGTTCTTGCCATTCAAGTGGTACTGCCCGCTGCTGGGCCTATCCAGGCAGCCCAGAATGTTCAGCATGGTCGACTTGCCGGAGCCTGAGGAGCCAATGAAGGCGAGGTAATCGTTTTCTAAGACATCAATATCGATTCCATCAAGAGCCTTTACGACCTGGTCTCCCATCTCGTAATACTTGGTAATGCCCTTAAGTTCGATAAGTGCCATAACAATTCTATTCAGGTTCTACTCAATTTTGAGTGGGTCGATTCAGCTATTGGAGTTCGATGCGAGTGGTATCGATTCTGTCGCCCTCTAACAGATGTCGAAGCTCCTGATCGGGACCGACTATTATTTCGATGTTCTCATCGATGTCGCTCATCAGTTCCTGATATTCATCATCGGAGATGCCGACTTCTATCTTCGTCTTTCTGGCGATGCCGCCATCATTCACGAATACGAAATACTCGCTACGCAGCGCGGAGCGATCTTCCTCGAAGATCACTGCCTGAATAGGTACGGCGACTACTTCCTGATCTTGCCGTGTGAAAATCTCGGCGCGACAGGACATGCCGGGGCGCAGCACCACGTCGCCGGGGTCGGTGATGTCGATCTTCACGGTGAAGCTAAGCCCCTGGCGGCCCGGGGCTATCTTCGCCGTGTTCGCTATGTAGCGCACGACTCCCTGCATGGGTTGATCGGGATAGGCGATAGCAACAATCTCTGTGCGCTGCCCAATCTCTATGTTGGCAACGTCAGCCTCGTCCACGAGTACCTCGGTATAGATGCTTGCCGGGTTCGCGATGGTCATTAGCGACGAACCTGGAATATTGGTTGAGCTGGCGATGGCGGTTTCGCCGACCTTGATATCCAGGCTGGTGATAACGCCCTCGATTGGAGAGACAATCTTCGTCTTGCTTAGATTGTCATTCACCTGATCCAGTTGCGCGCGAGCTTGAGTAAGTCGTTCTGAGGAAGATTTCAAATCGATTCGCGCGAGGTCTAATTGATTCTTGATGTTGTCGAACTCATCGTCGCCGATCATCTTTTTCTCATGCAGACTCTTGCTGCGTTCGAACTGTCTGGACAGGTTCTCGATGCGAACTTCCTGTCTCTCTATGTCGATTGAATTAATGCGCTCGGCAGCCTCAGATTGTTCCAGCCCAGCGATGAAGTTTTTGTCATCTACCTGCAGTAACAACTGACCCTCGGTGACAGTATCGCCTTCCTCAACGAACAGCGCGGATACTTTTCCTATGACTTCGGAGCTGAGCATGACCTCTTCCTCGTGAGCGAGAAAGCCCGAGGCGAGAATTGAGGGGCTGATTACGCGTTGCGATAGAGTAGATACATTAACCTCCTTCGCGTCACTGCCGAAGAATGTTCGGTTAATGAAGGGAAGGGCAACTACCGATCCTGCGATGAGCAAGACCAACATCAATTTCTTTGCATTCATAGTGCGAGTCCATTCTCCTGAAAGTCATCAGACAAGTAGTAAGCCGAATAGTTCATACAGCTATAACGGTTATCAACCCTCTGAATTACAGTAAATACGTTGGAAACTAACATGTTCGAGTTTAAGTGAGTGCGAAATACGCCCAGATGGAAGCTATTAACAGATAGGGCGTCATAACCACCACAATAGCCTTAAGCAGACTTGATTCCAGCCACTGCTTGTAAGCCATTGTAAGTAAGCCAACGCTCCACACCAGGGTTAGATTAAAGAAGTCGAAAAGTGCGTTTAAGGAATTGTTGTCAGTCTCCATGCCGAGATTGCGCAGGGTTAACGGGTTGAGCTCAGTAGCGCTTAACTGACCGTTCGGGCTTAGCAGAATCGTTACCATCATTCCGGCAATACCTAACAGCATAGGCAGGGAGGTCCAACACACCAGAGAGAACCATCTGCTAAATTTTTGGCCATCGCCTGTGATTGCAGATATCAATGCTAGATAAGTTGATTGCAGTCCATAGAAAATAAAAGTAAAAACTATGCTGCTGGCAATTCCAATAAGCATAAATGTGTTCTGCGACATGGAGAGCATTGCCTCGCGAGATGCTTCGAGCTGATCCTCAGGGGCATTTTGAAGTGCTAGAGTGTCGTCAACATACCAAGCGAAGTCGATGATGCTGAAGTACCAAGCCATCGAAATTGCCGTACTTATTAACACCAATCCTAAAGGGAATAGTATCGTGGGCCGCTGTTGAATTTCGCTGATTGCTTCGCTGGGGGCCGTGAGGATGTTTATTGCGGTATTTACTAGGCCGGCTGATTTGGGTTCTTCAGCTTCGATTGTATCAGTCATGGCTGAGCCCTTCTTCAGGAAGTTCAGAGGCGCCAATGCCGGTCTTTTTTGCTCGTGCCGACTGATAATATTTAACTGGCAGTTCTACAAGTTGCCATGAGTATAGTGGGCTTATCGAGTCAGTTTCAAGCAAATTGCAGCATAGATTGGTAAAACATTGATTTTCGGGTAAGGTTGAAAGTCACTATATGGAGGTAGCAGGCGTGGTCGGAAGCTCTTTCAATTCATTGTTGTTGGCGACAGTTGCCTTGACGCTAAGCGCCTGTTCTTCTTTGCCTTCAGAGCCTCAGTACCCCATTGAAGACTCTTCCGGCTTGCTAGTGGACAGGTATTTTATTGATGACCTAGAAGAACTGCCTTCTATTGATTCAGTCAATTTGTTTGAGCTCCCTGCACAGTATCGGCAAGATCTGGATAGGATCATAGCCTCCACGGATTCTGAGTACGATCGTTATAGGAAGATGCGTTCGTGGATATATCGTCATTTCCGCGACTATGATTTCGATGTTACGGAAACCTATTCGCTGAGTCAGTTAAATACCAATCGCAAGATCAACTGTCTCTCGTTCTCAGCCATGTTCGTGGCGGCCGCTCGATATGTAGACGTGCCTGCCGATTTCCAATTGGTGCTCGCGCCCCCTTACTGGGATAAGGATGGAAATAATTGGATCAACAATCAACACATTAACGTGACCGGATCGCTTGAGTTAGACAGCTCCTACTTTGATGAGGCATACGGTTCCTTCAAGCTCGACGATCCGGGCAATTTTAGGGGAGTAGTAGTGCGAGGGTTTGGGGACATATCTGATCAATCCTATAGCCGACGCTATACTGCAGATATCAATCCTGCCGTACTCAGTATCAATTCAGGTAGAAGGCGAATCACCGAGCAACAAGTGGTTTCTCTCTTCTACAGTAATAAAAGTATAGAAGCGTTACTCGATCAAGATTTACCGCTTGCCTATGTCTACACCAAGCATGCCTTAGAGGCTGATCCGGACTCTTCCATTGCTTGGAATAATTTGGGCGTTCTTTACGCTAGAGTAGATCGGCAAGAATTTTCAATTGCCGCTTATGAGCGAGCTATAGGGCTGGATGACAACATGTATTCGGCGAAGAGTAATCTGGCGAATAGTTACAGATCGAATGGGCAGCAGTTGCGAGCTGAATTGATTGAGCAGGAAATCGAATCGTTCCGTAATCAAAATCCCTATTACCATTCCGCTCTAGCAGAAGGCAGTATTGCCAGCGGCGATTTTCAGGATGCGATTGTTCATCTGCAAAGTGCAGTCGAGCACAAACCCAACGAACATTTTTTCTATCATCAGTTAGCGATAGTGAACCAGCAGATGGGTGATAGGGAAGCGGTAATCGAGAACCTGAACCGTGCGCGTCGTTATGCGCGGGGCACGGAGAAGACTCGGTTTGCCGGAAAGCTAAAGGCGCTCGCAGAAATCGCCGTTCTCAATAGGTAGGGTGAGCCTATCTACTCGACGGCCTTCTCCACGGCCCGCTTGAAAGCATCTCTAGCAAGATTCCGCTCTAGATAGTCATTCAAACTTCCATAAGAATCCAACAGGCCTAGGCGTTTGGCAAGTGAAACAACGTAGGTCGCGCCGAAATCCGCCGCGGTGAAATTTTCACCCATTATGTAGTCATTGTCGCCTAACTGATTCGCTATGTGACCCAGGTGCAGAGCCGTTTCTCTTTCGCTATAGGGCGTTAGAGTGACATGAGGCTCGTTCGAGCGCAGCAGTAGCATCTTAACGAGTAGTGGGCAGAACACGGAGCCTTCAGGGTAGTGAAGCCATTGAGTGAAGTTTGCCCAATTGGCAATATTCTCTCTCGGGGGCGAGAACTTATTCTCGGTATCAAACTTCTCCAGTAGGTAGGTCGTGATTGCGCTTGACTCAGAGAGCAAGAGATCCCCATCTTCAATTACTGGAGATTTTCCTAGAGGGTGAACTTCCTTTAGCTCGATGGGTGCGAGAAATGTTTGTGGATTCCTGTGATAAACTTTGAGGCTGTATTCAATTCCAAGCTCTTCCAGTTGCCACACAGTAAAAAGTGAGCGGCCGATACGGAGATGGTGAAGTAAGATCATTTTGAAATCCTTATGCAGAGCACTTTATGTAGGCCTATTGTCTAGGTTTAGGATGGTCTCATGTTGTGCCAACCGACGCCATGTCCATAGCAAGATGTTAACCAGATTGCCTGTTAGGTAATAATTGGGAAAATGAAGAATTCCGAATCCATAAGCTATAGCTACCTACTCGAAAAAGCCTGGCCCATCATCCTCGCTAATGCCGCTGTGCCGCTGCTTGGCCTTGTCGATACTGCCGTGATTGGCAACGTAGGCAGCGTGATTGATCTGGGGGCGATAGCATTTGGTGCACTGATTTTCTCCTTCGTCTACTGGAGCTTCGGTTTCCTACGCATGGGTACAACAGGCTCGGTAGCACAAGCCTTGGGCGCAGGTGATCAGACTGAAATTCGCGTGATACTGGGCAGGGCGCTGGTGCTAGCGGTTGGTCTCGGCCTGATGTTGATAGCGTTGCAGTGGCCGATTCGGCTGATTGCTCTGTCTTTGTTAGATGGCAGCGCAGCCGTTGAAGAGGTCACCCAACAGTACTTCGATATTCGCATATGGGGTGCACCTGCCACCCTGGCTACCTTCGCCTTGATGGGTGTGTTGATAGGTCTGGGTAATAGTCGTCAGCTTTTGCTGCTGCAGCTGTTCTTAAATGGTCTCAATATTGGTCTCGATGTCTATTTTGCAGGAGTGCTTGGCTGGGGTGCTGCGGGTATTGCCTTAGGTACTGTCATCGCGGAATGGACTACCGTGATATTCGCGCTCTGGTTAATTGTGCGTGAGTTAAATTCTCAGCGCACGCCTGGTAGCGAATTCTGGCCGCGATCTCGCTTGTTGGATTCGGCATCGTTTAAGAAGATGCTTGCTGCGAATAGAGATATCATGATCCGCACATTGCTGCTGGTTTTTTCCTTCGGTTTTTTCATCAATCAGAGCGCGCAGTTTGGTGATGTGGTGCTCGCAGCAAACCACATCCTGTTGCAGCTCATCTCCTTCGCTGCTTTCTTTCTCGATGGCTATGCCTTCGTTGTCGAGTCGCTGGTTGGCTCCTCAGTGGGTGCGAAGCGTCGAGACTTGTTCGATGTCGCGGTGAAGCGTTCGAGTATTCTCGCTCTGGTGACTGCCTCGGTATTGGCGCTTCTGCTTCTATCTTTTGGCAATGTTGCCGTATCGCTACTGACCGATATCGAGCTCGTTCAAGAGGCGGCACGAAATTCTGTATTCCTCGCGGCAATCTATATCTTCTTTTCTTTTGCTGCCTTCCAGTTGGATGGCATTTTTATCGGTGCGTCATTTACGCGTCAAATGCGTAATGCCGCCTTTATTTCCATCGCGGTTTTCTTAGCCGCTTGGTGGATACTAATGGGCAGATTTGGAGTGAACGGGTTGTGGTGGGCGATGATTATTTATGTGGCTGCGCGCGCCGATGCGCTATTGCTATTTTATCCTGCGCTTAGGAAGTCGGTCGATTCTAGTGCTGATACTTAGTGCAGGAACTTGTCGTGGCCTTCGGGCAGTATGTGGGGGTCGAGATGCAACTTGTGCAGGCGCATGCCGTGCAGCTCTATGTTGCCCTGGGATCGTGCCTCTCCGGTTGATGTGAACTCGAAGCTATAGCGTCTTCTTAGCCTCATTAAGCCTTCGCTGTCTCGCACTGGCCAGACTCCCTTCAAGACCATGGTCTGATCCAGGAGTTGCAGATTCTGTTCTTTGCAGAGCCTGTACACATGGGTCATGGCGAGGCTCTTGACCTTGTCGCCACCCCACCAGAAGGCGACGAGGCCCGCGATTACAGTACTCCAGATGAGAAAAGACAGAGTCACAATAGATTCCAAGGATGCAGCGAGAAAGGCCCAAGCCGGGCAGGTCTAGAGTAGTCGCTTCGTCTGCCTAAATACACCGACAATTAGTCGATCGTAGATCTCGCGGCGTGTTCTGAATAGCGTTTTATGTGAGGTGCGAGAATTTCCAATGCGGTCATATCACAAGGAGGCATCTCGGCATCGCTTAGCTTGAGAGGCGTTACACGGTCTCCCCAGCGGATGAGAGCGGCTCCCCAGGTAAGTCCTGCACCAAAGGTGGCAGATAGCACATAGTCTCCGGGCTTAATTCGGTCTTCTTCCAGTGCCTCGGTGAGTGCAACTGGAATGGTGCCAGCTGAAGTGTTGCCGTATTTGTGAACGTTGACGAACACCTTATCCTGAGGGATGCCTACTCGTTTCGCGAGGGCATCGAGGATGCGCTTATTCGCTTGATGGGGAACTACAAGATTCACCTCATCGAGGCTCACACCGGTTTCCTCAAGGACGTCCAGGCAGGCTTGAGACATCGCCTTTACCGCACGTTTGAAGACTTCCTGTCCTTCGAAGTTCCATCCGACATACAGAAATTCGTCGCTGAGTCGGCTATAGGCTGAGCCGAGGTTGGTAATCTGAATGGCGTATTTTGCATCGGCTTCGCAACCGATCTTGGCTGCCAACAAGCCGACTTCTTTGTCGGTAGCTTCTATGACCACGGCGCCACAGGCATCGCCAAATAAAACGGCGACGTCTCGTCTCGCCCAGTTCATGTAATGAGATATAAATTCACCGCCGATAACCAATACTTTCTTGTGGGCGCCGGTGCGGATGAGATTTGTGCCAATGTGCAGGCCGTACAGGAAACCGGTGCAGGCAGAGTTTATATCGATCGATGCGGCGTTTCGGGCGCCCAGGGCGTCTTGCACCAGTGAGGCAGTGTTGGGACAGAGGCTGTCGTTAGTCAGGCTGCCGAGCAGGATCAGATCCAGCTCCATAGGATCCATGTCCGCCGCTGCCAAGGCGTGCTTCGCCGCCACAATCGCCATGTCTGAAAAGTTTGTGTGGCAGATGCGACGCTCGCGGATGCCAGTTCTGGACTCTATCCATTCGTCGGAGGTGTCGATGAATGTGGCGAGATCATCATTGCTGAGCACAGCAGGTGGTACACATTTTCCCCATCCGGTGATCTCAGCGTGCTTCATGGTGACTCTCCAATGTCTCGATGCCAATCAATTCGATTCTCTAAGGCCGAATTGGCAAAGAGTGAATTAATTTGAAATAGATTCTGTTAAACCCTTTCTTGTTATATAGACCGCTGGAAATTAATCTTTACTCGCTTGCAACATTGTTTTGGTGCAATCGAAGCAGCGTGTCATAGTTGCTAGAAGCATACTTCATTTTTTCAGGCCATGATAGCCTCCAGCCCAGTGAGTGGGCCGCTTCCAGCAGTTTAGCTATAGAATGAGAGAGTCGTCACACAACGACAAGGAAACTAATTTGAAACACCTGCTTAAAACATTCGCCTGCATGCTTTTGCTGCTGCCACTCCACGCTCTAGCCGATTTCGATCACGGTGACTGGGACGCTCTGCTTCGTGAGCATGTAAGAGTTCTGGATGGTGGAATAGCCACCCAGGTCGATTATTCGGCAATGGCAGCAGACCGACCGCAGTTGAAAGCCTATCTAACCGAGGTCGCGATGGTGCCGCGCAGCACTTTCGATGGCTGGGCGACGGCTACCCAGTTAGCCTTCCTGATCAACGCCTACAATGCCTACACCGTCGATGTAATCCTAGAAGAATATCCTGATATCGACTCCATCCGAGATATCGGCTTTCTCCTATCCTCTGCCTGGAATCAGGATTTCGCTAGCCTCTTTGGCGAGCGAGTAACCCTCGATGAGATCGAGCACGAGATGATCCGTGGCTGGGGTCGATATAATGAACCGAGGATTCACTTTGCAGTTAATTGCGCGGCGATAGGTTGCCCTGCACTTCGCGGCGAGGCCTTCGTCGGCGATAAGTTGGAGATGCAGCTGGAGGACAGCACGAAGAAGTTCTTAAGCGACCGAAGCCGCAACTACTTCGACAAGGGGCGCATGTATATTTCCAGCATCTTCGATTGGTACGAAGAAGATTTCGAGAAGGGCTGGGGCGGAATTGATTCGGTGGCGGAATTCTTGGCGGGCTATGGGGCCGAGCTAGGTCTAGATGCGGCGACCACAAATAAGCTTCGCGCCGACGATATTCGCATTCGTCATCTTAGATACAACTGGGGCCTGAACGATATTCAGTGAGCGCGGGAGGAGGGTGACTCCAATGCTGATTATGCTAAACTCGTCGGCGGAAGAGTATCATCCCCGGTGGGGTGCCCGGACTTCAAACCCGGTGAAGTCTGTTAATGACAGGCTTGGTGGGTTCGACTCCTGCCTCTTCCGCCAACTCGCTTTATTCTCTTTTATTAAGCTATTCGTCTGCAGCCACAGTACCATTTGTTCCCAGCGGCGTACCGTCGCCGTTCATGCCCATCGACTCGTAGCGACGCCATCCAGCCAATATGCCCACTAGACCATGATTGCCCTCGTGGCAGGCATATTCATAGACGGGGTCTGGAGAGGAGTGCAGCGGGAATTTCGCGGACCAGGGTTGATCCCATGACTGCGGGTCTTCTACGGTGAAGTCATACTCCAGCGTGTTCTCATCGATGCGCGTAATGTGCTCGACCACAACCGCCTGATCGGAAATACCTTCCTCGTTATAGTCGTGATAAAAATCCTTTGTCTCAATGACTAGGGTGTTTCCTTCCCAGTGTGCTACGGAATTGCCTTCCCACAATAATTGCTTGGTTTCTCGTTCATCGGCTAGGGGAATGATGCGCGCCGAATGTACCATTTCGTTCAGGATCATCACTTGATCTTTTGTCTGCACGATCTGCATATTGTTGTTGTAGCCGCCGGGCACAATTGGCGGGCCGGCTACGAAGCCTGTTAGACATCTATCGACGGTGGTGCGGCCTTCAGGTCCAGCACTTTCGAAGAGCATCTGGTTTCTAGCCTCACGTCGCAGCTGCCCAGCTTCGTTTAGAGGGGGACGACGCCCGTTGGGCGGATCATAGATAAGTGAAGTGCGGTAGTCGCCTAGGGCGTTGGTTCCTCTTTCATACCAGAAGTTGTTGTAGGAAATAACCCCCGGAGGATAGCCTGCGCCGCCTACGGAGTCGATAATCAGGTCGCGATTCTGGCGGTTTAATTCAAATTGTTCCCATTCGGCTACTTCTGCCGCAGTTAGGGTCGCCTTATCAGCGAGTTCCGGCGGGCGATTTAGTGGCGTCAGTGTCCTGAAGGTATAGGTGCCCTGGATATCGGGCTGGCCATGCTCTGTGCGCGGGTTGGCGCTGTCTTGCGCCATTAGGGCAGGTGCAAGCAGGAGCAGGCCAAAACCAAGGGAGGGTGCTGCAAGAATTCGCGTAATCATCGTTTTCTCCAAATCACTGTCGGAATAACGGCTGGATATCGAAATACGAATTCAAATTAACTCTGCGTGCACAAAACTTCAAGAGAATTCAGTGTCATCTACGAGGAGATCGGCCTCTATTGTGCTCAGTGTGTGCCTTAAGAGTTGCTGGGGACTCTAGTCATCGCGGCGATTGTAGGCCCCAGCTACGCCGCTAACAGCGACCGAGCCGGACCCAGCGTCATCAATCTCGACATCGCCCGCTACATCTCGGATGCTAATTCCTCCCGAACCGTCATTGCGAATGACTACGCTGCTGCGAATGTTCTCGATTGATATCTCGCCCGAGCCATCGTCGATGATAGTGACCTCGTTGCTATCGCGAACCCGTATTGGCCCCGAGCCGTCGTTTATCGATACGATGCCGCCAACGCCGGAAATGGAGATCGAGCCGGAGCCATCGTCAACATCTGCGTTGCCAGAAATGTCGTCGATCTGAATAGAGCCAGAACCATCGTCCAGTGAGAGGGAGGAGACATTAGAAATTTCAATACTGCCGCTACCATCATCGACATCGAGAGCGAGATCGCTTGGCATCATCACTTCTATGTTGATATGGGAGTAGGTGCTGCCGAAACTCAGCCAGGAGAGAATGCCACCGCTTCGGTGCCGCTCCGTGCGGACAAGCAGTTCGGAGTCGCGGACACGATGAGTTAGGTCTAGCTCTTCCAGACGATGCCTCGAACTAGCGCAGGCGGTTGCTACAACGTGCACCTCGCTAATGGCAGAATCGCCCGTGACGACAAGTTCACCCGCGCCTACATCCAGTTGCAGGCTCTGTAGGGAGGTGGCATCCACTGTGAAGTCGTAGTCTTTGGAATAGCGGCAATTCTCCGCATAGGCCGATATAGGTGTTATCAGCAGTGCTGCCAGCAGTAGTTGTTTGTTCATGGGTGTCTCCGATCCTGTTAGATAGGGGGCGATGGCGCAAGCTTGTGCAAACGCTCTTTCTGCCCTCTATGATGCCTGTCCCCAACGAATTGGATGCAAATGAGTATACCGTCTTTTTCTTGTCGGGATTCCTTGCTATTGTTGCGCCTTCGATTTTCTTGAGAGAAGGGTTTTGGTTTCATGGTAAATATACTATTCATCGAGCATGACGGTAGTGAGCATCCTGTAGAGGTATCAACGGGGAGTTCTGTAATGCAGGCGGCTGTGACGAATGGCGTGCCGGGCATCGATGCGGACTGCGGCGGCTCCTGTTCCTGTGCTACCTGTCATGTCTATGTTAAAGAAGAGTGGTTGGGAAAGGTGGGCGAGCTTGGCCCTACTGAGGAAGCGATGCTCAGCCTGAGCAGCGACCGCAA
>Ga0316189_10006238_pt1 | contig 11383 bp, 8 predicted proteins | sample LowCovwburrow_MG_FD_204930 | JGI IMG/M metagenome (GOLD analysis project Ga0316189, IMG submission 204930) | Coastal sediment microbial communities from Maine, United States - Lowes Cove worm burrow | ecosystem: Environmental > Aquatic > Marine > Coastal > Sediment | place: USA: Maine... | reverse complement strand
AAACGCTCGGTGGTGTGTTCACACGCCTGATCGACCGCAACACGACGATCCCAACGAAAAAGTCTCAGGTCTTCTCAACAGCCGAAGACAACCAGAACGCCGTGACACTGCGCGTATTCCAGGGCGAGCGTGAAATGGCTGCTGACAACAAGATGTTGGGCCAGTTCAACCTTGAAGATATCCCACCAGCACCACGCGGCATGCCACAGATTGAAGTGACATTCGACATCGACGCCAACGGTATCGTTGAAGTCGGCGCCAAAGATAAAGGCACAGGCAAAGAGCAGAAGATCACGATCCAAGCCTCTGGTGGATTGTCCGATGAGGATATCGAAGCAATGGTTCAGGACGCCGAGGCAAACGCCGAGGCCGACAAAGAGCGCCGCGAGCTTGTGGATGCAAAGAACCAGGCAGAGAGCCTGATCCACTCGACCGAAAAGTCGATGGAAGAGCATGCCGATAAGGTTGACCCAACCACGATCGAAGCAATCGAGCTAGCGATTGCAGCGCTTAAAGATGATCTTGAGACCGAAAACGCCGACAAGATCAAATCTGGCGTACAGAACGTGACCGAAGCTGCGATGAAGCTGGGTGAAGCGATTTACAAATCGCAGCAAGAGGCTGAAGGCGAAGCGGAGCCAGATGCGCCGGGTGCAGACGAAGAAATCCTCGATGCGGATTTCGAAGATCTGGATGACGACAAGCGTGGCAACTAAGGCCACGGGTCGCTGAGAGTTGACCGGCCCCTGATCCGGGCCGGTCTTTTCTCTTTCCCGAGGGGAAAAATATCATGGCAAAACGTGACTATTACGAAGTGCTTGGCGTCGCGAAGGGCGCGGATGCTGCGACGATCAAGAAAGGCTATCGCCAGAAGGCGAAAGAGCTGCACCCTGATCGCAACTCTGACAACCCAAACGCCGAAGCACAGTTCAAGGAAGCCAATGAGGCTTACGAAGTTCTGAAGGACGAGAACAAGAAGGCCGCTTACGATCGTTACGGTCATGCTGCCTTTGAAAACGGCATGGGCAGCGGTGGCGGCCCGCGCGGTGGTCAAGGCGACTTTGGCAGCGCATTTTCGGACGTATTTGACGACCTGTTCGGAGATTTCATGGGCGGTCGCGGCGGTGGTGGCCGTCGTAGTGCGGCCCAGCGCGGAAATGACCTTCGCTACAATCTTCGCATCAACCTCGAAGACGCATTTGCTGGCTTGCAGAAAACAGTAACGGTACCAACTGCCGTCGGTTGTGGATCATGCAATGGCTCGGGCGCCGAAGGCGGATCTGAGCCGCAAACATGCCCGACATGCTCCGGCATGGGGAAAGTGCGCGCGCAACAGGGTTTCTTTACCGTTGAGCGTACCTGCCCAACATGTTCAGGCATGGGTCAGACGATCAAAGATCCTTGCACAACCTGCCACGGCCAAGGCCGCGTTGAGAAAGAGAAATCGCTGTCCGTCAACATTCCTGCTGGCGTTGAAACCGGCACACGCATTCGCCTTGCAGGCGAGGGCGAGGCAGGTTTGCGCGGCGGCCCGACAGGCGACCTCTATATCTTTATCGAGGTGCAGGATCACGCCTTGTTCGAGCGGGAAAGCACAAACCTTTATTGCCGCGTGCCTGTGTCCATCGCGACAGCCGCACTGGGTGGTGAAATCGAGGTGCCAACAATCGACGGCGGCCGCAGCCGAGTGAAGGTGCCTGAAGGCTCGCAATCCGGTCGTCAGATGCGGTTGCGTGGCAAGGGTATGCCCGCACTTCGTGGTGCCGGTGTAGGTGATATGTTCATCGAGTTGGCGGTGGAAACACCCGTGAAATTGACAGCGCGTCAGCGCGAGATCCTGAAAGAATTTGACCAACTGAGCGAAGAAAACAATCCGCAAGGGTCCAGCTTCTTTGACAGCGTCAAAAGCTTTTGGGACGCAATGAAAAGCTAGCGTTAACCGTGTAGTAACTATCACTTCGGCAAAGTAGGCGTATGACCAACTTTGCCGAAGCGCCTTCACTCTTTTCTGACCATGACGATGTGACCAAAGTTTTGCCTTTGGAAAGAGGAAAGCTACCATCGTATCTGCGCGATCATCGCAAACGTCTGCGAGAGCGGTTCTTATCCGGTGGGGCCAACGCGTTGCCGGATTATGAGATGTTGGAACTGGTGTTGTTCCGCGCAATTCCCCGCCAAGACGTGAAACCCCTTGCGCGTTCACTGATCGAAAGGTTTGGCGATTTCAATCGCGTGATTTCTGCCCCTGCAACGCAGCTTTCAGCCGTCAAAGGCGTCGGCGGAGCTGTTCTGTTAGAACTCAAAATCGTAGAGGCCTCTGCCCATCGCCTCTCACGTTCAAAGGTGATGCAGCGGCATGTGCTGTCTGGCTGGGATGCCCTGCTGGATTATTGTCATACCACTATGGCCCACCGGGAAACCGAGCAGTTCCGGATTCTCTATCTTGATACAAAAAACACGGTCATCGCGGACGAAGAACAGGCCAAAGGTACGGTGGACCATGTGCCGGTCTATCCACGCGAAGTCGTCAAACGCGCGCTTGAACTTAACGCCAGCGCACTTATTCTTGTACACAACCATCCCTCGGGTGATCCGACCCCTTCTGACGCCGATATTGTGATGACACGGCAGATCACAGCAGCCGCCAATGCGCTAAACATCACGGTTCATGATCATCTGGTTATCGGAAAAGAAACCGAGACGAGCTTTCGTGCGCTCGGCCTGTTTGACTAGCGGATCAGTTTGAAGCGAGCGTCAGATCGATGAATTGATCGCGTAACAGCACCACTTCACCAACCTGATCACAAGGTGGCATTTTGGTGGTGATTTCGGTCTTAACTAGCGTCTGGCCAGCGTTTGTCTGTATTGTGCTGGCGTCAATCTCGCGCCCGCAGTTTTCTGGGGTTACCGTCACTCCGACGCGCAAATCAACGCCGCCGTCCCGGTTCATCTGGCCCGCAGGAAACGTATAGATCTCTGCTTGATAGGGGATCTCTGCATCGGTGTTGCCAAGGTACACGATAAACCCGTTCAAGCCAGCGCGCGTATCCTCTGCATTATGCAAGGATGCCGACCAAACATGACCTGACTCGCCGATCTGGGCACCGTTTTCTAGCGCATGCAGACGCATGTTGTCACGGCTAGCCCATTGCAGGACGGCACGGTCATAGCGGCGCAGCTCGGGGACAAAAATTGAGACGGAGTCTTTGAAGACGTTATCGAAGGCCACGCTGAACTCTGCGTCAGTTACCAGCGCCGGCAGACGCACGACGGCCTCGCCAGAGCGATTCGTCTTCTCAGATACCTGCATTCCGTTGTGGGAGACCACAAAATCCTGATTCTTATTGCAGGGCGATGATACTTCTAGCGCGACCATTGCCGCGGGCTCGCGGTTGGCGGACAGTACCGTCGCGCACCCCTCAATCGGCATCGACATCAAGGTTCCCAAGGGCGGGACGTTCAATTCTGTGTATACATAATCAACTGCCAAGACATGCTGAAGGTTTGATGCATGATCGAAGGGAGTAAAGACGACATTTGGAACACCAAAGACGGGTTCTCCATCGGCATTGGTTGACATCATCAATGAGCGCGGTGCCTTGTTATAGGTCTCACCAGCTACCATGCGGTTTTCGACTGATCCAGACTCGCCGTATTGCACCACGAATCCCAATGTGATCGCGATTGTTAGTGTCGAAGCAATTGTCTTGGTCGTCTTTAAACGAGACATCCCCATCCCTCACAGCAGCATACAGCCGTGATTAGTGATGACTCGTGACGATGTCCTGAACAGGACTGGCAAGAGGCCTTAGCGTGTCCCGATTATGTCAAAAATTAGGCAATCCGGCCATGGCAGTGTTTGAATTTCTTACCGGAACCACATGGACAACTGTCATTGCGACCCGGATTTCCCCATGTGTTTGGGTCATTCTCATCGAAACCTTCGCGCGCAACGCCTGCTGCTACAGCGGCAGTAACTGGGGCTGCTGCCGCAGCCGCTGCTTGTGCTGCGGCTTCTTGTTGCCGACGGATTTGCGCGACCATCTGTTCCTGTTCTTCCTTTGACATAGGTCGAATTTTAGAGAGCTTCTGCGTCACATCTGTCCGCAGGCTATCAAGCATTGATTCGAACAATTGGAAACCTTCGGTCTTGTATTCATTCAGCGGGTCGCGTTGCGCATATCCACGAAAGCCAACGACGGCACGCAAGTGCTCGAGCGTCAACAAATGTTCGCGCCATTTGGCATCGATCGTCTGCAGCAAAAGTTGTTTTTCGACGTTGCGCATTGTTTCATCGCCAAAGGCTTCGGCCTTTTCTGCCATGAATTTGTCAGCCGCATCTTCAAGCCGTTCCCGGATCTCGTCATCATCAACGCCTTCTTCCGCAGCCCAATCAACGACAGCCAAATCAAGCCCGAGGTTTTCCACGACGGCATCATGCAGTCCTTGTGTATCCCATTGATCTGCATATGTTTTTGGCGGCATATAAGCATCGACTAGATCGTCGATAACCTGATCACGCATGTCTTTTGTAACCTCAGACAGGTCTTTTGCTTCCATGATATCGCGACGTTGCGAGAAGATAACCTTCCGCTGCTCGTTCATCACATCATCGAACTTCAACAGCTGTTTGCGGATGTCAAAGTTCCGGCCTTCGACCTTCGCTTGCGCGCGCTCAAGCGACTTGTTCACCCAAGGGTGCACGATGGATTCGCCCTCTTTCATACCCAAACCGGACAATACTTTGTCCAGACGGTCAGAACCGAATATGCGCATCAGATCATCTTCGAGTGACAAGTAGAAAGACGAGCGTCCCGGGTCACCTTGACGGCCGGAGCGACCGCGAAGCTGGTTATCAATCCGGCGGCTTTCGTGACGCTCTGTCGCAAGAACGAACAAGCCACCAGCGGCCTTTACCTTCTCTTTTTCATCGGCGACTTCGGCCTCAATACGGGCGCGCAATGCTTCAATATCTGCATCAGGATCATCGGCCACTGCTTGCAGAACGCGCATCTCGACGTTGCCGCCCAACTGGATGTCCGTTCCACGACCAGCCATATTGGTTGCGATCGTGACCGCATTTAGTTTTCCAGCATCAGCAACAATCTGCGCTTCTTGCTCGTGTTGTCTCGCATTCAAAATATTATAGGTGATTCCCTCGGCCTTTAGCATTTCGGCCAGCGCCTCGGACTTTTCAATCGAGGTCGTGCCAACAAGGATCGGCTGACCATTTGCATGGGCCTCTTTGATCTCAGACACGACGCCTTCAAACTTCTCGCGGGCGGTGCGGAAAACCTGATCGTCCTCGTCAATACGCGCGATGGGGCGGTTCGTTGGAACCTCTACGACGCCAAGCCCATAAATTTCCTGGAATTCTTCGGCTTCAGTCGCAGCTGTACCGGTCATACCGCCCAGTTTGTCATAAAGACGGAAATAGTTTTGGAAGGTGACAGAGGCCAGAGTCACGTTCTCTGGCCGGATCGAGCAGCCCTCTTTTGCCTCGATCGCCTGATGCAAACCATCGCCCAAACGGCGGCCAGCCATCATGCGCCCAGTGAATTCGTCAATCAGAACGACATCGCCGTCACGGACGATATAATCTTTGTCCTTGGTAAACAGCTTATGCGCCCGCAAAGCCTGGTTTACGTGGTGAACCAAAGTAGCGCTTTCAGGATCATAAAGCGTTTGCCCTTCTGGCAGCATCCCGGTGGCGCTCAGCTTCTCCTCCAGGAAATCGTTTCCATCGTCGTTGAACGTCACCTGCCGGGTCTTCTCATCCAAAGTGAAGTGTTCGTCCAATATATCGGGAATGATTTTGTCGATCGTCGCGTACATCTCGGATCGGTCCTGCGCAGGACCAGAGATGATCAACGGTGTCCGTGCTTCGTCGATCAGAATACTGTCGACCTCGTCCACGATCGCAAAATTATGGTATCGCTGGTAAATCTGATTCAGCTCAGACTTCATGTTGTCGCGCAGATAATCAAAGCCCAGCTCGTTGTTGGTCGCGTAAGTGACGTCGCAGGCATAAGCCGCTTTCTTTTCGTCATCAGGCTGCTGTGGAACGACCACGCCAGTGGTAAGGCCTAGCGCGCCATAAACTTTACTCATCCACTCCGCGTCACGGCGGGCGAGATAGTCGTTCACAGTTACGATATGGACGCCTTTGCCAGTCAGTGCGTTGAGATAGGCCGGGAAGGTCGCCACAAGGGTCTTGCCTTCACCTGTCTTCATCTCAGCAATGTTGCCCTGATGTAGAAAGATACCGCCCTTTAATTGCGTATCAAAGGCACGCAAACCAAGCGCACGCTTGGCAGCTTCGCGGCAGTTGGCAAAGGCTTCTGGCAAAAGCGCATCAAGGCTTTCTCCCCCCATGGCGCGTTTTGCCAGCTCTTCTGTCTTATCCTTGATGCCTTCATCGGACAGCGCCTCGAACTCAGGCTCAAGCGCATTGATCTGGTCGACCAACGGGCGGGCGGCTTTGACTTTGCGGTCGTTTGCGGTGCCAAACACCTTTTTGGCAATCGTTCCGAAACCCAGCATATTATCTCCGGCGGCGCAGTCGCGCCTGTCTGACATCTATTTGAGAGGAGGTCGCTTGTAGGCCCGGTTCAGGCCACTTAGAAAGGGCCGAAGGTTATGGAACTATAAGGCCTCCTCGAGGCATCTTTGGGATGTAAGGGGCCGTTAGTACAGTGTCAACGCCGCGGGCAATCGCGGCCTATCAAGGGATCGTTTTATGCTGAAACATGTTACATTTTTGGGTGCAACCGCTATTGCCGCCGCGTTATCGACTGGGGCTGTTGCCCAAGACGTGACGGCCGAAACAGTTGTGGCCAGTGTTGGCGACACAGAGATCACATTGGGCGAGATCATTATCGCTCGCACCCAATTGCCACAGCAATATGCGCAGCTTCCGGTGGAATTGCTTTTTACCGGTCTTATAGACCAGTTAATCCAACAGCAATTACTTGCTGACGCCTCCACTGGGACATCGGCCCAGATCGAATACACGCTTAGAAACGAACGCCGCGCGTTGGTCGCAGCTGACGTCATAACGGAAATCGCAAACACATCCGTCACAGAAGCCGACCTTCAGGCAGCCTATGACGAACGGTTCACGGATGCGGAAGATGTGCCTGAATTCAACGCAGCACACCTGCTTGTCGAAACAGAAGAAGAGGCAGTAGCTGCCAAGGCGCGCATTGATGAAGGCGCCGCATTCGCAGATGTCGCGCGCGAGATTTCGACCGGTCCAACAGGCCCAAACGGCGGCAACCTAGGCTGGTTTGGGGCCGGCGCGATGGTGCCAGAGTTTGAACAGGCCGTAGCAGCCCTTGAAGTTGGTGGTGTGACGGAACCATTTGAAACACAATTCGGCTGGCATGTCGCGACACTGTTAGAAACACGGGTTCAAGCGCTCCCAACTCTCGATCAGGTACGCAGCCAACTGGCTCAGGAGCTACAGGAAATTGCGATCACGGCGCGCATCGAAGAACTGGCAGAGATGCAAACGGTAGTTCGGCCAGAAGAAGGCCAGTTTGATCCGGCTCTCATCGACGCCCTTGAATTGCTGGACTAGGCTGACATGACAGTCTCACCACTTGCCCCCGCTCAATTCCCGGATCTGCCAGTTATTGGCGGGGTTACATTTGCGGCGACCGCTGCGGGCGTAAAATATCAGGGGCGCACTGATGTCATGCTTGCTGTGTTGCAGGCTGGCACATCCGTCGCTGGCGTTTTTACCCGCTCTACGACACGTTCTGCACCGGTCCTGGATTGTCAGAGAAAGCTAGGTGGTGATCCAAACAGCATTGCTGCATTTCTTGTGAATTCAGGCAACTCAAACGCCTTTACGGGTAGCCGGGGCAGTGGATCGGTTCAGGCCATCACCCAAGCCGTGGCAGCACAAACTGGCGCACCAGAGGATCGGATTTTCACCGCCTCGACCGGGGTGATTGGAGAACCTCTGCCGCATGATCGCATCATTGCCAAAATCACGGAGTTGCACGAAAACCAAAGCGCAACCGAGATCGAAAGTGCTGCGCGCGCCATCATGACGACCGACACTTTTGCTAAGGGTGCCACCGCAACGGTTACGGTGAATGGCAAGGCGATCAAGATCGCGGGGATTGCAAAAGGGTCTGGAATGATCGCGCCGGACATGGCGACGATGCTGGTCTATATTTTTACCGATGCCCAGATCGGACAGGCCGACTTGCAAGTGCTTGTGTCTGATTTGAACGCAAGAACTTTCAATTGTATCACGGTGGATAGCGACACATCGACATCTGACACGTTGCTGATGGCAGCAACGGGTACTGCCGGCATTGATGTAACTGGAAGTACCGAATTTGCGGATGCGTTGCACGCCATCATGTTGGAACTCGCGCATCAGGTCGTGCGTGATGGTGAGGGTGCGACGAAATTTGTCGCGGTCAAAGTGACCGGCGCGCAAGACGATAGTGACGCCCACAAAGTCGCTCTTTCCATCGCGAATTCCCCGTTGGTCAAGACTGCCATCGCCGGTGAAGATGCAAACTGGGGTCGCGTTGTTATGGCGGTTGGTAAATCTGGGGCTGTCGCCGATCGTGACCGGCTAAGCATTCGTTTTGGCGATATCACCGTCGCCGAGAATGGCTGGCGCGCGCCCGAGTATTCTGAAGAAGAGACCAGTGCCTATATGAAGAACGCCGAACTTGAGATTGGTGTCGATCTTGGAATTGGAGACGGGCAAAGCACCGTTTGGACCTGTGATCTAACGCATGGCTACATCTCTATCAACGCGGACTATCGGTCGTGAAGGTTGTCTTAGTGTCGGCAGTGGCACTGATCGATCCTGATGGACGCGTGCTTTTGGCAAAACGCCCCGAGGGCAAATCGATGGCGGGGCTATGGGAATTTCCCGGTGGCAAGGTTGAGGAAGGCGAGACGCCAGAAACAGCTTTGATCCGCGAATTACAGGAAGAGCTGGGCATCGACACCTGGGCCTCTTGCCTAGCACCACTCACCTTCGCAAGCCATTCCTATGAAGACTTCCACTTGCTAATGCCGCTTTTCGCCTGCCGCAAATGGGACGGCACACCACAATCACGCGAGGGACAAACGCTCAAATGGGTGAAGGCGAATGAAATGCGAAATTACCCAATGCCAGCAGCAGACGTGCCGCTGATCCCGATTTTGCGGGATTGGTTGTAAGCGGCTATTTGGTGTGAAGCCAAGATTTTGGATACCCAAACAACTGCTGCTTTAACGCTCCTGTCCTAACGATCATCCCCACGGGCGCGATTTGCGCACCGGATTAAAACCGTACCAGTTGCAACGCTGCAGAATGCAGCCATTGCTCACAACAGGGCCTTCCAAAGGCAAGAAAGGCCAAATTGGGCTGTTTCTGTTCGCTGACAAACCAATGGACCGGTGGAACTTCCTTAGATAGCGTTGCTTTAGGCGGTGCAGGGAAAATGCGGCATAAAGCGTATCCTGGCCAACTAAGCCTAGCCATAATACCAATGATGGGGACAAAATTATGAAATTAGTTATCGGACTCGATGGACAAAGCTCGGGGGAAAAAGCCCTCGAATTTGCCAAGAGCTTGGCGGCGCACAACGAAAGTTGCGAATTGATCGTCGTTTATGTGATCGAATGGTCGCCGTTTTCCTTCCAAACAGCGGAAGAGAATGCGCAGCGCCATAAGCGCCGTGAAGAAGAGATTTCAATTGCAATGGAGCGGGTTGTTGACCCGGCTGTGGCCTCTCTCAAAGAGGTAGGCCTTTCTGCACGTGCAATTGTGCGGCACGGCGATGTAGCCGACACGATTGATGACATCGCCCATTCTGAAGGTGCGTCTCAGATTATCGTCGCGCGCTCTAGCGCTGGTGGCCTGACATCGCGCCTGTTTGGCAGCTCAACTGCAAACCTTGTCATGAACGCCCGCGTTCCTGTCACTGTTGTCGCATAAGGAACGGGTCACATGAAAAATCTAAACTCAATACTCTTGGCTGTCGCAGCCTATCTTGCGCTAGCAATACCTGCACAGGCACAAGAAGCCGCCGCATCGCTGGACGCCCGTGTAAACGAGGCGTTTGCCAATGCCACAGGTTGGTTCGTAAACTTCATCTTCATGTCGATCCCGGGTACAAACTTTCCTTGGATCGTAATGTGGCTGGTGATTGGTGCCTCCGTCTTCACGATTTACTTCGCTGCTGTGCAATTCCGGTTCTTTGGCCATGCCATCAGCCTAGTGAAAGGTGACTACTCTAATCCTGACGACGCAGGCGAGGTAAGCCACTTCCAGGCGCTTGCAACTGCCCTGTCGGGTACCGTTGGCCTTGGTAACATCGCGGGTGTTGCCGTGGCGGTTGGTATCGGTGGTCCAGGTGCGACGTTCTGGATGATCCTCGCGGGTCTTCTGGGCATGGCATCAAAGTTCACCGAGTGTACGCTGGGTGTAAAATATCGCAACGAATACCCTGATGGGACCGTTTCTGGTGGTCCAATGTATTACATCTCAAAGGGATTTGATGAGTTGGGCCTGCCGGGGGGTAAGATCCTCGCCGTGCTGTTCTCTGTGTTCTGTATCTTGGGTGCCTTGGGTGGCGGGAACATGTTCCAAGCAAACCAAGCGCACGCGCAAATCACACAGATTACTGGTGACTTCCCAGGCTGGATTACAGGTCTTGTCTTTGCAGCTGTCGTGTTTGCCGTCATCGTCGGCGGTATCAAATCCATCGCAAAGGTCACAGAAAAGGTCGTGCCATTCATGGGCATTCTTTATGTGGGCGCATCAATCGTTGTTCTTATCGTGAACTACGACATGATCGGTTGGGCCGTTGGCCAAATCTTTGCAGGTGCCTTCACGGGTCTTGGTGTTGCTGGCGGTTTCGTCGGTGCGTTGATCCAAGGTTTCAAACGTGCTGCTTTCTCGAACGAAGCGGGCGTTGGTTCTGCGGCGATTGCACACTCTGCGGTGAAAACCAAAGAGCCAATCACAGAGGGCTTTGTGTCGTTGCTTGAGCCGCTGATCGACACGGTTGTGATCTGTACGATGACCGCATTGGTTATCATCATTTCGCAGCAGCTGATCATTGACGAAGCGACAGGCAACTACATGCTGAACGAAGCAGGCACAGCCATTGCGACAGTCAACGGTAACGGCGGAGTTGCTCTGACCTCAGCCGCGTTTGGGTCGGCAATCAGCTGGTTCCCATTCGTTCTGGCGATCGCTGTTATCCTGTTTGCGTTCTCCACTATGATCTCTTGGTCTTACTACGGATTGAAAGCGTGGACGTATCTGTTTGGCGAAGGCAAGACGACTGAGCTGATCTTTAAGATCATCTTCTGCGTCTTCATCGTCATCGGCGCAGCAGCGAGCCTTGGACCTGTC
>Ga0316189_10006237_pt1 | contig 11383 bp, 8 predicted proteins | sample LowCovwburrow_MG_FD_204930 | JGI IMG/M metagenome (GOLD analysis project Ga0316189, IMG submission 204930) | Coastal sediment microbial communities from Maine, United States - Lowes Cove worm burrow | ecosystem: Environmental > Aquatic > Marine > Coastal > Sediment | place: USA: Maine... | reverse complement strand
TAATTCCTGAAGCAGATCGCCTATCCAATTATCATAAGCGAGACTGGGAAGAACCTGGTAACGGCGGCATCGTTTGCCATTGTGAATTGGTGACCCGGCGTGAAATCGAGCGGGTTATGTCTGGCCCGGTGCCGCCCGCAACGCTGCAGGGGTTAAAGCGGAGAACCCGCGTTTGCATGGGACGTTGCCAAGGATTTTATTGTACCGGCGAACTGGCAAAAATGACCAACGCTTACTTTGAATTGCCAATGGGTAAGAGGCATGATGGTCAATAAGAAAACTATTCCACAAACCTGTTCGGTTGCAGTGGTTGGGGGTGGAACGGCTGGACTCTCACTGGCGGCGGAATTGAAACGACAAGGTGTTGATAGCGTGGTCGTTCTTGAACGGGAATCGGACGCCGGGGGAATTCCTCGCCATTGCGGCCATTATCCATTCGGCGTTCACGAGTATAACCGCCTTATGAAGGGACCGGATTACGCAAGAAAAAACGTTGAAACCGCCATCAATCTTGGTGTGGAAATCTACACAGATGCAACGGTTACGGCCCTTCACCCTAATGGCAGGTTGAGCCTTTCAACCCCATCCGGTCTGATAGATATTCAAGCCGAACGGGTTGTTCTGTGCACTGGTGTTCGCGAAAGCAGCCGCGCCCAGCGCTTCATCGGTGGCGACAGACCCCTCGGGGTGCTGACAACTGGTGCACTTCAAACAATGGTCTATCTTCAGGGGATGCGCCCCTTCGAGAGGCCGGTTATTCTGGGTTCGGAACTGGTTTCGTTCTCGGCTATCGACACGTGCCGACATCTGGGTATTCAGCCGGTCGCCATGGTCGAAGAGCAGGACCGTATTATTGGGCGTAAAATCTTGAGGCCCTATCTGTTTTTTCGAAATGTGCCGCTCCATGTCAGTGCCAGGAGCCTCAAAGTGATTGGACGGGAGCGTGTTGAAGCAATTGAATTCCACAACCCAGAAGGTAAAATGTGCAGGATTAATACAGACGGCATCATCATTTCCGGCCACTTTCGTCCCGAGGCCGCTCTACTGCAACAGAGTCATCTTGAGGTCGATGTTGGCTCCGGCGGGCCTGTTATCGATCAGTTCGGCCAATGCTCAGATCCAGCCTATTATAGTGCGGGAAACCTATTGCGGCCGGCAGAAACATCCGGTTGGTGCTGGCAGGAGGGTATAGACACCGCAAGGCGAATAGCCCGAGATATCTCCGGTCCAAAATATGAGGTCCAACGCTCCATTCGATTATGCACTACAGACCCCTCCATTGGCTTTGTGGTGCCACAACGTCTAACCATTTCGGAGCGCCCGGACGCGATGTCCCGAATGCAGATTGGATTGAACAGGCCGATCAAGGGTCAGCTTGAGGCTTTGGCAGCGGGAAACCGCATTTGGAAAGTTCCAATCAACTCACGACCGGTTCGTCGTATCCTGATGCCATTAACCGGAATTCTCAATAGCCGACCCAACTCGGACGTCGAATTGTTCACTCACCGGGAGCCTTAAAATGCGGATCGCTGGAATTGATCAGGGGACATCAAGCACTCGTGCTTTGATCGTGAATCCTGATGGCAGGATGGAGGTCGTTCATTCCATTGAGCACCAACAGTATTATCCGCAACAAGGGTGGGTCGAACACCACCCCGAAGAACTGATCCAAAATATCCAGTCCTGCACCGACGCCGTTGGCAAGGTGGATGCTATCGGCATCGGCAATCAAGGCGAAAGCTGCCTGGCTTGGGATGCGAAGACCAAAGAAGCCTTATCCCCTGTGATCGTATGGCAAGACACCCGAACGAACGATAGAATCGAGAGACTTCGAAGTGAGGGACAAGAAGTCGAGGTTCTCGAGCGGGCAAGACTGCCTCTGGATCCCTATTTTTCGGCAAGCAAACTGGCCTGGATCGTAGATAACGTTTCAAAGGCAAAACAGGCCATGTCACGGGGCACTCTGCGTCTTGGCACAACCGATGCCTTCTTTCTTGATCGGCTGACCGGCAATTTTGTCACAGATGTTACCACGGCCAGCCGCACATCTCTGATGAATTTAGAGCGGCTGGAATGGGACGAAACGCTTTGCCACCTTTTTGAAGTCCCCCGGGAATGTTTACCGGAAATTGTGCCAACCACTGGCGACTTTGGCGTAATGAATACGGCATCGGGCCCCACCGCGATTACGGCGAGCGTGGTTGATCAACAGGCGGCTCTTTACGGTTTTGGGTGCAGGAATAAGGGCGACACGAAGATCACCTTCGGGACAGGGGCTTTTGTTCTCATGGTCACGGGGAAAACCATCATTAACAAACCCGAACGGGGTCTCCTGCCAACGGTGGCCTGGCAAAAATCAGGGCAAGACCCCGTATTTGCCTTGGATGGTGGCGTTTACACAGCCAGCGCCGCAATCAATTGGGCGAAGTCTCTCGGGCTGTTCCACGATCTATCCGAGATCAACTCATTTCATACGCCGTCAGCAATAGACTCCGGGCTGGTTTTTGTGCCGGCGCTGACCGGCCTCGGGTGTCCTCACTGGGAGCCTCGCGCACGCGGGGTTTGGTTAGGACTGTCACTTGACCACGAGCCCGAACACCTCCTCCAGTCAATTCTGGAAGGCGTTGCTTTTAGAGCTGCTGAAGTCATCGAAGCGATGAACCAGTGTGTGCCGATAAATGACGCGCTGTTCATTGATGGTGGCATGAGCAGAAATCCCTATTTCGTGCAGTTTCTTGCCAATGTTTTGGGCCGCGAAATCCGTCCTGCCAATATGCCGGAACTGACGGGGTTGGGCACGATGCAACTGGCAGGAGATGTCCTCGGTCATGAACTGAAAACGGTTCCCCAATTTGGTTCCTGTGATCCCGTACCAGGAGAGAGACAATCTGCAGAAAAATTCAACCAAGCGGTCGCCATCTCGCGTAAGTGGTCAGGAACTTAAACGAGCCACTTGCCCACGAAACCTAAATTGATGGTTTCCCTCAAAAGATGCTGAGGATTCTTATTCGTCTTCATGGAAGGAAAAATCTCTTAGCTGTTGAAATAGGACTAGGAATTGTTGGTGGGTCTAAACATCATGGATTTAACGTATCGGAGGAACTCATTTTATTTCCTAGTCTGGCGGATGCGTTTCTATGTATGACAAGGTGAAATCAACCGAGTGTTGATACATCAGCCCGCAGCGAGGGCGGTCTATTCCTCCGGCATCATAAATAAAGGAAAAGATTTCATCTGCCTGTGTTGCCGCAACGCTTCCTCAGACCATAAGCCGATTTCGATCAAAACCCCATTTCAGGAGCTAATCCGTTACCAACAGTTGGTTAGGCGACAATTTTAACTAACCGGCGATTCATTTTACTTACCCATAAAAGGACAAAGCAAAAGTCCTTCCCGAGAACCAACATTAAAACTGCTTGAGAATAAATTCACCGGCGTATTGATAAAGCCATTGTTATCAGTAAGCTGGTAGCAGAATATGAAAATTGGGAAAACAGATATGAAGCCAGTAGACCAAGGTACTTTTGACTACATTATTATTGGTGCCGGGTCTGCGGGCTGCGTTCTGGCAAATCGCCTGAGTGAAGACCCGGATATTAAAGTTCTGCTGCTCGAAGCCGGTGGAAAAGACAACTATCACTGGATCCATATTCCGATCGGCTATTTGTTCTGTATGGGCAACCCCCGCACAGACTGGATGATGACAACTGAGCCTGACGCAGGCCTTAATGGACGCTCTCTCAACTATCCCCGCGGCAAGGTCCTTGGTGGGTGTTCTTCAATCAATGGCATGATCTACATGCGCGGGCAGGCCGCAGACTATGACCAGTGGCGACAATCCGGGAATGCCGGTTGGGGTTGGGATGATGTGCTGCCGTATTTCGTCAAGTCAGAGAACCATCATCTCGGCAAAACCCAGATGCATGGAGTAGGTGGGGAATGGCACGTCGACAAACAGCGTCTTTCATGGGACATCCTCGATGCATTCCGTAACGCAGCAGAAGAAGTAGGCATCCCCAAAGTTAACGATTTTAATACAGGAACAAACAAAGGTTCTGGCTATTTTGAGGTCAACCAAAAGGGGGGCCTTCGGGTGAGTACCGCTAAGGCCTTTCTTAAACCGGCGCTTAATCGGCCAAACCTCAAAGTCCTTACCCATGCTCAAACATCATCACTTCGACTGGAGGGTAAGCGAGTAACAGGTGTGGCATTTGAGCTAAAGGGTATTGCTTCTATCGCAACCGCCTCAGGTGAAGTTGTTTTGTCTGCCGGAGCGGTCAACTCGCCCAAAATCCTGGAGCTATCAGGGATTGGACAAGGTGATGTCCTTTCCAAACACAATATTCCTGTTCTCCATGAACTTGTCGGGGTTGGGGAAAATCTTCAGGATCACCTTCAAATCAGAACAGTTTTCAAAATCAAAAACGCCGTTACTCTCAATCAAAAAGCCAATAGTTTAATCGGCAAAATGGCGATGGGGATTGAATACGCCCTGTTTCGTTCCGGCCCCTTATCAATGGCACCAAGCCAGTTAGGGTTGTTTGCGAAAAGTGATCCCAGGATAGAGACACCTGATCTGGAATATCATATTCAACCGTTAAGCACGGATAAGCTGGGGGAACCGCTTCACCCCTTCCCGGCGATCACCGCTTCCGTTTGCAATCTGAGGCCCGACAGCCGGGGTTCAATCCACGTCAAATCTGCAGATAAAAACGACCACCCGGCAATAACACCAAATTATTTATCGGCACAAACGGATCGGGACACCGCCGCAAAATCAATCCGGTTGACCCGTAAAATAATGGCGACACAGTCCGTTTCACAATTTGAGCCAGAAGAATTGCTGCCAGGGGAAAACGTCGCCTCTGATGAAGACCTGGCCCGGGAAGCAGGAAATATCGCAACGACGATTTTCCACCCCATCGGAACCTGCAAAATGGGCGACGATTCTATGGCCGTGGTTGATCAACGCTTGAGGGTTCACGGGATACAGGGGTTGCGGGTTGTCGATGCCTCTATCATGCCAACCATTACCTCGGGCAACACTAATTCACCAGTCGTTATGATTGCAGAAAAAGCAGCCGATATGATTAAACAAGATCGACAGGTAAAAGTAGGTTAAGTGGCCTTACCGTTCAACAGGTAGCCGTCTGGCAAGTGAGGGTATCGTCGTTGTTGAGGAGCAACGTGGTTTTTTCTGTTGCTCCTGTTTCAAAGGGCGATCTGCTGGAAATTTCCGACCTGCGTATATTATTGGAGTGTACCGCTTTAAGGCAGTCGATAACTAAAGGTCTTCAAAAGCACAGCTTTCTCTAATTTATAACGGGTTGAAACGGCCCTATTCGCGTCATCACTAATTTGACATATAACATGGCCTCTTTAAGTATTGTCTACTAATGTGCTAATTGGTCAGTTGCTTTTATGGGGCGGAAAATGACGCCAAACCGAAACCACTCAGATGGCATTTTAAAGCGTTCCTCTATATCTCGAGAAACAGCAAATTTATTTCTTTCAGCATTATTGAACGGTGATCGGCACGCTTGCTGGGCAATTGTTAAGCGACAGCTTGATGAAGGGATGTCCATTTCCGACCTATACATTAAACTCTTCCAACCGGCCCTATACCTTGTAGGAGAGCTGTGGGAACGCAATGCCATTTCGGTGGCCACAGAGCACATGGCGACAGCTATAATCGAAGCCCAGATGAGCCAACTCTATCCACAATTCGTTTCGCCTCACCCCAATGGATGTCGCTCAATGGTGACTACGGTTGAAGGGGAAACGCATCGGGTTGGCGCTCGAATGGTATGTGATTTTTTCGAGATGCACGGTTGGGATGGCCAGTTCCTTGGCTCCGACATTCCCCAGCGAGAGTTGATACGTCTGATTCGTGAAAGTCCACCGGACATTTTAGGCATTTCGTTCACCATGTTTTTCAACTACGGTCTGCTTTGCGACATGCTGGATGACATACAAACGGAATTCCCTGACCTTAAAACACTTATCGGCGGGCAGGCGGCACGACGTGTCGACTCGCGGATTCGAGATCAGTTTCCTGACGTATCGATTATTCGTTCCCTTAAGGACCTAGAACGATTTCTGTCTTCCTATCCAGCGCCTCAAGACAGCACGAAAAACTGATGAGGATATTATGACAAGGGAAAAACTAATTCAATCGGCTGAAACTATTGGACCATTTAGTGAAACCGTCGCGAAGGAGATTTACGATAAAAGGGAACGGATCGTTTCAGAGGTCAATCGGATTATGCTTGAACGCGACGATCTGAAACGCCTGATCGGTGATGGTAATCTGGAAATGATGTTGAACAATCACAGCAATCATGGCCGATTTCTAGTTTCTCTTCTGGTTTGCTTCGATACCAGCGTCCTCGTTGATACTGTTACCTGGGTTTTCCGCGCCTATCGTTCCCACGGTTTCAAGTTGACGTACTGGCCGACCCAACTCAATGTCTGGATTGACGTTTATAAGCAGGAATTATCACCCATGGCTTTTGATGAAGTTGAGCCTCTTTACACTTGGTTTTTGATTAGCCAGCCGTTTTTCGTTGCCTTGAGCGAAGAGCCGGATGCATCCGAGGGGTTCCATGGTTCGACAGCTGAATGAAACGGATGCCAAAAATAGAGTGTTAGAGGCTACCGGTTTCTGGTCCCCACTAATAATGGGGTTTTGTAAAGAAAGTACAGCCCTTGCCGTAGGTGTTTTCGATGTTGACGGTTGTTTGGTTGATGCCAACAGTGCTATGCGAAAACTGCTCGGCGGAGCGACGCCGGTTCGGGCTGCCGCAGACTGCTTGGCAAATCCTGATTTCTCCACTCTCATTCAGGGAACCGAGGCCGATGAACCTGTGTTTGACGGCCTGCTCACACTAACCAGCCAGCCTGACAAAACTCAGACCATCTTGGCCAAAGTGTATCGGCGTTCCGACCAACTGTTGATCGTCGGCGAGTTCGATGCCGGGGAGTTTTCCCGACTTAATCAATTGATGATCGAACTCAATCACGATCTTGGCACAACGCAACGGGAACTCGTTAAGGAAAAGCGCAATTTGGAAGTAACCCTGAAAGAGCTAAGACAAACTGAGACGGAGTTAGTAGCAGTCAACCAACTGGCAGACGCCGCCAACAAAGCCAAGTCTGAGTTTCTAGCTTTTATGAGCCATGAATTGCGATCTCCACTCAATGCCATCAACGGCTTTACGGAAATGCTGCGAATGGAAATATATGGTCCCCTTGGAGATACCCGTTATGTGGACTATGCCAACGATATTCATGGTGCAGGAATACACCTCTTGCAGGTTATCAACGACATTCTTGATTTATCAAAAATCGAATCTGGTCATATGATACTCACAGAAGAGAAATTGGAGATTAAGGAAGAAGTGAAATTGGCCGTAAAACTTGTTTCAGATCGTGCCTTTGCAAACGACGTCACCTTAACAATTGAAGTCCCGAACAAGTTACCCCTCTTAAAGGCAGATCGCCTTCGTGTAAAACAAATGCTTCTCAATTTATTGACGAACGCCATAAAGTTTACGCCGAAGGAAGGGAAAGTTTCAGTTGTTGCCTCACAAAATGAAGAAAGAGCCATTTTGCTTAAAGTAACTGATACAGGCATAGGTATATCTGAAGAGAACCTTTCAAATGTGTTAAATCCGTTCGCGCAAGCGAATGACGCCATGGTCCGCGAACAAGAAGGAACAGGCCTCGGGCTCCCTTTGGTGAAAACCTTGATAGAATTGCATGATGGAATATTTGCAATTGAAAGTGAACTCAATGTGGGCACCACAGTGAGTCTTTCATTCCCCCCCGAAAGAACTATTGAAGCCTGAACGGGAAACGCCTTGAGAAGATAGTTTTGATCGTACTGACTTCATTATCATGTACATTCAATTGCCTGACATATCCAGCTTTAAAGCCAAACGAGCGATGCCTAAAGGTATGGAACCGGCGGAGTGGATTAGAGCTACGGCAGATGTCCGACAACCCTTAACAAGGGCGGACATCATTCATTTTATTTTCAATCTGAAATAATTGACATCTGTGCTAGCGTTTAATGATCGCTTGCAGGCAGCGCTGCATCGGTGAAATTATCCCCGCTGGGGTGTTCTCTACCAAAAGGTTCAAATATGTGTGGTACTCTGCCAATAAGTACCTGATACACTAAGGACCCATCACGACACACCGAGATCTGTTTTCATCTTTTCAAGCAGGGTCCGGTTGACAGACCAACGGTGAGTTCGGCTATCATAACCTCGTTTTGAGGCGCCTGACCCGGGTTTTGGATGATGTCGAGCAGCATTACCGCGGCTCGTTTCCCGGCTTCACGGACCGAAGACTTTGTCGCAGTGAATTGTGGCGTCTCTTCTCCGTTAGAAAAAAATGACAGTTCATCATCATGAGTGATGATTGAAACATCCCGGCCCAGTGTTAGGCCCCGTTCACTAATTGCCCGGCGAACCCCCAGAGCAACAATGTAAGAGGACACAAGGAAGGCTGTAGGTGGGTTGGCAAGGGCCAGCAATGACAGGGTAGAATGGTATCCATAATACTCTGTCAGTTCATCGGACTTCATCAGGGCTGGGTTGTAAGGGATATTGTTCTCGGCAAGAGCTGACAGATAGCCTTCCCGCCGCTGATTGGCAAAATGCATCGATTCAATTCCGTTGATCAGCGAGATATTTGTATGGCCCAGATCGATTAAAAAGCTGGTGGCGTGTTTAAACGCCCGGTTGTTGTTGATATCAATCCACGAATGGCCGGAGTTGTCACCAGATATCCGCCCATGAACAACAAAAGGCAGGCCAATTTTTTTCAGTAGATTTATGCGCGAATCATCCACCCTCGGCCCATGAACAATAAAACCGTCAACCGACTTTTTGGATTTGAGTTGGTTATAAATTTTACCTTCATCTTCGTCACGTGCAATAGACAGGATAATCTCATACCCACTGTCCGTATAAATTTCACTCGCACCGGCGATAAATTCGGCAAAAATCGGGTTAACCAACTCATTTTTAGAATATAACGAAATAACATGCCCGATTGCCATTGCCCGACCGGTCGCCAGACCCTTGGCGCGTGCGTTGGGGTGGTAATTGTTATGGTCGGCTGCGATCATCACTCGGCGACGTGTTTTTTCGCTAACCTCAGGGTATCCACCAAGTGCACGGCTTACTGTTGTTTGGGACAGGCCCAAATGTTCGGATAACTCTTTTAAATTCATTGGTATTAGCCAAAGCGCCTACAATTAAATCTGAAGTTCAGAAACAGTGAAAAAATAATAAATACAAATTTACTCGCATGATGATGCAAATTATGGCAGAATTTATCAAGATATATCGATAAATATATGAATTAGAGTTGACTCGGATGCTCAAAACAAATTCTAATGCAATCCAAAGCGCTTTGGTTGATATTATTTCAACACGAATAAAAGAACATATCTAGACGTTTGAAAAAACTTGCAAATGGGAGAAACCGTCATGAAATCAATTTTTCTTGCAGCTGCGATGGTGATTGGCCTATCAGCTGGCTCAGTTCAGGCTGATAGTCATTTAACATTTGCCCCGGGAAGTGGTGATTTTAACTGGAAAAGCTATGAGGCTCTAAAATCGACGCGGTTAGACGGTGAACAAGTAACGGTTTTCGGTCCGTGGCTTGGCCCTGACCAGAAGATGATTGAGAGCGTTCTGGCCTATTTCGGTGCGGCGACAGGAGCAGATGTCAAATACGTTGGATCAGATAATTTCGAGCAACAGATCGTTATTGATGCAGAAGCAGGCTCCTCTCCAAATGTTGCAGCCTTCCCGCAGCCCGGACTGGCAGCCGATATGGCCAAGCGTGGATTTTTAACTCCTCTGGGATCTGAGACAGCTGACTGGGTTCGCGCCAATTATGCGGCCGGGCAGTCCTGGGTAGATCTGGGCACCTTTGCAAACGCCAAGGGTAAGAAAGAGCTATTCGGGTTTTTCTTCAAAGTCGATTTGAAATCTCTTGTTTGGTATGTTCCTGAAAATTTTGAGGATGCCGGATACGAAATCCCAAAATCCATGGAAGAGCTAAAGGCACTTAGCGATAAGATCGTTGCGGAGGGGCAAACCCCCTGGTGCATCGGACTTGGATCCGGTGGGGCCACAGGTTGGCCAGCAACAGACTGGGTTGAAGATCTGATGCTTCGCACCCAGCCACCGGAAGTGTATGACGACTGGGTAACAAACAGAATGAAGTTTGATGATCCGCGTGTTATCGCTGCTATTGAAGAATTTGGTGCATTTGCCCGCAACAACAAATATGTAGCAGGCGGTTCAGGGGCTGTGGCTTCTACAGATTTCAGGGATAGTCCCAAAGGTCTCTTCTCCTCACCTCCTCAGTGTTACATGCATCGGCAGGCCTCATTCATTCCGGCCTTTTTCCCAAAAGAGACAAGCGTCGGAGAAGATGCTGACTTCTTCTACTTCCCGGCTTATGCAGGAAAGAATCTTGGAAAACCTGTGTTGGGAGCTGGTACAGTCTTTGGAATTACCAAGGATAGCAAAGGGGCGCGTGCACTAATTGAGTTCCTGAAATCTCCCATCGCCAATGAAGTCTGGATGGCTCAAAAAGGTTTCCTGACGCCCCATAAAGGAGTCAATACAGCGACCTATGCGACAGATACCCAGCGCTCTATGGGTGACATTTTGTTGAACGCGACAACCTTCCGCTTCGATGGGTCCGACTTAATGCCAGGTGGTGTTGGAGCGGGTTCATTCTGGACGGGTATGGTTGATTATGCAGGCGGTAAGTCTGCTGCCGAAGTAGCTAAAGAGATCCAGGCTTCATGGGACGCTTTAAAATAGAAACGATACATCACTGATTTTGGGGAACCCGGATTTCGCCGGGCTCCCCAAAAAGTCAAAACGGTTTAGGAGCTTAGCATGCATCCAGCACTACAAGGATTGCTGACCATCTTTTTTGGCGTGGGTGGTTGTGTAGGTTACTATTTCTTTTCCAACCAGTTTCTGGATAAAGTCCTGTTTCCTCCGAAGGGAGTAAACGCAGGCCGCAACATTAATCGAGCAAATATAATCCGACCCTGGCTGTTTCTGTTTCCAGCCCTGTTAGCGCTTGGTCTTTATCTGGCGTATCCGGTTTTCGAAACATTGCGGATGTCCTTATCTGATCGCCTCCCGGGCGGCGGCAGTGAATTTGCCGGGTTATCCAATTACAGCCAAATGTTTGCAGAACCCAAATTCTGGGAAGCGATGCGCAACAACATGCTTTGGCTGATTATTGTACCCGGAATGTCGACGGCCTTTGGACTTTTAGCGGCTCAGTTAACAGACAAAATCTCGTGGGGTAATATCGCTAAATCGCTGATCTTTAT
>Ga0316189_10006236_pt1 | contig 11384 bp, 12 predicted proteins | sample LowCovwburrow_MG_FD_204930 | JGI IMG/M metagenome (GOLD analysis project Ga0316189, IMG submission 204930) | Coastal sediment microbial communities from Maine, United States - Lowes Cove worm burrow | ecosystem: Environmental > Aquatic > Marine > Coastal > Sediment | place: USA: Maine... | reverse complement strand
CTAGGTTACTTAGAAAGCCGATTAGGACAAATCGTTCCTGTAGTGATATGGCCCGAAACAAAAAGATACGCTGACTTTGATGCCACGAAGCACGATCCTCGCGTCCGCCTTCGTGCAATATGCAGGTTAGCCCGCATCAGTCCCAAGTTGCATGGTCATACGCCTGTGGTTTATCCCTGCATCGATGAATACGTCGCCCTTGGCATCGAAACCAAGCTGTTGATAAAAGGTTTCTGCTTCGCATTGTGCGTTCAGAAAGAGCTCGCCGATACTCTGTTCCCTGGCCATACGGATCAACTTTCGCAACATCGCGCTGCCGATGCCCTGATTCCGCCAGGCGGGCAGTACCGCCATGCGCCCGATATGTCCGTCAGGCAACATGCGGGCCGTCGCGACCGGTTGGCCCTCGGGATCGCGGGCCAGCAGGTGCAGGGCACCCTGGTCATACTCGTCGTGTTCCAATTCCATTGGCACGCCCTGCTCGTCAACAAAAACGGCGTACCGGATCGCAAGCAAATCACGTCTTTGACGACGCCAGTCCGCCTGCACAATGGTGGCCTTCATCAGGGCGTCTCTGCCGGCTCGAGAATGCCTGCATTGATCAGTTGCAACAGCAGTTCAGCCGCCGCCGGAACTGCCTTGATGATTTCAATGAGTCCGTTGTTGCCGATCTTCCGCTGTTCGGCGATCAAGCGGATGGCAGCACCCAGGGACTGCGGTGCCAAGAGGTTTTCGCCCTGGTAGAACAAGACCAGCCGATCCGCGGGCAAGCGGGCCCAGGCCAGCCGGGCGAAGGGGTGTCGACTCAGTCCGTGACCTTGTTCCAGCCAATCGGCGAGATCGGCGGTGTTCCATTCGTCATCCGGTGGCACGATGTGGAACTGTGGTTTCGGATCCGTGAGAAATCTTCCCAGCCAGAGTTGAAAGTCTTCGGACCCGGTGGTGGGCAACTGCGCCAGTAACTGCGCCGCGCCATCCTGAACGCCAGCGGTTAAGGCGGCGAGATCGCTGCTTTGCAGATCAGCGGGATCACCCAGGCGTCGATCACCACTCTGCGCCACCAGATATTGAAACCAGTCTGAGGCCAGTTCCTGCTGACTCGGGGCGCGGAAGCCGAGAGAGTAGGTCATGCAATCGCCTTCTGCGGTCCCCCAGTGGGCGACGCCAGGGGGCAGGTAGAGGATATCTCCAGGTTCGAGAATCCATTCCTGCTCAGTTTCGAAGTTGGACAGGATGCGCTGCTCGAGGTCAGGCAGCAGATCTTCGTCGGTGTATTGCTTTTCGCTGATGCGCCAGCGGCGCCGCCCTTCAGCCTGCATCAGGAAGACATCGTAGGCGTCGGTGTGCGGACCCACGCCACCCTGATCGGTGGCAAAACTGATCATGACATCGTCTATGCGCCAACCAGGCACGAATCCGAAGTCGTCGATGAGGCGCGCGACTTGTGGCAGGAACTTGTCCACGTCCTGCACCAGCAGGGTCCAGTGTGTTTCCGGCAGATCGGCGAAATCAGCGTCTCCAAAGGGGCCGTGAAGAAGTTCCCAGTTGCCCTCGCCATGCTCGATTATCAGGCGCGATTCGATTTCCGACTCGCAGGCCAGACCGGCCAGTTCTTCGGCGCTCAGGCTGAAGTGATCGACAGGCAGGGCGGCACGCATCAGCAGCGGCCGTTTTTGCCAATATTTGCGCAGAAAAAGCTCGTTATTGATACCCGCTGGAAATCTCAGGCCCGGTGCGGTGTTGCTCATACTGATCTGCCGGCGAAAAAAACGGGCCGCCTCGCACAGTAGAGGTGGCCCGAACGGGAGTCACGAGCCGCGACGGCCGCCTTTCGGCGAACCGAGAAAGCGAATGTCCAACACGTAAGTGGGAAGACTAGTTGCATGCGTGGTGCCGAGCTGAGGCTTTGGTCACAAAGTGCTAAGGAATCTCTGAATAAGTCTGGGCCGAAGAGATCGGTGATGAGAATTTGTCCCTTCGAGGCGCAAATCGCACGTAATAGCTGGCTATTGCGAAGATGTGCAACGAAGAAGGGGCGAGTTCTGGTGCCGAGATCGAGGGTCATGACTTGTTCAGGGGTTCCCTGATTCTAACCCGTCTGGTTTGCGTTAATCGGTATGGCTTTGGTGTGTGGCAGGCCGCGCCCGGTCAGGAGTGTGGATGCAAGGATCAGAAGCGTGCCAAGGACAGTCGCCCGGCCCAATAGCTCGTCCCAGAATATCCAGCCCAGGGTGGCGCCGAAAACAACGGAGAAAAACGCGAAAGGTCCCAGCCGCGCTGCGGGTGCACAGGCCATGCCGCGTGTCAGCAGCATTTGTCCGCTGGTTGCGAAGATTCCCAGTACCAGCAGCCACGCCAGTTGATCATGCGATGGCGTCTCCCATAGCCAGGCCAGCGGCACAATCGAAACCAGGGTCCCGATGGCCGAGAAATAGAACACGGTGCGGGCGGCGGGTTCGGTGGCGGAAAGTTTGCGTACCGTTACCTTGGCAACTGCGGCGAGGGCCCCGCCAAGCACCGCGACCATGGTGACCGGTGCCATGGTGTCGAAATCGGGCACCAGAATGATGCTTACGCCGGCGAATCCGATCGCCAGTGCGGCCAGGACATGCCAGGTAAACCGCTCACCGAGCCAGATCAGAGCCACCAGGGGAATGAACAGTGGCGCACTTAATTTCAGCAGCATGGCGTTGGCCAGCGGCATATGCGCGATTGCATAGAAAAAGCAGTACATGGCACCAAGGCCTGCCATGCTGCGGATAAGGTGAAGATGAGGAACCTGCGTACGCAGTTTGCGCTGGCTGGGGTGTGCCGTCAGGGAAAGTATCAGCAGCAGGCCGATCAGATTGCGCGCAAATACCACCATGCCGTTATTCAGCTCGGTCGAAACCTGCCGGATGCTTGCCCCCATGCAGGCAAACATGAGTTCGGCCGCTACAATCAGCAAAGCGCCCCTGATGAGCTGATGCTGAACCAAATGCGCCCCCCCCGATGGAAAACCGCGAATTCTAACAATTACTTGCACGGCAGACTCGAAATTAACTTTAAATAATGGAAATGCAATGGCATTTTGAAGGAAATTCGCCATTTGGACTTGCAGTTCGGCCAATAGCTGGTTTAATGCGCCTGTTAGAGTCAGTAATCAAATGCTCGTACTGGTGACAGGCGCTGGCTGATTCTCGAATTAACAATTTTCCGCGAAAATAAATTTTCGATACGTTGGGGAGGAATTCCATGTTTCTAAGTGCGGGTAAGAACAAGATTGCTGCAATTCTGGCACCGGTTGGTCTGGTGGTGGGTCTTTCAGCGGGTGCCGTTCAGGCTGCGGAAGGTCCATTTGTGACCGGCAAGGGTGGCGGCGTAATGACCGGTTACGGTGAGTGCTGGAACGCCGTAGGCGGTACGCCTGACGCGATGAACTGCGTCGAGGCCGAAATGGACAGCGATGGTGACGGCGTGCCGGATAGCCGCGACCGCTGCCCGAACACCCCGAAAGGTGCGCCGGTAGACGCAGATGGCTGTCCTCTGGATAGCGATGGCGACGGTGTGCCGGATTACAAAGACAACTGCCCGGGTACCCCGAAAGGCGCCAAGGTTGATCCGTCAGGTTGTGAGATCATGGCTGATCTGACGATCCAGACAACCACCGATCACTTCGATTTCGACAGTGCAGAGCTTAAGCCTGCCATGATGTCTGAATTGGATAATGCGGCGAATCAGATCAACGCCTCCAAGGGTGATGAGATGCTCGAGGTTGTCGGTCATACTGACAGCACCGGCCCTGAGGACTACAACCAGGGTCTGTCCGAGCGTCGTGCCCAAGCCGCCGCCGATTACCTGGCTGGTAAGGGTGTCGCTGCGTCGCGGATGACTGTCAAGGGCATGGGCGAGAGCTCGCCTGCTCACGACAACAGCACCCGCGAAGGTCGTTCGATGAACCGCCGTGTGGAACTCCACACGAAGTAATCGAAGCTTCGTAAGAATAAAAAAGCCGCACCTTCGGGTGCGGCTTTTTTGTGCCTGACGTATACGCTCTCTGTCCCGGAAGCAGGTTGCCTGAGAATGTGTTGAGCGTGGCTTCCGGTTCGATGGAAAGGACTGCACGGTGCCAGTTCAGGCACCGCGCTTAGTTTTCAAACGCCCCTTGCCTGCTGCGCCGCGTTGCCGATGTAACTGCCCGGTGTCATGGCCTTCAGTTCGGTCTTCACCGCATCGGGTAGATCGAGACCGTCGATAAAGCGTCGCATGCCGGCCTGGTCGACGCGCTGGCCACGGGTCAGTTCCTTCAACTTTTCGTAGGGTTGTTCGATGCCGTAACGACGCATGACCGTCTGAATCGGCTCGGCCAGCACCTCCCAGTTGGCTTCAAGGTCGGCGTCCAGGCGTTCGGCATTGACCTCGAGCTTGCCGATGCCGCGCAGGGTCGAGTGCCATGCGATCATGGAATAGGCGAAACCGACCCCCATATTTCGCAGCACGGTCGAATCGGTAAGGTCGCGCTGCCAACGTGATACCGGCAGTTTGAGCGCCAGGTGATCGAAAAGGGCATTGGCGATGCCAAGATTGCCTTCGGCATTTTCGAAATCGATTGGATTGACCTTGTGCGGCATGGTCGAGGATCCGACCTCACCGGCGACGGTCTTCTGCTTGAAATAACCGATCGATATATAGCTCCATACGTCGCGGCAGAAATCGATCACAATGGTATTGAAACGTGCGACCGCATCAAACAATTCGGCCATATAGTCGTGCGGTTCGATCTGGATTGTGTAGGGGTTCCAGACAAGGCCCAGCGACTCAACGAACTGTTTCGCATGTGCTGGCCAGTCCACCTCCGGATAGGCTGACAGATGGGCATTGTAATTGCCCACGGCGCCGTTGATCTTGCCCATCAGGTCGATCTCGGCAATCTGCTGTCGTTGCCGGCGCAATCGGGCGACGACATTCGCCATCTCTTTGCCGAGGGTGGTTGGGGAGGCCGGCTGGCCATGCGTACGTGACAGCATGGGTTGATCTGCATAGTCGTGGGCGAGTGCACGGATTGCTGTGATCACCTGATCCGCCAGTGGCAACAGGACCGTATCGCGCCCCTCATGCAGCATCAGTGCATGCGACAGATTGTTGATGTCTTCCGAAGTACAGGCAAAGTGTACAAACTCGCTGACTTCTTCAAGTTCTGCGTTACCGGTGATCTTTTCCTTGAGCAGATACTCGACCGCTTTGACGTCGTGATTGGTGGTGCGTTCGATCTGTTTGACCCTTTGGGCGTCGCTTTCCGAGAAGCCGGCCACGATCTGCTCCAACTGCTGCAGGGTTGTTTGGCTAAAGGATGGGACCTCTGTAATCGCTGGATGCGCAGCCAGCGACTGCAGCCATCGGATCTCGACGGTCACGCGTTGGCGAATCAGACCATATTCGCTGAACACAGGGCGCAAATCGGCGGTTTTACTGCCGTAGCGGCCGTCGATGGGTGATACCGCCGTGAGACTGTTTAGCTCCATGGGAACGCGTACTCCAGAAAAATTTCAGACGCGTAATTATACGGGCTGCGGGCGAGGGTGCGACTAGCGGGCATGCTGCAGGCATAAAAAAGCCCGGCAGCCGCCGGGCTTTTGCGTCAACTACAGGTAGGCGTTACACACCGGGTTTGGGCATGGCCTCTTCGGCGGGTGGCTCCTGAGGCGTGCTTTCAAGCATCTCACTACCTTTCTCCATGGTTGCCTCATAGGCATCGCTTGCCGCTTCTTTGCTTGCATCGTAGGCCTCGGCGGTTGATTCCTTTGTCGCCTCGTAGACGTCTGCACCGGTTTCCTTGGTGGCCTCATAGGCGTTGACAGTGCTTTCCTTGGCCGACTCGTATAGCTCGGCGCTTTTCTCCTTGGTGGCGTCCATCGCCTCGGCGGTGCTCTCCTTGGCGGATTCGTACATCTCCTTGCTCTTGTCCGCGGCGCTGCCGGCGGCTTCCTTGGTCGATTGCCAGGCGGTGTCACCCAGCTTTTTGGTTTCCTCGGTCCAGACCTTGGCCTGTTCCTTGAGGGCGCTTTCCTTCTTCGCCTCTGTGGTGGTTTCGGTGCTCGATTCGGAGCACGCACCGAGCAACAACGGCAGGCTAATCAGGGTGATTTTATAGACGTTCATGTAACTTCTCCGGCACTTCATGAAATTTGTGTGCCGCAGTCAACCATTAGCTGAATGCTTATGCAAGTATGATCAATCGTCAAAACTGTCGATCAGTTCACGTGCTGTGACTGCTATTGCGCGCCGACGCAGCAACAGCTGCCATTTTTTTCCGCCAGCCTGCCGCCAAAGCACGCCAGCGCGAATTCCGGCAAGCAAGGCGACCCTGATACGGGTGGCATTGTCCGGGTTCTGCAGGTGCAATGGTTCGCCACGGATCATGATGCGCGGACCCAGTACGCTGATCTGATCCTGGTAAATCTGAGACAGCTGCTCGTGTTGCACTGAAGCAACGAGTTCAAACTTTTCACGCTTACGTGCCAGAGCCGAGAGCTCGTCATACAGTCTGTGCATGCTCTCGGACTTGGCCAGCAGACGATCGGCCAGATTCAGTATGGAAATCACGTAACGGGCGATTTCGAGGTCGCGCTGTGCCGGTTTCTCGAGCTGACTGAAAAGGCTTCTCAGTCCATAACGGACGCCTTGTATGCCGCCGAATACCGCGGCGACCGAATCCGGTTCGAATTCGAACAGTGATTCCCGGCTCGTTTCGAAGGCGCTCGCGTCGCACACGCCACTGCGTGCGATATCGCGTGCAAGACGCGCGGCCTGGAATATGCCACCCAATGCCGTTACACGGTCGGTGCCCGAATACTGTGTCATTGCATCTGCAGCCTGTTCACAGGACACAGAGACGCACGACCGCGTCCATTTGGGGCGCGCCCTGAATCGTACCTTGCGGTATCGCTCGTCGTTCGTTTGGGTTCATGAATAGTTTCTCCTGATGGCGCACCTGAACCGACTGTGAGGTGGCATGGTTTGCCTGTCTTCCTGTTCGTACGGGGCCTTAAGGTACCTCTGAACAAGTCATGACCCCTTTGTCTCGGGGCTAGAGTTCGCCCCTTCCTCGTTGCAAATGTTCGCAATAGCCGGCTATTACGTGCGAATCGCACCTCGAAGGGACAAATTCTCATCACCGATTTCTTCGGCCCAGACTTATTCAGAGATTCCCTAGTCAATAATGCCGCCACCCAGGCAGACGTCGTTGTCGTACAGGACGACCGATTGTCCCGGCGTCAGCGCACGCTGGGGCTGATCGAACTTCACCCGCAAGCCTTCCGTATCATAGCTGGCAGTGCATGCCTGCAACGGTTGTCTGTGACGGCATCTTGCCATGCAGCGCAAGGGTTCTGATGGCGCATGGCCGCTGATCCAGTGTGTTTGTTGTGCCGTCAACTCGTCTCGGTAAAGCAGTGGATTGTCGTGCCCCTGAGCAACGACCAGGGTGTTGTAATCGAGGTCCTTCGCAACCACGTACCAGGGCTCGTCCGGGGCGTAGGCCACGCCACCGATGCCGAGTCCCTGGCGTTGCCCGAGCGTGTAATACATTAGGCCCTGGTGACGACCGATAACCACTCCCTCGGTGTCAAGGATCTCGCCCGGGTTGGCGGGCAGAAAGCGCGACAGGAAATCACGGAACCGACGCTCACCAATAAAGCAAATGCCGGTGCTGTCTTTCTTCTTGTGGTTTGGGAAACCTGCCTTGGTTGCGAGTTTACGCACATCGGATTTGTTCACTTCGTGCAGGGGGAACAGGCTGTGTCGCAACGCGTTTTGATTGAGCATGTACAGGAAGTAAGTCTGATCCTTCTTGTCGTCGGCGGCTCGGAGCATGCTGCAGCCGTCTGCAGTACAGCGCACACCGGCATAGTGACCCGTGGCAATCTTGTCTGCGCCAAGGTCCAGCGCATGCTCGAGGAATGCCTTGAACTTGATCTCCCGGTTGCACAGAATGTCGGGGTTGGGTGTTCGTCCGGCCCGGTACTCATCAAGAAAATAGGCAAAAACGCGGTCCCAGTACTCGGTCGCGAAGTTGATGGTATGCAGCTTTATACCAAGCAGGTCCGCGACAGCGGAAGCGTCCGTCAGATCTTCTGTCGCACTGCAATAGGCCTGGTCGTCGTCCTCCTCCCAGTTCTTCATGAACAGGCCTTCGACCTCCCACCCGGACTCGAGCAGGCGCAGCGCGGCCACCGAGGAGTCCACTCCGCCGGAGAGGCCGACGATGACTTTGCCCTGGCTCATGCCCGCGGTCTCCGTTGGCTAACCTTGTGCGCCGGCCCGGCTGCCGGAGTCTGTATGCAGGTGAGGTGATTCGATTGCATCAGAAGAAGAAGCCTTCAGGTTTCCAGCCGTCTTTCCACGTCTTGAGGTCGACGACATCGGGCAACTCGCCATTGTCCCGAAACCATGAATCGATGACCCAGAGCCGACCGGTCTGTTTTTCTCGAACGAGCGCCGTGTAGTGCGGCCAGCCGCCGATAAACAGATAGCCACGCTGGACGCGCGGTTCAACCGCGTGCCAGCGCAAGAGCTCGGCCTGCTCGAACAGTGTCAGGTAAGTCGTCGTGTTGGATGACTCGTCGATACAGTCCATCTGCGGATCCAGGGTGCCAAAACTGGCCAGGTCGCCGGCGATATCACCCTGGGTCCCTGCCAGTATGCCGGTAATCTGTTCCATTTCGCCGATGGCCATACGGATCTGCTCGCGTTCATCCGCGGCATTTTCTGCAGTCGGGGTGAAATACCTGACAACCCGATTCCAGTGTTCATTTGTGAGGCTGACCTGTTTCACGCTTTCGCAACCGTGATGGAAACACACCGGCACCGCATTGCGGTCGAGCGTCTTCGGATAGTCGTACAATCGGTACAGATCATCATAGGCCTGTCCCGCGAGCACGGGCTGCGCAACGACAAACACGATCAACAGGGCCGTTTCAGGCAAGCGCATTCAGCACCTCCAGGCTCAGGGGCGGAGAACGCTGTGCGTCTTGCAGACAACGTAACACCAGGGGACTGCGCACCGGAAATTCACCCTGTGCGATCTGTTCAAGCGTCATCCAGTGAGTGGCGCAGATGTCGAGATCAAGCTGGATATCGGGCTCCCGTTCGCCGACTTCACCACAGAAACAGAAACGCAGGTAGGTGTGGTCGGTATCCGGTACGGTCCACTGGTAGATACCTACCAGTCCGGTGGCCGTAAACCGGCGACCGGTTTCCTCCAGGACTTCGCGTTGCACCGCCTGCAACAGGGTTTCGCCGAATTCGAGATGGCCTGCCGGCTGGTTGATTACAGCTTCACCATCCGGACGCTCCTCGACGACCAGGTATCGGTCGTCTCGACGGACAACGGCAGCAACAGTGATTAAAGGGAACCAGGGCATCCGGCAATTCTAACATCTCAGCAAAGAGCCCCGGTCGGTGCCGGAGCACCGGGGGCCTGGCAGCCGTCCGTGCCCACCAGAGCGGGGCAGGGGCCCCGCATGGAACTCAGGAATTTAGCTCGTGGCGACAGGGTGCTAGAATCCCTGCTTTCTCAGATCTACAGCGGATGGTTAAACCCTATGGCATTTGACAAGATCCAGGTCCCGACGAACGGTAAAAAAATCACCGTCAACGCGGACAATTCACTGAACGTCCCGGCAAATCCGATTATCCCTTTTATCGAGGGTGACGGTATCGGGGTCGATATCAGCCCGGTCATGAAGAAAGTGGTCGATGCAGCGGTGGAAAAGGCCTACGCGGGTGAGCGCCAGATCGCCTGGATGGAGATCTATGCCGGTGAGAAATCGACCCGCATCTACGGCGAAGGTGAGTGGCTGCCGGAAGAGTCATTTGAGGCGGTGAAGGATTATGTGGTCTCGATCAAGGGGCCCCTCACCACGCCCGTCGGCGGCGGCATCCGCTCGCTCAATGTAACGCTGCGCCAGGAACTGGACCTATACGTCTGTCTGCGCCCGGTGCGCTACTTCGACGGTACGCCAAGTCCTTTGCTGCATCCCGAATACACCAATATGGTGATTTTCCGTGAGAATTCGGAGGACATCTATGCGGGTGTGGAATGGCAATCCGGTAGTGCCGAGGCGCGGAAGGTAATCGATTTTCTGATCACCGAGATGGGTGTCACCAAGATCCGTTTCCCCGAGACATCGGGTATCGGGGTCAAACCGGTTTCCAGTGAGGGTACCAAGCGCCTGGTACGTAAGGCGATCCAGTACGCGGTCGACAATGATCGTGCTTCGGTGACCCTGGTGCACAAGGGCAACATCATGAAGTTTACGGAAGGTGCCTTTAAGGAGTGGGGTTACGAGCTGGCCAAGGAAGAGTTTGGTGCAGTGGAACTCGACGGCGGCCCCTGGTGCACGTTCAAGAATCCGAATACCGGCAAGGAGATCGTGATCAAGGATGTGATCGCAGATGCGTTCCTGCAGCAGATCCTGTTGCGTCCGCGTGAGTATGACGTCATCGCCACGCTCAACCTGAATGGCGACTATGTGTCAGATGCCCTGGCTGCCCAGGTGGGTGGCATCGGCATAGCTCCGGGTGCCAACCTGTCGGACACGGTGGCGATGTTCGAGGCCACGCACGGTACCGCACCCAAGTACGCGGGCCAGGACAAGGTAAATCCGGGTTCGCTGATCCTGTCGGCTGAAATGATGTTGCGCCACATGGGCTGGACCGAGGCGGCTGACCTGATTATCCAGTCAATGGAAAAGGCCATCGGCGCGGGGACTGTCACCTATGACTTCGAACGTCAGATGGAGGGCGCGACACTGCTCAGCTGCTCGGAGTTCGGCGACGCCATGATCAGCCACATGTAAAGCGGACCAGCCAGGAAAATAAAAAAGCCTGCCGGATGGCAGGCTTTTTTATGTTTTCGACAGAAGTCAGAGATGGGGGCTCAGGCAGGCGCAGCCGCATGCAGATTATGTGCATGCAGGCCCTTGGGTCCCTGTTCGACTTCGAATTCCACCCGCTGGCCCTCTTTTAATGTTCTGTAACCTTCCATATCGATCGCCGAGAAATGGACGAACACGTCCTGCTCGCCGTCATCCGGGGTTACGAATCCGTAGCCCTTGGCATTGTTGAACCACTTTACGATACCGGTCGACATAATTACTCCTCCAAAAATGTCTGTACAAGCTAAGGTGCCCCTTCTTTTCCCGGCGCCATATTCACACGGCATGCCGGTAGGGTATAAATTTTGTGCACCTGTTTGGAGTATATATATACAAAACAAATGGTCAAACAGACATTAATGTAATTTATTATAAAGGTCGATAAACAAATACTGAAATAACATTAAAAACAATGGGAAGGGTGTTATTCTTAATCGTAATTCGATAGGCGTTTGCGGGGTGTTGTTG
>Ga0316189_10006235_pt1 | contig 11384 bp, 13 predicted proteins | sample LowCovwburrow_MG_FD_204930 | JGI IMG/M metagenome (GOLD analysis project Ga0316189, IMG submission 204930) | Coastal sediment microbial communities from Maine, United States - Lowes Cove worm burrow | ecosystem: Environmental > Aquatic > Marine > Coastal > Sediment | place: USA: Maine... | reverse complement strand
AGGCCCAACCGGGCAATGTCGCCATTACGCCAAGAGCCGATGCTGAGCGGATAAAACTGCGGCGTGAGGTTGTCATTGAAGCTCCTTGTTCCGTTCCAGGTAGGTATCACTGTAACGAATAATCGTTCCAGTTCCGAGCTTGCGGCCATTGTCGAACTCGTCACCTCTTACAGTGACTTCGATCATCGCCTGACCGATCTGTTTCGCACGTACCGCTGCTCTGACGGGCGCGAAGAAGCCGTACATCAGTTCCTGGCCGAGCTGTGCTTCTTCTTCGGTGGGGCCGATGTAATCGGGCCGGTAGGCAATCACTCGCATGTTCGAGCCTTCTGCGAATTTGAATAATGAATTTTCTGCGCGCACCTTCTCGCGCGCCCACACCGCGGTCGAGTCCTCCGAGATGTCACTGGAACTGATGTAGTGGAATGAGACCTCGGGCTTTTGGCTGACGCGGCTCCACGCAGCAACAAATCGCAACGGGAAATCGACGTGGATCTTGCCGTAGGTTTCTTCATCGACTTTAAAGGTGCTGATACCGATGGCCCAGTAGACGGCATCGACGCCGATGAATGTATCTTCTATCGCCGAGTAGTCGAGATAATCCGTGTGCGTTGTCAGTTGCAGCTTGCCAGCAGCGACGCCCGCTTCCATCCGTGGCGTCGTACGCCTCGTAATGACGTGAATCTTCCCGATGTCGGGACTTGCAAGCGCGGCTTTCAAGATGCCGTCACCGGCGGTGCCGCTCGCACCGAAAATCGCGATGCTCAGAGGCTGCGTGGGTGATGCATCCAATGGCGCGACCGATCTGTCATCCAGCAAGACGTAAATGACCACCGCAACATAAAAAACCGCGAACAAGATCAGCGGTGTGAGAAGAATAGTCTTAAGACGAGGCAGCTTCATGAAGTCCACAGAGCATAGGTGACTTATGTCGCTGCTGCCACCTCCGCGGCAACAAAGAACCACAGAAACTAATCGTGCGCGATGGGCCCGTCCTTAAACAGGTAGTCCTTTAGTTCTTTGTCGAAGCTTGGGTCCTGACGACGAATCCACTCAAGAATCATCGACGCGTGCTCTTTTTCTTCATCGCGGTTGTGCGCGAGGATGGCCTTGAGACCATCATCCGTACAGGCATCAACCCGTTGGTTGTACCAATCCACGGCCTCCAGTTCTTCCATCAATGAAATAATCGCTCGATGCATGTTCCTGGTTTCGCCTGAGATTTCCAGGACCGGTTCGTGATAGCCCTCGTTTGCCATTTTTCTTCTCCGGCTAATTAGTCAATCAGCCCATCAATGTGTAGCTGCTGTGCGATGGCGTCGGCTTCTTCAATCAGCGCCTCCGATACGCTCTTCTTGTCGAAGCACGTCGACTGAATGGTCCATATGCGTTCGCGACTTTCGCCGTCGTAGAGATTGCTGATGACAACAAGCGTGAGCGCCATATTCACCGAGTCAGGCTCGGCGATGAGTTCACGGTCATACAGGAAGTAGTCGACCGGATCGCCCCCTCGACAAGTTGACTTCCATTCCTCGCGGCCTTCCTGCACGTCGACCTCGGTGTCTACGCTCGCGATATGCGTCATCAGAATTCCGTCTGCGCCGACTTCTTCACCGGCACGATCGACTTCTTCCTGAATGACGCCGTTACTTGTATCGAGCATCGTGAAACTGGGGATTGCGTCTGTACCTAGCCGTCGCAGTTGCGTAACGACTTCATTTTCAAACTGCTGTTGTCGACTGTGGTCGCTCGAAATATCGACAACTAACAACCGCTGGTAGGTTTTCGCGGGTCGCGCCGGGTCCTCATACAACTTCACAACGCTCGTTTCTGGCGCACAGCTCGAAGCCAATACGAGAGCGATAGTTGCCAACCCGGCTAAGCGGACATGGCTTTGCATGACTACTGTCCTTTCATGGACCTTCTCACCATCATGCTATGACTATTCAACGCGCAAATCATCGGTATAAGTCCGAATTGCAGCGTCCAAAGGCGACTATTGACGCAGCACGCTCACGCGTCTTTTTTCATCACTTTCCAAAGACCGATGGTGAAGAGCGGTATTACAAGGATCAGCAGAAATACCCAGGTCAATGCACCGTAACCCACCGCAATAATGTCGATCAGACCAAAGCGCGAAACCAGCATCGCGACCGTCAAGACACCGATCGCGATTACCGACCGATAGGCGCTTGGCAGTTCCTTACCAAACGCCTGCAGCGCACCGGCGACGCGTTCATTAAACGCATGAATCATACCGCTGCCGGTTTCAATGAACGTACCGATCAACATGACGACGAACGCAAGTTGCAACCAGTGGATATCCAGTAATTCCAAAATGTAATTGACCGGTACCGGGCGCTCCATGATCGACGGATAGTGCGGCACCATGGCGATGAAGAACAACACGGCAGGAATCAGAAACAGCGGACCCGTCAGCAGTCCGGCCAGCAGCGCATCCTTTCGCGTGTCGATATGTGCGGTCGCAAACAAGATAGCGGGCAGCAGCGCTAGATTCAGCGATCCGTAGCGAAGCCCCGACAAAAACCAACCTTCACTATCCTGCGTCATCGCGAAACTGGCGGCCAGGGTATCGCCAAAAGTGACCATGCTGGCGACGAAAATTGAGGCGTACACGGCATACAGGATGAACGACCATGCCGACATGACACCCTCAATGACCTGCGTACCTTTGAAAACCAGCAGAGCGATAGCGGCTAATAAGGCAACGGTGCCAACCATTCCGGGTATGCCGAAGGATTCCGATACCAGCGTGCCGATCGCAGCGCTGACGACCGCGAGTACCAGAACTACGGCAACAAGATAGCCAATTTCATACAAAAACCAGGCAGGTCCCATCAGCTCTTTTATGAAGCTTCGATAGTCATAAGTGCGGGTCATACGGGCAAGCTCATACGCAATTGCGCTCGCAAAGCTGATGACAAGCGTCGCCGGGATCAGCAAGCCGAGCAAGCCACCAATCGGGCCATAGCGCAAAAAGAACTCGGCGAGTTCCCGACCTGTGCCATACCCGCCAGCGATGCAAATCGACTGAAACACGAGTCCCGGAAGAAACAAACGTTGGAATACAGATTTCATGGTCAGGTAATGTACCCTATATCTCGTTCGAACTGATCCAGATTAGGTGGAATTGCCATGCGCATCAATGCGGATTTTTCCAAAAGAGTCGTTATCTGTCCAGAAGACTATCGCTGGGTTGAGTCTCCCATGCCGGGTGTTGAGCGCATGATGCTGGATCGCATCGGCGACGAAGTCGCACGCGCCACCTCGCTGGTGCGTTATGCACCAAACAGTAGCTTCTCACCCCATATTCATGACGGCGGTGAAGAGTTTTTTGTGCTGCAAGGTGAATTTGGCGACGAACACCAAAGTTACCCGGCGGGCAGCTACGTACGAAACCCTATCGGTAGCAGTCACTCACCGCGGGTTGGCAGCGAAGGCTGCACTATTTTCGTGAAACTGCATCAGTTTGCTAAGGCCGACATTCAGCCGGTGGTCATTAACACCCGCGATGCCGAGTGGTCGCCGCAATACGAACCTGGCGTGGATGTCATGCCGCTGCATCACTTTGAGAATGAACGCGTGTCGTTGGTTCGCTGGGCGCCAAACACCCCGTTCAGGGAGCACACCCATCATGGCGGCGAGGAAGCCTTTGTTATTGAAGGCTGCGTTAGTGACGAGTATGGCGATTACCCGGCCGGTACCTGGGTGCGTAATCCGGATAAAAGTTGCCACACCCCCTTCACGCGCGACGAGGGTGCCTTACTGTATGTGAAGGCTGGGCATTTGCCGACCTCTCAGTAAAAACCGTCTATTCGTAGTTGTCACGATTGCTAAAATCGATCGCACGAGTAGCATCCATATTGAGGCAGCAGCCTCAATGCTAGCGGCTCAGGTCGTTAGCACCGCCCTGCTGAAAGAGGTCCGAGCCTTTGTCAGTGTCGGGGACGGTGGACGCGGAAGGTACAGCCCGACGCGAAGTCGTCGCGAAATTTCGAGACGATGGAACTGACGGACCGTTTAGATACCTCGGAAGTATCATAGCGGGATACCTTGGGCAGCCCGATATTAAGAACGACTTCGGGCTTGGAAGCGGGACACGAACTGAGAGGTGAGTGAACCGGGGAAAAGTCAGGAAAATGCGACCAGCAGACCTGCCCTAGCGTCCTTCTTACAACCAAGAGCGGCCATCTGGCCGCTCTTTTTTTGGCCCTTCGCATTGCGTCAGGTCAATCAGTGGTTTTCCCCAATTACGCTGGCCAAAGATTCTTGATATCAATAGCCTCGTAATTCTTCGGGCTTGCTGCAATGGGAGGTTTGGGATGAAAACGAATCAATTACTGGTCGTGCTGCTAACGAGCCTGGTCGCGCTAAGTGCCTGTGATCAAGAGGCCAGAATGGCACAGGTGGGATTCCGGCTGCCGGACGGTGACGCCGAAGCGGGCCGCGAAGCATTTATCTACATGCAGTGCCACCAGTGCCACTCCATTGAGGGCATGGTGCTACCGAGTATTCCGGGTGAGGACCCGCCGTACGTTGAGCTGGGTGGCAAAGTGACGAAGGTCAAAACCTACGGTGAACTGATCACCGCGATCATATATCCGTCACATAAACTTGCACCTGGCTATGCCAAAGAAGTCGTATCACACGACGGCGAATCCAATATGTATGTCTACAACCGCCACATGACCGTGCAAGAATTGATCGACATCGTAATGTTCCTGCAAACCGAGTATGACGTGGTTATTCCAGAGGCGATCTATCGAGGACACCGTTAATTTGTAACCAAAACCGGCCAGCACGACTATAAGTAGTCGACAACGATTCAATTCCTGAATCGAGGGGATACTGAATGAGAAAAGCTATGCTCCTGTTCGGCACACTGGCCGGCATCATCTTCTTCACGACCGTTTATGTGCTCGCGGCAAACGTGCCGGACTACAGCCATCTGTCAGATACGGTTAGCGAAATTGGCGAGATCGGCTCGCCGGTTGAAACCGTATACAAGTCAGGCATGCTTGCGGCGCACCTCAGTACCGTCCTGTTCGGCATCGGGCTGCTGCTGTTCTCGAGAAACAAAAAGATCTCAGCCGCACCGGCAGTACTCGTTACTTTTTATGGGCTCGTCGGTATCGGCACCGCCTTATTTCCGTCCCCCCATCCCGCACACAATCTGTTTGGGCTAGCGATGGTCATCGGCTATATGGCACCACTGGCGCTGGCGATCGCATGGCGCGGATCTGAGCCTTTAAGAACACAGACGCGGATTTCCTGGGTGGTTGCCGCTTTAATACTGGTGTCGATTTTCTTGAATATCAGTCCCCTGTTTACACGTGACCTGTTCCCGCTGGAGTACTACGGAGTCGTACAACGAAGCGCCTTCGTGCTTTTCTACGGATGGCTCGCCGTTACTGGCTTTCAGTGCCGTCAGCAGCAAAGCCTTATCGACTAGTCCGATGTCGGCCAGGCATCTGGCCGTCATTGGGTATCACGGCGAGCAAAGCCCGAGAAATCTGCGAACAGAATCTGTTGATCTCGAAGCGTACTTGCGCGGATACGCTTGCCTGCTGCTTTACTTCCGTTCAGGCGTTGACCAGCGTTTAAAGAAATCCGAAATCGTGTGATCCGTAATATCCGTGAATTCACCTGCGTCAAAGAATGAACCGCTACAGGAACTGCAAACCTCGAACCAGATATGCGTCTGCTGCGGGTCAACGACCTTCACCATAGCTCCACTGCATCTTGGGCAAGCGTAGTTATCAACTTTGTTGGCTTCTTTCCCGCTCTTGGCATCACCAGTATCGATAGCGGTGGCGCCCTTAATGTCCTGCAAAGCTTCACGTTCACCCGCATCAAACCAGATGCCTTTGCAGTACTTGCAGCGATCGATTTCGACACCCTCGAACTCAACCTGTTCCATGTCAGCGCGACATTTCGGGCAGCGCATGTCACTGGAGAAAAACACACTACCTTCCGTTCCACCAAATCCGATGTGTGTTTTGCGACGTGTCGTCTTGTCGGTCGACTCACGATGAAACACGAGCACAAATATGGCGACAACCACGAACAGGCTAATAAGCATGTAGGTATCAGCGTAGTTCGCCCCGTCTGAATACAGTCCAAAAATCTTCGAGCCCGCCGAATGTCCGAGGTTGGCTACTGACATATAAACCGCAAACTGCGTCGCCGAGATGCCACTCGAACAAATAGTCATTCCCAGCGCAATGACGCACACCATCACCACCGGCATCATCATGACCCAGGCAGACAGCATTAATTTCACATAGAGGGTGTCCTGCCAAAGATGCTGAGTTTGTGCCAGCAGAATCGCGTGCACACCCACCAGTAGCATCGTGAGGATAAGCAGCCGCTTTGACCCAAAGCGATCGATCATCGGACCGAGCGCCAGCGACAGAAACGCACCGGCCAATCCCATTATCGCTACCAGCTGTGACCACTCAGGCGTGGTGTAGCCGAACAAATTGATGGCTGCGATCGGCATTAAGGCCCAACCGTAACCGCTGATCAGACCATCGAAGAACATGATGAGCATTACGATTACGCTGGCACGTACCCAAAGTACTTTATTGAGTCCGCCAAACACTGCACTGAAGGAATTGCCCGGTTGATGTGCGGAAGCAGGTTTGCCACGGGTCCACGGCAATTTACGCTCACCCTCTCGCTCAAGCACAAAGACAAACAGCACGAGTATGATGGCCGTAACGATCGCTGCCGCGATCGCGGTGGTCTGCAATCCCCAGGTCACCAGCATCAAGCCGGATATGGCGGACGTCGACGCCCAACCGATGGATTTGCCGAAACTCATGAACGCATTCAGGCGGCCGTGCTCACTGGTGGGCGTCAGGTCGATCGACATACCATCGACTGCCACATCCTGAGTAGCCGCAAAAATATTAATGAACACGCCGCACATCATCAGTAAGTTGATCTGCTCTACAGGGTTTTCGACCAGCATCAGTGACAGCAATGACAACGATAAACCGAGTTGTGCACCCAGCACCCACGGTCGACGTCGCCCCATTGCCAGAAATTCGTAACGGTCCATCAGAGGTCCGGTCACGAGCTTGAATACCCATGGCAATACGATGATAGCGAGGTAGGAGCCAATGTCCCCGGCGCTAACGCCCTTACTCGCGAGCCAGGCCGGTATTGCGATTGAGAGCAGGCCCGCAGGAATGCCCTGAGCGAAATACATCATTGCGCCGGTCGCAAAGCGGATGCGCGGGCTTTTTTCCAGAATGAACGATGTGGCCATTATTTGATTTCTTTTTGTATTTATTATTGGACACTGAGACTATCATCAACACTACGAGATCACGTAGTACTTTGCGGGAACCTCAGGATAGTCATTGCTTATTGTGGTTAACCACTCGCTAGCGAGACAAAGACATTGTGAAAAGTACTCTCGCACCCGTTGCAGCTTTGCTGATCAGCGTATCTATTCTGCTGACCGGTCAAGGTTTGCAGGGCACCTTGCTGCCGGTTCGCGCTTCGCTCGAGCAGTTCCCAACACTTGCTATCGGCGCTATGGGCGCGGCGTACTTCGTTGGCTTTACCCTTGGCTGCATGCGGGGTGGCGAACTCGTCAGGCGTGTTGGACATGTACGCGTATTCCTCGCAATGGGCGCGCTGGCCTCGGCGTCGCCGCTGGTACATGCCCTCGCCGTTGATCCCATGGCCTGGGGTATCTTGCGCCTGTTGTCCGGATTTTGCTTCGCAGTTCTATATGTCGTTATCGAGAGCTGGTTAAACGAGCGCTCCACGAACGAAACACGTGGCATCGTGTTCGCAACTTACGCAATGATTACAATGACCGTACTCGCGCTCGGTCAAATGCTGACCCTGCTTTACGACCCGGCCGATTTTGAGCTGTTTATCGTCGCCTCGGTATTAGTGTCGCTCGGCGCCGTGCCGATCGCGCTTTCGACTTCGCCATCGCCCGAACAACCGCACACCGCGTCAGTTGATATTCCGAGACTCTTCAAGATTTCTCCGTCGGGAACGCTCGGTTGCCTGGTTTCAGGTTTCGCTAACGGCGCATTCTGGTCGCTTGCTCCGGTTTTTGCGGTCAGCATCTCAAGCGGCACGGCTTTGGCTGCGTGGTTCATGACCTCGGCCGTCATTGGCGGTGCGATCACACAGTGGCCTATCGGTCTTTTGTCCGACAAGTTTAGCCGCCGCGGCACATTAATTGCTGTTACCGCAACGGGATGTGCCATCGGACTGGCCCTGGGGCTTTTCGGGCCCGACATGTCTTTTCTGATGGTGAATATGCTGGGAGCAATGTGGGGGGCGCTCGCGTTTCCGCTCTATACAATATCGGTTGCTCACGCCAACGATCATGCGGAACCGCATGAGTACGTCACGGTGTCCAGTGGCCTACTGTTGATGTACGGCATTGGCGCGACAATCGGACCGTTCATGGCATCGGCGCTCATGACCTATCTGGGCGTCGGATACCTGTTCGTATTTGCGGCAATAACGCACGGCGTATTTGCTATCTACGCAATAACAAGAGCGCTTAAAAAGGAGCAATCCGATGTCGATACGCCGATCTCCTTCGGTGATGCTCTGGCCGCTACGCAGACCGCCTCACAAGTCTACGAAGAGGAGACGCTTCAGGAAGACGAGACCTGAATTACTAGCTTCAGGCGCTGCGTTCCTCAATGACTGATTCTGTTGAAAACTGGTAACGCATATTGCGGTAGACACAGATGTCGGTGATATCAGGCGCAGTGCCAGCGGCAACCGCGCGATAATTGGTCGAGAAGCGATAGCGACCCTGGATCGGCAACACGCGATGCCAGGTATGGCCGTGCAGCAGGACCAGCGTCCCGGCCTTCGGACGCAGAATGACCTGATTCTCCAAATCTGCCCAGGGGTCTCCTGCTGGCAGCAGTCCCAGTCGATGAGAGCCCGGGACAACAACCGTTTGGCCACCCGTCTCATCGTCGATGTCGCTCGTATAGACGAGTCGATTCAGGTTGTATCGCGCTGGATTCTCCGGCGCGCAGTCCTGGTGCCATGCCTGGCCTACCGTGCCCCGCTTCGAAAACATCACCATGCAGTACAGGCGCTGCCACTCGTCTCCAAGCAGTGTCCGTGTCAGCTGCTGCAGGCTTTGATGATCGTCAACGCGATCAAACTCGCTCGGCAGGTCGCTTTGCGGAAACCACGGAATCACGTCGGTCCTGGCTTTCTCGAGAAACTCATCCGTGTGCAAAAACGACGGGTCGTCACCAAAGTGATCGAGAATCCGGGTGTTCAGACGTCGCATTAACTGGGCATCGAAGAAGTCTTCGAGGAGCAGGTAGCCGTCCTTTTGGAATTGTCCAAGCAGTGATGTCGTAGTCATAGCAAATTATCCTCGCAGCAGGCCTCTACTCGTTCTCGCTACGAGCATCGACGGCGACATCGCCATCGGCATCGATCGAAACAATCATTACGATAGGCCGGCAGCAAACCTGACAGTCTTCAATGTAGTTTTGCTCGTGCAGCGAGTCATCGACGAATATTGAAATAGTCTCGCCGCAATACGGGCAGCTAATCGACTTTTCCGAAATCTCTGGCATCAGCTCAATCACTCGATTTCTGGTCAATGAAATGAGTCCGCATGATAAACGCATTCCGCTGCAACGTCACAGGTGCTAGCCTAGCAATAATTCAGAATCGAGTTAGTACAATGAAAATTGCGGTTATTGGCGGTACAGGTTTTGTCGGTGCGTATGTCATCGACGCACTCGTCGCCGCCGACCATCAAGTCTCTCTGTTGGTACGACCCGGCAGCGAGGAAAAGCTACGTAATAAAAACGTATGGCGCATGACATCCGGCGATCTTGACGATATCGACTCGTTGGACTCCACCTTGTCGGGCTGTGATGCTGTTATCTATAGCGTTGGGCTTTTACGAGAATATCCGAAACGGCAAATTACGTTTGAGAACACACAATACGAAGGTGTCGTAAATGTCATCGCGTCAGCGCAGCGCAACAATGTGAAGAGATTCCTGCTGCTAAGCGCCAATGGCGTCAAGATTCCGGGTACGAAATATCAGGAAACCAAACAACGCGCTGAAGATTTTCTCCTGGCAAGCGGTCTCGACGCTACGATTTTCAGACCGTCCGTTATTTTTGGGGACCCGCAGGGCACCATGGAATTCGCAACACAACTGTATGAAGACATGGTGGCGAGTCCGTTACCCGCCGTCGGCTTCTTTTCAGGAGCGCGACCCGATACTGGCCAGATCCTGATGTCGCCGGCCTATATCGGCGACGTCGCTTTGGCGATCGTCAATTCACTTTCTGACAATTCGACCATCGGCCAGACGTTGATACTTGGCGGCCCGGATGTACTCTCCTGGAATGACATGATTGAGCGCATCGCCGCGGCTGTGAATCGCAGCAAATGGATTTTGCCGATGCCGGTCGAGATGATGAAGCTCGCGGCGGCATTATTGGACTGGTTGCCCTTTTTTCCGGTCACTCGCGATCAGTTGATCATGCTGGCTGAAAACAATATCGCTGACCCCGGCACACTTGAAAAACTCGCGAAGCGGCCGCTAACTGCGTTTACTGTCGAGTCGCTGTCTTATCTGAAACAGGAACAATCATGATGAAGTTAGGCAAGACTATTCGCCTGAGCGTTGTCGCAATTTTCGCAATGCTGCTGCAGAGCTGTACCGGAACGCCCGATGGCGTCGACGTTGTAAGCGACTTCGAGCTCGACCGCTATCTTGGAACCTGGTATGAAATCGCACGACTCGACCACCGCTTTGAGCGCGGCCTTTCAAACGTCACCGCAAACTACAGCATGCGCAGTGACGGTGGCGTTGAAGTCATCAATCGGGGGTTCAACGCGGAAAAAGGCGAATGGAACGACGCCAGCGGCAAGGCGTACTTCGTCGGCGACACGGATATTGGGCAGTTGAAGGTATCTTTCTTCGGTCCGTTTTACGGTGGCTACAACATCATTGAACTCGACAGCTCAGGGTACCAATACAGCCTTGTTGCCGGACCCGACCGCAGCTACTTATGGATTCTGAGTCGGACGCCGCAAATGGATCCTTCAACCCTGAACAAGTTGATCGCCACGGCCAATGGCCTCGGATTCGCTACTAACGAGCTGATCATGGTCGAACAATCGGCCAGTCTCGAGTCGGCACCGACTGAATAAGCTATTTGTGCTTTAGCACTTTTATGGTTCGCCTGGCACGAGCCCGGCGCATGTCCTCGAGATTCAGCATCGTTAGCGTATCCGACGTTTTGATGCGCTCATCCATTTCACGATCCATTGCCGGCGCGTTCTCGATCTTGAGACGATAGCGACCCAGAGCGATGACGTCA
>Ga0316189_10006234_pt1 | contig 11384 bp, 14 predicted proteins | sample LowCovwburrow_MG_FD_204930 | JGI IMG/M metagenome (GOLD analysis project Ga0316189, IMG submission 204930) | Coastal sediment microbial communities from Maine, United States - Lowes Cove worm burrow | ecosystem: Environmental > Aquatic > Marine > Coastal > Sediment | place: USA: Maine... | reverse complement strand
GGTGGTGTCGGTAATCTTGATCACCTGGTTGAAGGAGTTCGTGACGGTCATGCAACGGGTGTTCTGGCCGCCTCGATTTTTCACTTTGGCACTTATACAATCGAGCAGGCAAAAAGGTACATGCAGGAACACGGTGTTCCGGTACGGCTTGACCTCTAGAGGCGGATTATACAATGGCAGATAATAAAGATGACAACCTGCAAGTGTTGGCCCGGCTTGCCCGAACCATCGCTCAGCGTGCAAACGAGGACACCAACAGCTCTTACACAGCCCAGCTGCTGGCTAAGGGTCCGGAAAAGTGCGCCAAAAAATTTGGTGAAGAAGCCATAGAAGTTGTTCTGGCCAGCCTTGATGACAATGACAACCATCTGGTCGCCGAATCGGCTGATGTACTTTATCATTTGCTTGTTCTGTTGAAATCGCGCAACATTCCACTTGCGGCAGTAATGGATGAGCTGGATCGACGTACAGCGCAAAGTGGTTTGCAGGAAAAGGCATCACGCAAGTAATATGGGGTTTAAAGGTCCTCAACACAGGAAGAGCAATGCTTGACAAAATGGCACCCCCGTCCCCCTATCGCACCTTTTCACGGCGCGAATGGGCCAAGTTGCGAGACGATACCCCGTTAACACTGACGGCAGAAGAACTTGATGAACTGCGCGGACTAAATGATCGTGTTGACCTTGACGAGGTCATAGCGGTTTATCTGCCGCTATCCCGGCTATTAAATCTCTATGTTGCCGCCACTCAGAAACTGTTTGATGCGACCAAGAATTTCGCCCATATTTCAGACCACAAGGTTCCCTACATTATTGGCATTGCAGGGTCTGTAGCTGGTGGTAAAAGCACCGTTGGGCGGATTTTGAAAACCCTGCTGGCCCGCTGGCCAAACCATCCAAAAGTCGATCTGTTGCCGACAGACGGTTTTCTGTTGCCAAATGCTCGGCTCGAACGTGAAGGCCTGATGGAAAGAAAAGGATTTCCTGAAAGTTATGACCAGCCAAAATTGCTGGAAGTCCTGTCTAAAATAAAGGCAGGCAAGAACAGTGTTAAAGCCCCTGTTTATTCGCATCTTTCCTACGATATTGTCGAGGGAAAGTTCATCACCATTGACCAGCCCGATATATTGATCGTTGAAGGTTTGAACGTATTGCAGACAGGCCGCCCGCCGCGCGATGGCAAGGCGATACCCTATGTTTCGGACTATTTTGATTTTTCAATTTATATTGATGCCGATGAAGAGGTTCTGCGAACCTGGTATGTCGACCGGTTTTTCTCGCTCAGGGAAACGGCCTTCCAGAACCCGAAATCATATTTTCACCGCTATGCAAAATTGACCGACATCGAAACCCGCCAGACAGCCAACCGTATCTGGGACAGCATCAATCTGGTGAACCTGCGTGAAAATATCTTGCCGACACGGCAAAGAGCAGATCTGATCATCCACAAGGAAGCCGATCATCTGGTCAGTTCGGTTTCGATGCGCCGCTTATAACAAACCGTTTTTTCGGGCCAGGTCTTGCAGATTTTCGCGTGGTCTTGCCCCGATATGGGAAATGATCTCGGCGGCAGCCAGTGCCCCTAGCCGGGCACTTTGGGCCAGTTCCATGTCATTTGTATAACCTGCAAAAAGCCCTGCCGCAAACAAATCACCTGCTCCCGTGGTATCAATGACCGTTTCAACCTTGCGCGCTTCAACCACATGAATTTCATCTTTTGAAACGATCACACTCCCGGCAGCAGATCGCGTCAAGGCTGCAAGTTTACAATCCTGGCGAACCGCCTGCAGGGCATCATCAAAGTTCTCAACTTCATACAGCGACTTGATCTCATCCTCATTGGCAAACAGTATATCAACATCACGCCGGATCAGATCGAGAAAACTGCTGCGATGCCGGTCAACGCAAAAGGAATCAGATAAAGACAAAGAAACATCGCGCCCGGCCGCGCGGGCAATCTCTGCTGCTTTCAAAAAAGCCATCTTGGCCTGGTCTGGGTCCCATAAGTAACCCTCCATATAGATAACTTTAGAGTCCCGAACCAATGCCTCATCAATATCTTCCGGCCCAAATTCGACACAAGCACCCAGATAGGTATTCATGGTCCGCTCACCATCGGGTGTAACCAGAATAAGACAGCGGGCGGTTTCCGGACCTTGTTCAGCGCCAGGTGTTTTAAAACTGACACCGGATGCCGATATATCGTGTCGAAACACAGTGCCAAGCTGATCAGATTTGACCTTGCCAAAAAAAGCTGCACGATTACCAAATGACGCCAGCCCGGCAACCGTGTTGGCCGCAGAGCCGCCAGAGACCTCGGTCGCCGGACCCATCAGGTTGTAAAGGCTGCGCGCTTGTCCCTCATCAATCAGTTGCATGGCACCCTTGACCAGATTGTTGTCTGATAAAAAGCTGTCATCCACGGTGCAGATCACATCAACAATGGCATTGCCAATACCTAAAACATCAAAGCGTGCTGTCATCAGACAATCTCCGGGCCGGGGTTATAAAAATCTGGCGCGAGTATAGGTATTTCAAAAAACTTGGCAAGCAATGCCCGCCATCAACACTTGTTTATGAACGCATATGATATTACCTGAAAGAACACAGATGTTTACCGAAAGGCTTAACCAATGATCAGTGCTGCCATTCGTGCTCTTGAAGATGTCATGTCGCCAAGGTTTCGCAGCGTCTTATGGAAATCAATCGGTCTGACGGTCCTGTTGTTTATTGCCATTCTGGTTGTTTTGGAAATCTCCCTGTCACTACTGACAGGTATTCCGTGGCCGTGGCTGGAAACAATCCTTGCCATTGCTGCTGGACTGGGTGTGTTTGCGGCGTTGTTTTTTCTGATTGCCCCGGTGACAGCAGTTTTTGCCGGTTTGTTTTTGGATGAGATAGCAGAATTGGTTGAGGTGCGGGATTATCCGCAAGATCAACCCGGAAAACCGCTTACAATGACTAAATCAATGCTCATTTCTCTTCAATTCGGTGCCCTTGTTTTGTTGGTCAATCTGTTATTGCTGCCAATCCTGTTTTTTGGCATCGGCGCCCTGTTAATGGCTGTAGCCAATGCCTATTTGTTGGGCCGGGAATATTTTGGCATGATTGCCATGCGCCATATGCCAATTCGTCAGGCAAATGAGCTGCGTAAAGCTAATATGGGACGTATTTTTGCCGCCGGTCTTATCCCGGCCGGTCTTGTTTTGATTCCGTTTGTCAACGTTTTGGTGCCGCTGTTTTCAACCAGCTATTTTGTCCACATTTTCAAAAAAGTACAAACGAACGACAGATAGTCAGTTTTCCTTTTTCTGAAATGTACAAAGATCATTGATCAGACAGCTGCTGCACATCGGCTTGCGCGCCTTGCAGATATAGCGCCCGTGCAAAATCAGCCAGTGATGGGCGTGTAGCTTGTAGGTTTCGGGTATCGCTTTTAACAGACCAAGCTCAATAGCAAGCGGTGTCTTGCCAAAGGCCAACCCAGTTCTGTTACTGACCCGAAACAAATGTGTATCAATGGCAATTGTCGGCTGGCCAAAGGCGTGATTCAGCACAACATTAGCCGTCTTGCGTCCGACACCGGGCAGCGTTTCAAGAGCTTCACGCGTATCAGGTACTTCACTGTTGAAATTGTCGATTAACGCCTGCGAGAGGGCGATGACATTTTTTGCCTTATTGCGATAAAGACCAATGGTTTTGATATAGTCACGTAAGGCATTCTCACCCAGTTCAACCATTTTTTCAGGGCTGTCAGCCACATCGAACAACGGACCGGTGGCCTTGTTGACCCCGATGTCCGTTGCCTGTGCTGATAAGGCAACAGCAACCAGAAAGGTATAGGTGTTGACCGAATAAAGTTCACCACGCGGTGCCGGTTCTTTTTCCTGGAAGCGCCGGAAAACCTCTTCGATTTCTGCTGGCTTGAGTTTTCTTTGTCTCGCCATTATCTGTCTTTCTCCTGCTTGCTGCCAGTGGTTTATTTACCTGGTTGATCTGCGTCATTTATCGCCATGAGATTTTCGCAATTATTTTCTATACTACAAGGATGACAGATAATAAAAACCCGGAATTTTCAGCAATTTTAACAGCTAACCGCTCACTGTCAAAACGAGGTTTTGCCATTCTGATGACATGTGTGGCGCTGGTCAGTTTTGCTGCTGGCATCGCCTTTTTGCGCATGGGGGCGTGGCCGGTGTTCGGGTTTTTCGGTCTGGATGTGGCGCTGCTCTATTGGGCTTTTAAAAAGAACTTTGCCGATTGCGATGTCAGAGAACTGGTTGAAGTCACCGATAGCGAACTGATTGTTCATCACTTTGCCCCGAAAACGCCAGCGCAGGAGTACCGGTTTCTTCGCCATTGGGTCCGACTTGAACTGATTGAGGACCAGGCCCGAAAACTTGTTGGCAGCCTCAACATCCATTCCCATGGTAAAAGCATCGAAATTGCCGCATTCCTTGGCCCTGATGAACGCAAGGAATTTTATCTGGCCTTAAACCGTGCTCTTGCAGCGGGCTAATATTGCCTAACCCAAAATTTCGCTGGAAGCCACGCTGCCATCATCATTCAGCTCATAGACCAGCGGCACACCGGTAGAAATTTCCCGTTTGAGGATTTCTTCACCCGACAATCCTTCCAGTGACATGACAAGCGCCCGCAGGCTGTTACCATGAGCCGAAACAATCACCTTTTCCCCGCCCAGAACCCGTGGTTTGATCTGAGCTTCATAATAAGGAAGAACCCGGTCGGCAGTGTCTTTCAGGCTTTCACCACCAGGTGGCGGGGTATCGAACGACCGCCGCCAGATATGAACTTGCTCATCCCCCCATTTTTTGCGGGCATCATCTTTATTCAAACCAATGAGATCACCGTAATTGCGCTCGTTCAGGGCTTTGTCAAAAATGGTTTCAAGCCCCGTCTGGTCCAGTTCCTTTAACATCAGGGTCAGGGTGTGCTGGGCCCGTGACAAAGCGCTGGTAAAGGCAATATCAAATTTAAGACCCTTGGCTTTGAGCAGTTGCCCGGCTTTTATGGCTTCCTCAATACCCTTTTCGGTCAAACCGGGGTCAGCCCAGCCGGTAAAAAGGTTCTTCTTGTTCCATTCACTTTGCCCGTGACGAACAAGAACGAGTGTGCGGCTCATGAAGATGACTCCTGTAAAATAATTAATCGATACCCAAAACGTCTGTCATGGAATAAAGCCCGGATTTTTGATTTTGTGCCCACAGCGCAGCCTTGAGCGCACCATTGGCAAATATGTCGCGTGATTGCGCCTTGTGGGACAGTTCAATCATCTCATCAGGTCCGGCAAAAACAACACTGTGCTCACCAACAACACTTCCACCGCGCAATGTGGCAAAACCGATATCACCCTCAACTCGTGCACCGGTATGGCCGACTCGCGATTTAACCGCCCGCTTGTCAAGGTCAACTTGTCGTCCGTCAGCGGCTGCCTGTCCCAACAACAAGGCTGTGCCTGATGGTGCATCAATTTTGTGACGATGGTGCATTTCAACCACTTCAATGTCAAAGTCTTCATCAAGTGAGGCGGCAACCTGTCTGACCAGAGAGGCCAGCAGATTGACCCCGAGGCTCATATTGCCGGATTTTACAATCCGCGCATGGCGTGCCGCAGCAGATATGGCAGCTTCATCCTGCTTGGAAAACCCGGTTGTGCCGATGATATGGACCAGACGGGCCTGGGCGGTAACTTCAGCCAGTGCCACGGTTGCTGCCGGTACAGTAAAATCGATAATACCATCTATGTTGAGCGCCAGTTCCAGTGGATCGCTGCTGATATGAACATCAATCTCGCCAACACCGGCCAGCAGACCCATATCCTGACCGAGAAATGCCGAACCCTTCGGTTCAAGCCCACCGGCGACTTCACATAGTTCGCTTTCATGTATGATCCGGGTTAAGGTGCGACCCATTCGGCCACCGGCCCCGGCAATAGCCAAGCGCATCATTGTCATTCAGGCCCCCTCAACAATCATGATATTGGCAATACCGGCATCCTTGCGGTGTTGTTTGGCAGATTGATATTCCGGCGAATTATAACAGTCCAGTGCTTGCTGATAGGAAGGGAACTCGATAATCACATTGCGCGAATGGCCGTCACCTTCAAAAATAGTGTGCTGGCCACCGCGGGCCAGTATATTGGCTTGATATTTATTAAAAGCAATGGCCGAGCCATCAATGTATTTCTGGTATTGATCTGCATCTGTCACCGTCACATGGGCAACCCAGTAACCTTTCATCGCCTTATCCTCTCAAAATGCCACCGGTGGATTTTTGTACCTTGTCAATCACCTTAGCACAAACCGTCTCGATTTGTTCGTCTGTCAGTGTTTTATCTTTGGGTTGCAGGGTTATTTCCAGCGCCACAGATTTTTTGTCTTCACCTACAGCCTGGCCGACAAAAACATCAAAGACGGAAACGCTGCTGATCAGCCCCTTGTCCGCACTTTTTGCTGCTTTTTCAATGTTTGCTGCAGCAACCTTGTCGTCAACAACAAAGGCAAGATCACGCTTGACCGCCATCAGGTCTGACAATTCAAGTGCAGGCCGTGTTGCTGACTTCTGCTTGCCAGCCGGAATGTTGTTCAAAACCGTCTCAAAGACAACAAGCGGGCCTTTAACGTCCAGTTTTTCCAGAATATAGGGGTGGACTTCACCAAACCAGCCAAGCTGGTTTTTGGGGCCAAGCTGAAAGGTGCCCGAGCGTCCGGGATGATACCAGTCCGGTGCTCCCTGGACAACCTGAAGGCTTTGCACAGGTGCGCCAGCAGCTTCCAGTACGGCCAGCGCATCTGCCTTGGCATCAAAACAATCCACCGCCCGTTCACCATGAGCCCAGTTTCGCGGGGTCATCTTGCCGCGCCGGATACCGGCTGCGCGTAATGTTTCATCTTCCGGTTTATCTCCGGCATAGGCCTGACCGACTTCAAACAGTCTTACATCATTAAACCCGCGCGCAACATTGCGCCCGACGGCTGTTACCAGATTGGGTATGAGTGAAGGTCGCATATCAGACAGGTCGCTTGACATCGGATTGGCCAGTTGTAACTCGCGTTCACCCCCGCCAAACAGTTTTGCCTGCTCATGAGACAGAAAAGACCAGGTCACTGTTTCGTGCAAGCCACAGCCAGCCAGCGCCCGGCGGGCTCTCAACATGCGTTTCTGCAGTGCGGTCAATACCGGTTTTGCCACACCGCTATGACTTGGTAACGGGGCATCAGGGACATTATCCAGACCAATAATCCGGCCGATTTCCTCAACCAGATCAGCTTCCCCGTTCACATCAGGTCGCCAGCTCGGTACTTTGCAGTCAAGGCCACCACCGGTTTCAGATACCTCAAACCCAAGCGACACCAGAATGCGTTGCTGATCAGCAAGATCAACATCGATGCCACCAAGGGTTTTCATACGCTCCTGTCGCAGGAAAAATGACCTGTTCGTATCAGGTGCTTGGCCAGCTTCAACGATTTCAGAAACCTCACCACCGCAAATCTGCAAAATCAGATCGGTGGCAATATCAACACCGGTTCTCAAATATGTCGGGTCAATACCGCGCTCAAACCGGTAACGGGCATCTGACTGAATGTTGAGTTTGCGCCCGGTTGTGGCCGTTCGTATCGGGTCGAAATAGGCACATTCCAGAAACATCTCGGTGGTGTCTTCCTGGCAGCCACTGGCCTCACCACCCATAATGCCGCCAAGTGCTTCAGGTCCGGCATCATCGGCAATAACCGTCATGGTCTCGTCAAGTTCATAGGTCTTGCCATCAAGAGCGACCAGTGTTTCACCGCCTTTTGCCAGCCGGGCATGAATGTTGCCGGTTACTTTTTTGGCATCAAACACGTGTAATGGCCGGGCATAGGCAAAGGTGACATAATTGGTAATGTCAACCAGGGCAGAAATCGGACGCAAACCGATGGCAAGCAGGCGTTGCTGCATCCATTTGGGCGATGGTCCGTTTTTGATGCCGCGAAAAAAGCGACCGACAAAATGCGGGCACGGGGTCGTATCGTTATCGGCAAAATCAAGCGTGACCTTGATCGGGCTTTCAAAGTTGCCTGGAACTTTCTTGATGTTGAGTGCCTTGAGTTTACCCAAACCCTTTGCCGCAAGGTCGCGTGCTACGCCATAAATGCCCAGCGCATCAGGCCGGTTGGGCGTAATGGCAATATCAATAACCGGATCATCCAGCCCAAGGGCAGTAGCTGCAGGTGTACCGACGGCGAAATCCCCTTCCAGTTCGATAATGCCGTCATGTTCGTCCGAAATCATCAATTCGCGTTCCGAGCACAACATGCCGGCCGATTCAACACCGCGAATAACACCGGTTTGCAGTTCAACCCCGGTACCTGGAATATGCATACCGGCAGCGGCAAAAATCCCGACCAGCCCGGTTTTGGCATTTGGAGCCCCGCAGACAACCTGCACCAGTCCGTTGGCCGTTTCCACATCACAGACCCGCAAGCGGTCTGCATCAGGGTGTTGACGCGCTTCCTTGACTTTGCCAACCGTGAAACCAGCAAGGGCTTCTGCCATGTTTTCAACACCCTCAACCTCAAGCCCGGTGTCATTCAGAGCATTGACGATGTCTTCAAGCGAGGCGTCTGTTTCGAGATATTCTTTCAGCCAGGATAAAGTGAATTTCATGACAGGCCTCCTGCAAGTGTCGGCACATTTAAACTAGAGAACCCGTAATGGCGCAGCCAGCGCAGATCAGATTCAAAGAACGCCCGCAGGTCCGGGATGCCATATTTCAGCATCGCCAACCGGTCGATGCCGATACCAAAGGCAAAGCCCTGGGTTTTTTCCGGATCATGGCCCCCGGCGCGGATCACATTGGGGTGCACCATGCCCGAACCCAGAATTTCCATCCAGTCATCGCCCTGACCAACTTTCAGCTGGCCACCCTGCCAGGAACAGTTGACATCTACTTCCATTGAAGGCTCGGTGAACGGGAAATGTGACGCCCGCAGCCGCAGCTTGAGGTCGTCTGCTTCAAAGAATGTTTTGCAAAATTCAAGCAGACACCATTTCAGGTGGCCCAGGTGAATGTCCGTATCAAGGACCAACCCTTCAAACTGGTGAAACATCGGTGTGTGTGTCTGGTCAGAATCACAGCGAAAGGTTCGCCCCGGGGCAATAATACGTATGGGTGGTGCGGTTTTCTCCATCGTGCGGATTTGCACCGTCGAGGTATGTGTGCGCAGAACTTTCCTTTTACCATCCTCACCGCGATGGAAATAGAATGTATCATGTTCCTGCCGGGCCGGGTGCTCATCAGGAATATTAAGCGCGCCAAAATTATACCAGTCCGTATCAATATGCGGGCCTTCAGCCACGGCAAAGCCGAGATCGGCAAAGATCTGGACAATTTCTTCCCAGACTTGCGAAACCGGGTGGATGGTGCCCTGCTGTTGTGGCCGCACGGGAAGAGTGACATCGACGTGCTCTGTAACCAGCCGGGCATCAAGCATCTGCTTTTTGAGAACCTCACGCCGCTCAGACAGGGCGTCTGAAACTTTCACCTTCAGGGCATTCAGTGTCTGGCCGGTGAGTTTTCTTTGTTCGGGTTCAAGTTGTCCCAGACCCTTCATCCGGGTGGAAATGGCACCCTTTTTGCCAAGGGCCCCAATGCGGACTTCCTCCAGAGAGGCTTCATCATTGGCGCTTTTAACCTTGGCCAGTAATTCGCTTTCAAGTGCGTCCAGGTCAACTGAATCAGTCATCATGTTTCCGTCTATCTTAGAGCGTTTCTGGTTTAGTTTGAATCACAAACTCAATTAGAAACGCAACAAAGTCAATTACTTAGGTTTGCACTTCCGGTTCATTCTGAACCAGAAGTGCTCTGGTACATAAAAAAACCGGGCGCACATGAGAAAACCCGCCAGACAGCAGATTTAACCAGATGGACCCGGTAAAACAGATGTTAAATGAGGTTTACCCAACAGAGCAAACCGCATGATGTGCAAAACCTATTGCAGCGCAGCGCGGGCTTTTTCAACCAGTGCCTTGAATGCTGCAGGCTCGTGCACGGCAAGGTCAGCCATGACTTTGCGGTCAACCTCGATACCTGCATTACTGAGCCCGTTGATAAATCGGCCATAGGTCATTCCGTGCTCACGGCTGGCGGCATTGATCCGCTGAATCCACAGGCTGCGAAAATTGCGTTTGCGCTGGCGCCGGTCGCGGTAAGCGTATTCACCGGCTTTTTCAACCGCCTGGTTGGCTGCCTTGAAGGTATTTTTGCGGCGGCCATAATAACCTTTGGCGGCCTTGATTACTTTTTTATGGCGGGCGTGGCCCGTCGTTCCACGTGTTGTGCGTGCCATGGATCAAACTCCTTAAAAGAAACTATAAAGTGACGATTTATTAGCCGTTTGGCATAAATTTGCGAACTGTTTGCGCATCGCACTCTGCAAGGATGGTTGTACCGCGCTGATTTCTCAGCTGCTTGTTGGTCCGTTTGATCATGCCATGCTGTTTACCGGCCTGGCTGCCACGCACCTTGCCTGAAGCGGTCAACTTGAAACGCTTTTTGGCAGAGGACTTTGTTTTCATTTTGGGCATTTTGCTTCCTTAAGATTACACTTCAATACAGTGATGAGCTTTTTGAACAGCCACGGCAGCCCCTTGATTGCTCAAGGCCGGGCAGTTCACAAGACGTGGGTTTATATGCTGGGGGTGCAAGAATTGCAAGCCCAATCTGGCAGATGTCGTTAATCGGTCAGGGGATACGATGAAAACCCTATTTTGGCGACAGGATCATCATCATCTGACGCCCTTCCATTTTGGCCATGGTTTCAAGTTTGGCAATATTTGCCGTATCTTCCTCCACCCGTTTCAGCAGTGCCCGGCCAAGATCCACATGGGCCATTTCACGGCCACGAAAACGTATGGTCACTTTCACCTTGTCGCCATTGCCGATAAATTTTTCAGTCGCCCGCATTTTCACATTATAGTCATGAGTATCGATGTTTGGACGCATCTTGATCTCTTTGACTTCAATGATTTTTTGCTTTTTGCGCGCTTCGTTGGCTTTTTTCTGTGCCTGGAATTTGAACTTTCCGTAATCAAGAAGTTTACAAACCGGCGGCTTGGCCGTGGGTGAAACTTCAACAAGGTCCAACCCTGCTTCCATTGCCAGATCCAACCCGGCTTCGACGTCCATCGGTCCGTGTTTTTCACCGGATTCATCGATTACCAGAATTTTTTCCGCTTCAATTTTTCGATTAATTCGAGGACCGTCATCGCGGGGCTTGATCGGTGCTCTATGTGGTCTGCGAATAACAAAATCTCCTTTTTATGTTTCGACAACGGTGCTGTATATAACACATCTGAAAGCCATTATACATGTTGTTGTTGTCC
>Ga0316189_10006233_pt1 | contig 11384 bp, 11 predicted proteins | sample LowCovwburrow_MG_FD_204930 | JGI IMG/M metagenome (GOLD analysis project Ga0316189, IMG submission 204930) | Coastal sediment microbial communities from Maine, United States - Lowes Cove worm burrow | ecosystem: Environmental > Aquatic > Marine > Coastal > Sediment | place: USA: Maine... | reverse complement strand
GAAAACCTACTCAAAGGTCCAATATATTTTATTGGCATTTCATGCATATGAGTATGACCAAGGATTCCACTGAGATTAAGGTCTCCAAGATTGTCTGGCACCCAGCATTCATGAAAACGCTTTATGATTTTTTGATGTATTTTAGTGCTGAGCCATGTCGTATTTCCACTTAAAACTTGTAATTGGTGCGTTATAAAAACACAGGGTACGACTTTACTATGAACGCCCAACCGATTGTCTGATATGATACCATCAATTTTATAATGCTCTATGATTGATGCTACCGCTTTTTTTTCAGCATTGATAGTTTTCATCATTTTTGGAGAACTCTGGAGAAGTTTTAATTTAAAAAACTGTCCTTTTTTTGGATAGGTAATTTTATAGGATGGTAGCTCAATAGATTCGAGGTTAGGAAACTCTTTTTGAAGTAAAGCTAGCGCATTACCGTCACTTGCGATGATGACTTCAAATTTATGAGTAATTAATTCATTAATAATTGGTATACATCGCGTTGCATGACCTAAGCCCCAATTTAGAGGTGCTATGAGTATTCGTTTATTACTCTTGATTTTTTGCGTCATCTTTTTTAAGATCCTACCATTTTATCGAAAACAAAGATATACCTAAAAATGTTTCCTTAATTTTACCGCTCGAAGTGTAAAAATAAGTAATTGTTAAATTTTTAAAGTGGGAAGTAAAAATAAGCTTAAACGGTTTAAAGAAAATGAAACCTTTGTAAATGTGTTTCAGCCAAAACGAGATGAATTAGTAGATTCAGAATATCAACTAAAAGGTCACTGGAATGCAACAGTATTTAAAAATGATAAGCCTTTGGTTTTAGAGCTAGGTTGCGGTCGCGGTGAATACACAGTGGAATTGGCGCGGAAATTTCCAAATAAAAACTTCATAGGTATCGATATCAAAGGTGCTCGTTTCTGGAGAGGTGCCAAAACAGCAATTGAAGACAATTTACCTAATGTTGCGTTTATCAGAACACAAATTGAGCTTGTAGATTTTATTTTTGCTCAAAATGAGGTCGACGAAATATGGATTACATTTCCCGATCCTCAAATAAAATATAAGCGTACCAAACATAGAATGACGAATTCTAACTTTTTAAAACGCTATAAAACCATTTTGAAACCAGATGGTGTCGTCAATCTAAAAACTGATAGTGAATTTATGCATGGATACACACTTGGATTATTACATGGTGAAGGTCATGAAGTACTGTATGCCAATCATGATGTCTATAAACAAGAAGGAAGTCCAGAAGAGGTAACAAGTATTCAAACATATTACGAGTCACAATATCTAGAGCATAACAAAGCAATTACGTATATTAGGTTCAAAATCAAATAAAATTGAGCATCACTGTCATTTTTTTTCTAGGATTAATTATTGCGCTTGTAGGTGTTATTCCTCCTGGGCTGTTAAATATGACAGCAGCGAAAATTAGCCTAAAAGAAGGCCATAGTAGAGGTATTATGTTTTCAGTAGGTGTTTGCATTATTGTGTTTTTGCAAACGTACATAGCGGCAATGTTTGCACGCTATTTAAACAACCATCATGATGTTGTTGAAATATTGCAACGTGTTGCTTTTGTAATTTTCGTATTGATTACTATTTATTTTTTACTCCTCGCGAAACCAAACCCTAAACCGGATATTGAGCATGACGTAAAAAGCAAACACAGCCGGTTTTTTCAAGGCATGTTTTTATCTGCAATTAATGTATTCCCTATTCCATACCAAGCGTATATGACGATTACTATTGCCGCTTTTGGATGGTTTAATTTTGAAAAAATAAATATTTTGACCTATTGTTCGGGTGCAACCACAGGAACATTTGTGATGCTTTATGTGTATATTTTCTTTTTTGATAAAGTTAAAAACAAAAAATTTACATCTCAAAAAAACATGAATTACATTATCGGAATCATTACAGGAATTGTTTCTACAATTACGCTTATTAACATCATTAAAGAGATGTAGATGACTTCAGATTCGCTCAATTTTTTTGATAGAGTTTATGAGGTTGCTAAAATAATTCCATTCGGAAGAGTTACAAGTTATGGCGCAATTGCCGAGTATTTGGGTGCAGCTAAAAGTGCTAGAATGGTTGGTTATGCCATGAATGGTTCACACGGTAAAGATGTTCCTGCGCATCGTGTGGTGAATAAAAAAGGACTGCTTACAGGAAAGCATCATTTTGATGGCACCAACCTCATGCAACAATTATTAGAAAGCGAAGGTGTCGTTGTTATTGATAATCAAATACAAGATTTAGAGACGGTTTTTTGGGATCCTGCTAAAGAACTTTGATTTGTAATTCTGTGTTTGTTTTAAAATTTCACCTCATAAATATTGTTGAAGTTACTAATTTTAGCAAGTATAAAGTGACTGCAAAAAAGCAATCATTGTAAAAGCAAATCTTGGTATCAATCATTTCAATTAAACCGTTTCAAATTCTAAACATTTCGCAGTATCTTTGTATTTAGAATTAATCTTAATAGAAAAAATCTAGGATTTATTTTCTATACTCTTGAGACCTATGAAACTAAATAAACAAGACATAATAAAAGCACTAGAAACCATTTCTGCACCTGGCGAAGGACAAAATATGGTAGAAAGCGGTGCAGTAACTAATGTAGTCACGTTTGCTGATGAAGTTATTGTAGATATTACCATAACAAACCCAAGTTTACAAGCCAAGAAGAAAACTGAAGTTGAAATCATGCAAACCATCCACAAATTGGTGTATGAAAAGGCGAAAATCACTGTTAATGTAAAAGTTGATGCGCCAGCAAAGTCAGCACCCAATGTGATAAAAGGAAAGTCAATTCCAGGAATTAAAAATATTATTGCTGTCGCTTCAGGTAAAGGTGGCGTAGGAAAATCAACGGTAACAGCAAATCTTGCGGTTACCTTATCAAAAATGGGCTTTAAAGTTGGCGTTTTAGATGCTGATATTTACGGACCATCCATGCCAATAATGTTTGATGTAGAATTAGAGCGACCACTGGCAGTCACTATTGACGGGAAATCAAAAATGAGACCTGTAGAAAGCTATGGCGTCAAAATTTTATCTATAGGCTTTTTTACTAAGCCAGACCAAGCGGTCGTTTGGAGAGGACCAATGGCAGCAAAAGCACTCAATCAAATGATTTTTGATGCGGCTTGGGAGGAGCTAGATTTTATGCTTATCGATTTACCTCCAGGAACAGGAGACATCCATTTAAGTATTATGCAATCGCTTCCAATAACTGGGGCAGTTGTAGTCAGTACGCCTCAAAATGTAGCTTTGGCAGATGCTAAAAAAGGAGTCGCAATGTTTCAGCAAGAAAGTATTCAAGTTCCAGTATTAGGAATTATAGAAAATATGGCATACTTCACTCCAGAAGAGTTGCCAGATAATAAGTATTATATCTTCGGAAAAGAAGGTGCAAAAAACCTTGCTGAAGATTTAAAAGTTCCCTTTTTAGGCGAGATACCATTAGTACAAAGCATTCGCGAAGCAGGAGATATTGGTCGTCCAGCAGCATTACAAACCGCAACACCATTAGAGCAATCATTTGAGAAAATAACTCAAAATGTAGTTCAGGAAGTTGTGAGACGTAATGATAGCTTACCACCAACCGAAGCAATTAAAATAACCACTATGGCTGGATGTTCAGCAGTAAAAAAGTAACTATGAGTACAGAAGAACTTAGACTTAATGTAGAAAAAGCCTTAGACGAAATTCGTCCGTTTTTACAGAGTGATGGAGGCGATATTTCGTTGTTATCTATAGAAGACGATAAGCTTGTGAAAGTGCAGTTAGAAGGTGCTTGCGTAGGTTGCAGCGTTAATCAAATGACATTAAAGTCTGGTGTTGAGATGACTATAAAAAAGTACGCACCACAAATTGAACAGGTTATTAATATTGAAGCTTAGTTTGGCGTGACCGCAAGGGTCAGGCTTTCACTACTCGCTCTCTTCGAGGAGCTCAGACAAGCCGTTCAATCCTTCACGCAAATTGATAAATATCATACAATTTAGAATTAAATTCAGATAACTTTGTCATTATAAAATATAAATGAATACAACCTGCAAGGTTTCTAAAACCTTGTAGGTTTTAAATTAAAAAGAAAGTAGAAATCATAAGATTATTGCTTTCGTAGGAATAAGATGATTAAAACAGATATACTAATTATTGGCGCAGGACCAACAGGATTATTCACCGTTTTTGAAGCAGGCTTACTAAAATTAAAATGTCATCTTATTGATGCGTTGCCGCAAGCTGGCGGACAATGTTCAGAAATATACCCTAAGAAGCCTATTTATGATATTCCAGCCTACCCAGAGATTCTTGCTGGTGACCTTACCGAAAAATTACTTGAACAATGCAAGCAATTTGAGCCGGGCTTTACATTAGGGGAGCGCGCTGAAACTATAGAGAAACAAGAAGATGGTACATTTATAGTAACCACCAATAAAGGGACAAAACACCAAGCACCTGTAGTTGCTATTGCTGGTGGTTTGGGAAGTTTTGAACCACGTAAACCTTTAATTGATAATATTGCTCATTTTGAAGATATAGGTGTCGAGTACATTATTAAAGACCCTGAAATATATAGAGATAAAGACGTTGTGATTGCTGGAGGAGGAGATTCTGCATTAGATTGGAGTATCTTTTTAAGTGATGTGGCTAATACAGTCACTTTAATTCACCGACGTAATGAATTTCGCGGACATTTAGATTCTGTAGAAAAAGTACAAGAATTAAAAAACGAAGGAAAAATAAATTTGATTACACCTGCTGAGGTAATTGGAATTGTTGGTGATAAAAAAGTAAAAGCTGTTGTTGTAAAGCAAGCGCAACATATTGAAAAAGAATTTGAAGTAGAATGCGATCACTTTATTCCGCTTTTTGGTTTATCGCCAAAACTTGGGCCTATTGCAAATTGGGGATTAGAAATTGAAAAAAATGCGATTAAAGTCAATAATGCATTAGACTATCAAACTAATATTCCAGGGATTTTTGCTATAGGTGATGTGAACACGTATCCAGGAAAATTAAAATTGATTTTATGTGGTTTTCATGAAGCGACATTAATGTGTCAAGCGGCATATCAAATCATTAATCCAGGAAAGCGTTACGTGTTGAAGTATACCACAGTAAGTGGTGTTGATGGATTTGACGGAACGCGTAAAGAAGCACCAAAAGCAGTTGTGAAAGCAATTGACTAAGTTTTCAGTAAGCAGTTGCAGTATGCAGTACTTGCTCAAACGATGAAATATAAGGAGTAAGGTTTAATTAAATAATTAATTTTAATTCTGTGAGCCTCTGTGAAAACTCAGTGAATTTCAGTGTAACAATAAAATAGATTTCCACTTCTAAGGGAAGTACATATGGAACAAGACATAAACATAAAAATAACAGATAGAGATGGCGTAACTCACGATGTATTAGCGCCAACCGATATGGCTATGAATCTTATGGAAGTCGTTCGTTCTTATGAGCTTGCTCCAGAAGGTACTATTGGTATTTGTGGAGGTATGGCGATGTGTGCATCTTGTCAATGTTATGTGAACTCTGATACTGAACTTCCAGAGATGCAAGACGACGAGGAAGCGATGCTTAGCGAAGCGTTTTATGTAAAAAACAATTCACGCTTAGGTTGTCAAATTCAAATGACGCCAGCAATGGAAGGCCTAGAAGTGGAGTTGGCTCCAGAGTCGTAGTTGTCATTGCGAGGACGAAGGACTTAGTAATCTTTTTTTATTAGTTTGATATAAGGATTCTTCGACTCCGACAATTGTCGGAATGCTCTGAATGACAGAATTTATTTCTATTCTGTTTGATAATCAATCAATTTTCTCGGACCCTCTAACAAGACTCTAACAATCTTTAGTGTGCCATCATCGGTGGTTGCAATTTGCCACTTGATAAGCGAAATCTCACCATTTTCAATTTCAATACCTGTAATACATCTGGGATGAACACAACTACCGTCGTTAAAAAAAGCAATATCACCTGGTTCGGGGAAGCGTGGTCTGTGTGTGTGACCAACAACGGTAATCAGGTTATTATTATCCGTGATCCATTTTTTGGTACGTCGTTCTACCTTAATGAGTTCTTTGTAGTTTTTAGCGGGACTGGTAGGATCTGCAATTCCCATAACGTTGAGAGGTTTCCATAAGACACGAACCATAAATCGACTCCATTTCCAAAAGAGATAATTCCACCAATCAGCTTGATGGCCATGCGTTAGAAAGAGTTCTTGGCCTGTTTCAGAATGTTTTAAAACAACGCCTTCGTGGTATTTAATGTCACAAAACAATTCTACATCTTCACCTGTTTTAGGATCAAAGTAGGTAGATAAATATTTCTTAACGTATTCAGGATTACGATATACCATATCATGATTTCCCCAAATCATATACAAGCGATTTTGCTCATGAAATAATTTCATTAGTAAATACACATTTTTATGCGCTTCAAAAATCGGTTGGAAAGATAAGTTTTCCCAAAGTTCATCACCATCGCCAAGTTCACAATAGCTAAAGCCTTCAGCATAATAATGCTTTAAAGCATGAAAATAGATATTTCGATTATTAGCAAAATCATCAGCAAAACTATTATCGCCTCTGTGACAATCACTAAAAAGAATGAGTTTACTAGAGCTATCAAAGTTGACAATTTTAGCAGTTGCATAAGCGTGATCTAATCTCTTTTTTGAAGACATACATAAACTTTCAACTAAAATAAGCAGAATTTAGTCAACCCTTAATAACTCATTCAATTTTTTCGAGAGCAATAGGAAGCAATCGTTCTATAAATTTAGTATATGCCAGTTCTGAAGGATGTAAACCATCAGAAGCCACAAGATTTGTGTTTTCCAATCCTTGGCGAGTGATATCAGTAATGTTTAAAAAGGTAATGTCTTGCTGATTACAATAATTTTCTGCAAAGGCATTATACATATCAATCTCTTCGGAAGTTTCTGCTGGATTACCATTATTTTGTCCGAATGGTGTATATGCATAATCAGGAATAGAAAGAACAACTAGATTCGTTTTATCCCCTTGCACAGTGTTTATTGCCGTTTGTACTAACTGAGGAAACTCGGTTTCATATAATGAAAATGGCTTATTTTGAAATTGATTATTAACACCAATTAAAAGTGTTACCAAATTATAATCACTTGTCAAATTCTCATTATCTGCAGCATTAATAAGGTTTGTTGTGGTCCAACCTGTTTGAGCAATCACCTTTAATTCAAACTCACTATTGTCTATATTGTTAACCAAGCTATCCTTTAATTGAACTGGAAATCTACACGTACTGCAAACACTTTGACCAATGGTGTAGCTATCTCCAAGTGACAGAATTTTATAGGTTTGTATGTTTTCAGACTCATTGTCCTCATCATCGTTGTCTTCAGTGTCTTCTACTATTGTGTTATTCGGAGTTTCAATATCAGACGAACTGCAAGACATTAAAAAAAGTGATGCTATCAGAATGTAAAATATCTTTTTCATAAGTATAAAGATACGACTAAAATGAGGGCTATAAAAAATGCCTCTCTTGGTTGAGAAGCATTTTGTAGTATTTATTTTTCACATCGATTACATCCGAGTGCGATACTTAAACGTCGCTTAGCGACTATTTGAAAGCGTTTAGGCCAGTGATATCCAATCCTGTAATGAGTAAATGAATATCGTGAGTTCCTTCATAGGTTACCACACTTTCAAGATTCATCATATGTCTCATAATACTGTATTCGCCAGAGATTCCCATACCACCTAGCATTTGTCTAGAATCACGAGCAATCTTTAACGCCATATCCACATTATTTCGTTTTGCCATTGAGATCTGTGCTGAGGTTGCGGTACCATTTTCACGCATAACACCAAGTCTCCAAGCTAATAATTGTGCTTTAGTGATTTCTGTAATCATTTCGGCTAATTTCTTTTGTTGTAATTGAAACTGCCCAATAGGTTTTCCAAATTGTATACGTTCTTTACTGTACCTAAGTGCAGTATCGTAGCAATCCATAGCAGCACCAATCGCTCCCCATGCAATACCAAAACGCGCCGAATCTAAACAGCCTAAAGGCGCTCCTAATCCAGATTTGTTTGGTAATAAGTTTTCTTTTGGGACTTTGACGTTATCAAAAATAAGTTCTCCGGTAGCAGAAGCTCTAAGTGACCATTTATTATGTGTTTCAGGTGTTGAGAATCCTTCCATACCACGTTCTACAATAAGTCCATGTATACGACCACTCTCATCTTTTGCCCAAACAACAGCTACATTACAAAACGGTGAATTTGAAATCCACATTTTGGCACCATTTAAAAGATAGTGGTCACCCATATCTTTAAAGTTGGTGGTCATACCTCCAGGATTACTTCCGTGATCTGGTTCTGTTAAACCAAAAGAACCAATCCATTCTCCAGAAGCTAGTTTTGGTAAATACTTCATGCGTTGTTCTTCGTTTCCATATTTCCAGATTGGGTACATCACTAAAGACGATTGCACAGACGCTGTACTTCTCACTCCAGAATCACCACGTTCAATTTCTTGCATGATTAAACCATAAGAAATTTGGTCTAATCCTGCACCTCCATATTCTTCAGGAATATATGGTCCGAAAGCGCCTATTTCCGCTAAACCACTAACGATTTGCTTTGGAAATTCTGCTTTTTGAGCGTACTCCTCAATGATAGGAGACACATCACGTTTTACCCAATCTCTAGCTGCATCACGAACTAATTTATGTTCTTCAGTAAGTAACTCATCAAGGTTGTAGTAATCAGGTGCTTCGAATAAATCTGGTTTCATTTGTTCAATTTTATTGTTTATAGTAGTCAAATGCTGTCACTAACGTTCGAGTCATTTGTTCAATTTTATTGTTTATAGTAGTCAAATGCTGTCACTAACGTTCGAGTCATTTGTTCAATTTTATGTTTTATAAAAATCAAATGCTGTCGCTAAGCTCAAGCCCTTTTGTCGTTTAATTTGTTTGAGATACAAAAGTAACGAAAACGTTTTCAGTTGGCAATTTTAAAGACGAGATTTTAGCTGATAATAATTGAAATTAATGTAGTTAAGCATTTAAAAATTTAGCCAATAAACTATGGAAATGATGCACACCTTGCTCTCTTGTTGGAGAAAATCGACCTGCTTTATAAAAAGAAGATCGTACTCCTTTTTGAACATTTTCCACAACAAATTCATCTTCTCGTTCTACCTTTTCAAGTTCACTGCCAGCGCCTTTATCAAGTTTTGAAGAATCATATACGTAAGAAATAAAAGAGACTTTGGTTCTCTTTACATCAAGTGGTTTTACAATATTTACAGAAAGTCCCCAAGGATAAAAATTGAACATCATGTTTGGGAACACCCAATAATAATAGGCAGCTACATTTTTTCCATAATCGATGTGATCTCTAGGTAAATCGAAAACTTCTATAGCCTCGTTTGTATATCCAATTTGTAAATTACAATGCTCGTAAATTTCGGTTGTGTAGCTTCCGTAGTCTAAAACAGCATTTAAATCTTCATGAACAAAAGGGACGTGAAATCCTTCAAGATAATTGTCACAGTATAACGCCCAATGGGCGTGGACTAGAAAATCTTTTGATAATGCTGTGTTGAGGTAGAATTCATCTAAAGGTAAAAACCCTATCCGTTCGTTCATTTTATCTATGACCTGTTGAAAATCAAACGTTGGATTTAGTCCTGCAAACAAAAAAGGACCCCATTTTTTTAATGGAAATTTATGCAAGTTATCACAAGGTCTTGGAAAATCTTTAGCGTCATTAAATTCTGGCATGTGCTCAAATTCTCCTTTAAGATTGAAGCGTCTGCCATGATACATGCATGTTAGTTTTTTGTTTTTACCAGGATGTAAAGCGACTAGATTTCCACGATGCGTACAGACGTTTGTTAAACAAGTAATATGGTCATCGTCATCTTTGGTTAGTACCAATGGTTCTGTTAAAAAGCCGTCAAGTAATACAAATGGATGAACAGATTGAGATAAAGCAACTTGGTTTTTATCACCAACCCATTGCCAGGATTTCAAAAAGACATCCTCTTTAGTAGCTTGAAATACAGTTTCATCTTTATAAAAAGAAGCAGGTAAAGTCTTTGCCTTTTTAATATCGGGATCAATATAATAATTCGTTTTCATAAAAATTATAATTGTATTTTCGTTGATGCTCCTAAATTTACACAATTAAATCTATCTTTTTAAAAGAAAATAAATGGCTTTAAAACCACAAAAAATCGGTTTAATCACCACTACATCATTAGTCGTTGGAGGCGTTATTGGCGCTGGCATATTTTTATTGCCATCATCATTAGCTGGGTATGGAAGTATCAGCATTTTAGGATGGTTATTTACCGCGACAGGAGCATTGATACTTGCCAAGATATTTAGTAATTTCAGTAAAATCATTATCAATAAAAGTGGTGGCCCTTATACCTATTCAAAAGCTGGTTTTGGCGATTTTATTGGTTTTTTAGTTGCTTGGGGCTATTGGATATCTTGTTGGATAAGTAACGCTGGACTAGCGTTAGCAATTGTAGGAGCTTTGAGTGTCTTTTTTCCGGCTTTAAATACAGACCCACTATTGAAAGTTGCCGTAGGCTTAGGAATGATATGGTTTTTTACATGGATTAATACCAGAGGAATTAAAACAGCAGGTAAGGTACAAGTGGTGACAACAGTTTTAAAATTATTACCATTAGCATTTGTAATTTTAGCAGGTATTTTCTTTTTTGATAGTAATAATTTTCCGGCTTTTAATTTGACGGGCGAAAGTGATTTTGCTACAATTCCAGTAGTTGCAGCATTAACGCTTTATGCATTTTTGGGTTTAGAAGGGGCTACAATTCCAGCAGAAAATGTTGAAAATCCAGAAAAAACGATTCCTAGAGCAACGATGCTAGGCACTTTAATTGTTGTAGTGGTTTATATTTCGAGTACCATAGTCCTATTTGGAATTTTACCTGTAGATGTTTTGGCAAAATCACCAGCGCCTTTTGCCGAAGCTGCTGAAATAATAGGAGGAACTTATGCTGGTTATTTTGTGGCTGCGGGAGCTGCTATTTCTGCAATTGGATGCTTGAATGGATGGATATTAATGTCTGCTCAATTACCTATGGCAGTAGCAAAGGATAATATGTTTCCAAGAATTTTTAAAAAAGAAAATGACAATGGCGCACCAATATTTGGGATCATTATTGGGAGTATATTGACTACAATAGTATTACTACTTAATATTTCAGATGGCTTAGTTGAACAGTTTACATTTATTGTAAACTTAACGGTACTGGCTTGTTTAGTGCCTTATCTTTTTGTTTCGGCGTCCTATATAATGGTGCTTATT
>Ga0316189_10006232_pt1 | contig 11384 bp, 10 predicted proteins | sample LowCovwburrow_MG_FD_204930 | JGI IMG/M metagenome (GOLD analysis project Ga0316189, IMG submission 204930) | Coastal sediment microbial communities from Maine, United States - Lowes Cove worm burrow | ecosystem: Environmental > Aquatic > Marine > Coastal > Sediment | place: USA: Maine... | reverse complement strand
ACACACGGAAGCAGTCGACCTTGGAGCGGAGGACGGCGCCCCCGGTGCCACCATCGTCCGGCGGCGGTTCGTCGAGATCGATCCCGCGCCATGGCGCGGGAGCCGAGACCAGGCCAAGATCCTTCAGCCGCCGCTTCAGGTGACGCCAGACCGCCTGGCTCTCCTCTGCCGTCGAGCAGCGAGGCGTCGACTGGTCGGCACACAGGAAGATGTGACGGTCCAGAGATCCGATGCCGATCGAGCGAGAAATCGCCTCCAGGCGGCGTTGACTGTTGTCGACCATGGCGAGAGTCTGCACCGAGGCCGCGTTCCCCGCAAGCGACCATCGCTACGATGCCGTGAATGGAATTCATCCGTCTCACGTCGTACAGCCACGGATCCGGCTGAGCATGCAAGCTCGGAGCTGACGAGCTGGCGCAGGTTCTGCGCCGTTTGCCTGGGAGCGAGATCACCGAACACCCGAATCTCCTCGTCGGGATCGCGGGGTCGGATGACGCCGCCGTCTACCGCATCTCCGAAGACCTCGCGCTCGTCCAGACCGTCGACTTCTTCACGCCGATCGTTGACGACCCGGCCGAGTGGGGCCGCATCGCCGCCGCCAACGCATTGTCCGATGTCTACGCGATGGGCGGCACACCGCTGACGGCGCTCCAACTGCTGTCGTGGCCGCGAGGAGAACTGCCGTGGAGTGCTGCAGCCGATGTCATCGACGGCGCGGTGGAGGTGCTGACCGAGGCACGGTGCACGCTGGTCGGCGGCCACTCGATCGACGACCGGACGCCGAAGTTCGGGTTTGCCATCACCGGTACCGTCCGACCGGATCGCATGATCACGAACGACGCCGCCCGTGCCGGTGATGTGCTGGTCCTGACCAAGGCACTCGGAACCGGCCTCATTGCAACCGCGATCAAGAGCGGCGTTGCCCCGGCGAGGGCGCAGGAAGCAGCGATCGCAACCATGCGAAGGCTGAACGCATCGGCATCCCGCGCCGCCGTCGAGTCCGGTGTGCGTGCCGGCACCGATGTCACCGGATTCGGTCTCCTCGGTCACCTCGTGGAAATGCTCCGGGCGAGCGACGTCTCCGCCGTTCTCGACGCCTCGGCGATCCCTGTCCTCGAGGGCGCGCTCGATATCGCGGCCGACGGCACTGTGCCGGGCGGCACGAAGCGAAATCACCGCTCGGTCGAATCGATCGTGGACTTCGGTGCGCTACCGCCAGAGATGCGGACGTTGCTGGCCGACGCACAGACGAGCGGCGGACTGCTCCTCGCCGTGCCGGAGGCCGATCTCCCAGCGCTCGTTGCCGGGATCACCGATGGTGGGGACCTCGCTGCCGTCATCGGCCGGGTTGCGCTCGCAGGTGCCGATCCACTGGTCACGGTCCGCTAGCGAAGCCGCCGGTGTCGGTGGTATCCATTTGCTACGCTCAAACTACCGCCGGTCCGCCGGACCGGTCGCGCATGCCCCCTCTCCCCCCGTGGGGGCATGCCCAGTTCCGGAGTCGATTCGGCTCCGACCGTCAAGCGATAGGCTGCGCATGTCATGCGCCTGAGATTCCCGCGCCCGCGCAACGTCACCGAGACGCTCAGAGACCTCGCTCGTCGGCGCCCCGACGAGGCCGAGGCCTACCTCGACGCGCACCAAGACGAGTGGGAGGAGATCGCGGAATCCACGCCGGAGAACGCTGCCGACATCCTCGAGGCACTGGAGGAGGAAGGTGCTGCCGATCTCCTCAAGGATCTCGACCCGGACGACGCCGGCGAGGTTCTCGACGAAATGCGGCCCGAGGCGGCTGCCGACGTCCTCGAGGCAATCAGCCCCGCACGAGCGGCCGAGATGATCGCGATGATGGACGCCGATCAGGCGGCCGACGTGATCGCCGTCCTGGATCCAGAGGGCCGTACTGCAGTGCTCGCGGCCCTCGACAAGGATGCAGCTGCCGAGATCCTGAACCTCCTCGCATACGCCGCCGACACGGCGGGCGGCATGATGACCACCGACTTCGCCGTCCTCCCCGCCGGGGCCCCTGCAGGTGAATCCATCGAGGCATTGCGTCGCCTCCACGAGCAACTCGGATCGAACCTGGCGTACGTCTACGTCACCGACGATCGGGGCCTCCTCCGAGGCGTCGTGTCGTTCCGTGACATCGTGTTCGCCCGCCCAGCCGATGCGCTCGAGGATGTGATGCTGGCCGACCCGGTCTCGGTGAACCCATTGACGGACCGGGAGGTTGTTGCCGAACTGATGCAGCGCTACCACTTGCTCGCCATCCCCGTGGTCAGCGACGACGGTCGCTTGGTTGGGATGGTCAAGGTCTCGGAGGCGCTCGAAGCGATCCAGGCCGAGGCCGGTGAAGACATTGCCCTGATGGTGGGCGCCGGCGAGGAGGAGACGATCTTCACGCCGGTCTCCGTGTCGGTGCGTCGCCGTCTGCCCTGGATTGCGTTCAACCTGGTGGTCGGGGTGGTTCTCGCCTTTGTGATCGCCCAGTTCGAGTCGGTACTGGCGGGCGCCGTCATCCTCGCTGCATACATGCCGCTGGTTGCGCTCCTCGGCGGCAACTCCGGTGCGCAGAGCCTCGCCGTCATCATCCGCTCCATCGCGATCGGCGACCTTCCCAGGGGCCGCGCGCGCCGGGCAGTTCGCCGAGAGATGGCGGTCACTGCGATTGATGCGATCGCCATCGCGATCCTGGCAGCCATCGTCGGCGCAATCACCGTCAGACTCTTCGGAACTGCGACCGGTGTGGACCCGTGGCAGATCGCCGCGATCCTGTTCGTGTCCGTGATCGTATCGATCAGCACCGGGGGAGTCGTCGGAGCAAGCATCCCAATCATCCTGCGTCGTCTCGGTCAGGATCCGGCACTCGCCTCGAACATCTTCCTCACCATGACCACCGACCTCGTGAGCTTCGCCAGCTTCCTGATCACGGCCGCGATTCTGTTGTAGCGAGGTACGAGCCCGGATGAGTGGCGGAGGAGCGGAGGAAGTCGGGGGAACCGCCGTTCTCCGGCGCCGCAGCCGTGCCGCAGTTCGCGGTCGGTTCGGTACTCGGCTACTCAGCTCCTCCTCAGGACCGCCGACTCAGGACCCCAGGACCGCGGTCCCCGAATCCTCGAACGGTCCCAGGTACACGATGCGGAATCCGTCTTCGAGTCGAGCGAGGTAGTGGACTTCGAGGATGCGTTGCTGTCCCTCGTCCGGTTCTTCAAGCAACACCGCTTCGGCGGCTACGGGTGAGTCGACGACGTGAGCAAGGAAGATTGGGGGGAACCGATCCGCCGCATCCGCGATCACCTCGTAGATGTCGAGATCCGAGAGACTCGTGTATGAAGCCGGGTCGAGCAGGAGCACCACGGTGTCGCCCGTCTCGGGGACGACGATCCGTTCGACGATTTGATACTCAGGGAACGGCGGGGGCTCCTGAGGGACCGTCGTGGTGGTCGTCGGCGCGGTCGTGGTCGTCGTGGTCGCGGGGATCGTTGTTGTTGTCGTCGTCGTCGGCGCGGTCGTGGTGGTCTCTTCGCTCGAAGACGAGCACGACGCAATGACCATCGCCATCGCCGCCATGAGAAGGATTCTCGCTGCCATGTGCGCGGATTCTACCGGTTCCGGCTGTTGGGGTCGACGTCGGCCCATGTTTCGTAGTCGACGCCCTCCATCCAGGTGGCCCCGTTCACGATACGAAACCGGCGGCGCACCTCGTCGAAGCCGTCCTGTGATGGCGACTCCTCGAAGTCCCGCTCGGCAAGTTCAAGGCCCGGGCGCCACGCGGGGATGCCGACGGCGATGTCCACCCGGGTCTCCCACGATGGTTCGCCCCGGTAGCGAGCGGCGTCTGGCGACGACCAGAACTTCTGGAGCTTCCCTGCGATCCGGATCGCTCGGCGCAGCGACCGAGCCGTCACCTTGTCGATCGACTGGGCGTCGATCGCCACGTTCTCCAGCCATTCGGCGTACGCCTCGTCACCCCAACGGTCCGGGTCCATGACCACATCTCGATAGAGATCGTCGATTGCGAACGCAAGCGAGAGGCTCATGGCCCAACCTCCTCCGCCACCATTGCACGGAAGCCCTCCTGAAGTGCTGCGGTTCCCGCACCGGGTTGGAACGGACGATCGTCGATGCATGAGACGCCCTTGATCTCGCGAACCGTCGACATCGCGACCACCTCGTCCGCCTGGGTGACCGTGTCGATGTCGTAGACGCCCTCGCGTACTTCAATACCGACCCGCTCCGCGACCTCGATGGCGGTGCACCGCGTGATCGATTCGAGAATGCCAAGGTCGAGTCCCGGCGTGAAGAGAACCCCATCGCTGATCCAACCGACCGAGAACGTGGGGCCTTCGAGCACGTGACCGCCACGGCCGAGGAGGAGCGCATCGTCGAACCCGTCCTGCTGGGCGGCGACGGTTGCCGTGAGGTTGAAACCATAGGAGAGCGCTTTCGCTCCGGTGAGTTCGAACCAGTCTCCATCACTGTGCCACGGAGCAATCCGCGACTGAAGCCGCATCGTTTCGGGTCCGGGATGCACCGACTCGGCGAACACAACGATCTTCGAGTCGGTACCCGGCCGGTAGGGGTCGATACCGCCGGAGATGAAGACCCGCACAACGGAGTCTCCGGCCTCGGCTGCGACCGAACGACACCAATCGGCGATCGTGCCTCGATCGGGCGCCGGCAACCGGAGCTTCGTTGCGCTCATCTCGAGACGGGTGAGGTGCTGATCCAGGCGGAACACCGTTCCGTCGTAGGCACGCATCGCTTCGAAACAGCCGTAGCCACGCTGGAAACCAATATCGAATACAGAGATCGCTGCGTGCTCAGCGTCTGATGGGACACCGTCGATGAGAACAGATCCAAGAACAGCCATACATGAAGCGTAGAGCCTCGTCGAAGGTCAGCCGCCAATGATGAGCTACGGGTCGCCAATCACGAACCTGGCTGCCCGTCCTCGCCCTGCTGGTAGCTGTCAGCTACTGGCTGAGGTACCGATTGGTGATCGGAAGCCGCCGGTCCCGGCCGAATCCCTTGCGGGTGATCTTCACACCCGGGGGTGCCTGTCGGCGCTTGTACTCGTTGCGGTCGACCATGCGGCCGATGCGGGACACCAACGCTCGATCGTATCCGGCCGCCGCGATCTCCTTCACCGTCCGGTCCCGTTCGATGTACTCCTCGAGCACCGCGTCGAGGACGTCATACGGTGGCAGCGAATCGGTGTCAAACTGATCGGGACGGAGTTCGGCGGATGGAGCCTTGTCGATGATCTCCTGAGGAATCATCACGCCGTGCCGGTTCCTCCAGCGCGCAAGCCGATAGACAACGGTCTTGTAGACGTCCTTGAGCACGGCATACCCGCCGGCCATATCGCCGTACAGGGTCGCATAGCCGACGGCCATCTCCGACTTGTTCCCGGTCGCCACGACCATCCCGCCGAACTTGTTGGAGATGCCCATCAGAATCGTCCCACGGATCCTGGCCTGGAGGTTCTCTTCGGCAACACCGGACACAGTGCCGTGGAAGAGCGGATCGAGCGTCTCAAGGAACGCTCCGAATGCGTTCTCGATCGGGATCACCGTGAACCGGCAACCGAAGTTGTCAGCCAGCGCTCGGGAGTCCGCGACTGATCCCTCGGACGAGTAGCGCGATGGCATCGTCAGCGTGTGAACCGCGCTCGGACCGAGCGCATCTACGGCGACAGCGACGGTCAACGCGGAGTCGATTCCGCCAGACGACGCGATCACCACCTCCTTGAACCCGTTCTTCGTCACATATCCCCGAAGCGCGGTGACGAGCGCCTCGTAGACGGCGCCTTCGTCCGAGAGGCGGCCGACCGAGGCCGGTATGCCGATCGGCTCACGGTCGACCATCGCTTCCACCGCCGGCACAGCTTCCATGGTCCGGTCACGGTCAGACGGGACCGGAACATCGAGCACGAACAGTTCTTCGCTGAACTGGGGTGCCCGGTAGATGAGGGATCCTTCGGCGTCGAAGACCATCGAATCGCCATCGAAGACAAGTTCGTCCTGACCTCCGACACAGTTGACATAGACGATCGCCGCGGAACTTCGCTTCGCCTCGGCCGACAGCAGTGTCACTCGCTCGGCGCCCTTGCCGGCGTGGAAAGGCGAGCCGTTCAGGTTGAGGAGCAGCGTGGCTCCGGCCTCGGCCTGGCGCGCAGGAGGACCCTCCGAGGACCAGATATCTTCGCAGATCGAGACGCCGGCAGCGACACCGGCGATCTCCCACAGCCGCGTCGGCTCGCGGCTCTCAGCGAAGTAGCGAGCCTCGTCGAACACCCCGTAGTTGGGGAGGAGTTCCTTGTGATACACCCCCACGATGCGACCACCGGCGAGCACGGCCGCCGCATTGGCGACGCGCCGCTCAACCGAATCGTCATCGAGCACTCCACGGTCGAGCGGATCGACAAATCCGACCACAACCGCGCATCGACGGGAGGCCCGGGCCAGTCGATCCAGCACGCCCAGGTTCTCTTCGACGAACCCCTCACGCAGGACCAGATCCTCGGGCGGATAGCCGACGATCGCGAGTTCGGGAAGCAGCAGCACATCGGCCTCGGCGTTCTCCGCGAAGTGCATCGCCTCGAGAATGCGTTCTTCGTTGCCGACGAGGTCCCCGACGGTGAGGTCGATCTGCGCTCCGGCGACCCTGATCGTGTTCATAGGCCCGCAACCGTCTCTTCGATGAGGAAGTCGACCACGCCGATCAAGGCTTCCCGCTCGTCTGCACCCGACGCCAGGGCACCTTCGTAGACGAGTCGCTGGCGGTCGGCGCTCGTGCCGCGCCGCAGGATCTCCCTGACGTGAGTGATCTCTTCGACGCAGTCGAGGCGGCGGGCGTCCTCAGCGGTGAGTTCGATCAGTTCTTCGACGAGCTCGGGGATCGGCACGAGCTTCCCAATGCCGAAGTCGATCAGTGATTCCGAGATGCCGTAGCGCTGAGCGCGCCAGATGTTCTCCTTGAGGAGCATGCGGGAGTAGACCCGCCAGCGCTGGTTGTCTTGGCGGAGTCGCCACAGCATCGACAGCAACGACACATAGAAGGCGGCGAGCGTGATGCCGTCATCGAGGCGGGTGGCGATGTCGGTCGATCGCATCTCGAGCGTCGGGTAGCGGCCGGACGGACGGATATCCCACCAGAGCTTCGTCGTGTCCTCGATCACACCCGAGGTCACGAGGATCTGGGCATGGCGCTGATAGTCGCTCCAGTCGAGGAACTCATCCGGCATGCCGGTGCGGGGCAGCGTCCGGAACACAGCCGTGCGGTATGAGTTCAGCCCGGTGTCATCTCCGTGCCAGAACGGCGAGGACGTCGAGAGCGCGAGCAGGTGGGGCAGGAAGTACAGCACCTGGTTCATCAGGTCGATGCGAACGTCCTCATCCTCGATCCCGACGTGGACATGCATCCCGCAGATCAGCAGACGGCGCACGACACCCTGGAGGGCCTCGGCGAGTGTGTTGTACTGCGACTTGTCCGTGTGGAGCTGCTCATCCCACGCCGCGAACGGGTGGGTCGATGCTGAGATGATCGCCATTCCATATTCGGAGACGACGTTTGCCACATCGGTACGCAACTGGGCGAGGTGAGCCCTGGCTTCCTTCACGTTCTGGCTCACCGGGGTGCCAACTTCGATCTGGGATCGGATGAACTCCGGACTCACCATCCCCTCGGTGATCTCTTCGCACGCAGCGAGCAGACCGTCCGGCATGTCGGGGACGAGGTCGCGGGTCTCCCGATCGACGATGAAGTACTCCTCCTCGATTCCGATCGTGAAGGTGGGCTGTCTCGGCATGGTTCCTCCTGGACCCGTAGCGTAGGGACGGTCGAGTACGCGCGAAACCCTTAGAATCTCTCCAATGCCCAGCCTCGCCGAACGTGTCGCCGCGCACGCCACCACCATCGCCCCCGACGCCATCCGGATACGCCGCGACCTCCATCGCCATCCCGAGATCTCATGGTCGGAGCGGCGGACGACCTATCGCATTGCCGAAGCGCTCTCAGAACACGGTCTCGAACCCAAAGTCCGGGACGACCTTGTCGGTCTGACGGTCGAAGTCGGCGATGGGCCGCCCGTAGTCGGGTTTCGTGCCGACATCGACGCCCTCCCCATCCACGAGAACACGGGCCTCCCCTATCGATCCCAGACCGATGGGGTGATGCACGCTTGCGGACACGACGCCCACGCCGCAATAGCTATCGGGATCGCCAGGACCCTCGCGCTCGTCAGCGACCTCCCTGGCACGGCGAGGATCATCTTCCAACCGGCGGAGGAGGAGCTTCCGTCCGGTGCTGCCAAGCTCGTAGAGGAGGGCGTCCACCGGAACCTGCAGTCGCTGATTGCCTTCCACGTCGACCCGACGATCCCGGTGGGGGTTGTCGGGCTGAAGACGGGCCCGATCACCAGTGCAGCCGACAAGATCACCGTGCGACTCACCGGTCCCGGTGGCCACACGTCCCGGCCGCATCGGACCGTCGACTTGGTCCATGTTGCAGCCCGCATCGTCGTCGATCTTCCGGCGATGGTCCGTTCGGAACTCGATCCCCGACAGCACCTCGCCATCGTGTTCGGTCGGATCTCCGGTGGCGACACCGCAAACGCCATTCCCACCGAGATCGAGATCTCGGGGACCGTACGGGTTCAGGACGGCAGTGTCTGGAACGGTCTCGCTGAGATCATCGACCGTCAGGCTGAGGCGATCGCCGCACCGTTCGGCGCTGACATCGAGGTCACGCATCGCCGCGGGGCACCGCCGGTCGAGAACGACATCGACGTGATCAAGACGATCGAATCGGCCGCGACATCCGTCCTGGGACCCGACGGCATTCAGCCAACACCGCAGTCCATGGGTTCGGAGGATTTCTCGTGGCTCCTCCAAGAGGTCCCGGGAGCTCTCATCCGCCTCGGAGTCGGGACGAACGAGCATCCGGTCGATCTCCATTCACCGACCTTTGACATCGACGAGGGCGCGATCGAGCACGGCATCGCAGTAGGGGCAATCAGTCTTCTTCGCCTGATGGAACAGCAACGCTGAACTTCTCGGCTTCGAGCGATGCCCGCAGGGCCGCTTCGTGGCCCGCGCGAACCGACAGCGTCAGGATTCCGCCTCCGCCGTACGGTGCATGACGCAGTTGGAGGTCCCGGAGGTCAACACCGCTGTCAGCGAGCGCTCGGCCGACAGCCGCCATCTCTCCCGGGCGGTCCTCGAGCGTCACACGGACCACGCCGAGACCGTGACCCAGGGCGGCACGCAGATGCCGGGCATCAGCAAGGGTCTCTGCCAGCTGCTCTTCGGACTCCAGCACGGTCGCGAGGCGGGCCCGGAGCCACTCGATGGCGTCGGCCACCTCATGTCGGTTGGCAGCGAGAATATCGAGCCACACGTCGGGGTCCGAGGACGCAACGCGTGTGAGGTCCCGGAAGCTGCCCGCTGCAAGATCCATTGCCTGAGGAATCTGGTTGGCTCCCTCGAGCAGTGCGGCGGCGAGGATCTGCGGAACATGGCTGATGCGAGCAACGGCGGCGTCGTGCTCTGCAGCTGTCATCCGTACGGGTCGGGCCCCGAGATCCGAGACCACTCGCTCGACGAACCGGACGTCTGCTTCGTCGGCGCCGTTCGGGACGATGACCCACGTTGCTCCCCGGAAGAGACCGGCACGAGCCGCATCCGGTCCTGTGACTTCGCGTCCTGCCATTGGGTGAGTACCGACGAAACGTGGAGTCCGGGAGGCAGCGACGATCGGTCCCTTGACCGAGGCCACGTCGATGACCAGGGCCTCGGTCTCCAGTAAGGCGACGGCTGCAAGAACCGATGACGGAGGAGAGGCGAGGACCAGCAGGTCATCGCGTCCGAGATCTGCGGCTTCGATACTCCCAACCGGATCGACGGCACCAACGTTGGCGGCACCAGCGAGGGCTTCAGGACTCGCGTCCCACCCGAGGGTCTCCCACCCGAGGTCGCGGAGCCCCAAGGCGATCGACGTGCCGATGAGACCCGTACCTGAGATGAGCGCTCGGGCCATCGAGCTAGACCTTGACGTGCATGGCGGCAGCGAGCGCCCTGACCTCGTCCATGAGTTCGGCGAATTCGCCGGGGAGGATGGCTTGCGGTCCGTCGACCTGCGCCGTCTCCGGCGAGGGGTGGACGTCAACCATGAACCCGTCTGCGCCCGCAGCGACGGCGACCCGGGTCAGCGGTGCCACCAGTTCGCGCCTGCCGCCGGAGTGTGAGGGGTCGACGATGATCGGCAGATGCGACAGTCCCTTGACGACCGGTACGGCTGCAATATCCAGCGTGTTGCGCGTCGCGGTCTCGAACGTCCGGATGCCGCGCTCGCAGAGGACCACGTTGTGGTTGCCCTCTTTGTAGATGTACTCGGCGGCGTTCAGCCACTCCTCGATCGTCGCGGTGAAGCCCCGCTTCAGCATCACCGGCTTGGGCTGGCGCCCCAGTTCGGAGAGCAGCGAGAAGTTGGCCATGTTCCGAGTCCCGACGCGGATCAGGTCGGCGTAGGACGAGACCAGGTCCACGTCCCGCGGGTCGAGCACCTCGACCACGAACGGCATCCCGAACTCCTCACGAGCTTCGGCAAGCAGCACCAGGCCGGCCTCCCCGAGGCCCTGGAATGCGTAGGGTGACGTTCTCGGCTTGAAGGCATCCCCGCGCAGGATGGTCGCGCCTGCCTTCTGCACGGCCTCCGCAGACGCAAACAGCTGATCCCTGTCCTCGACGGCGCAGGGTCCGGCGATCGGGGCGAAGTGCCCGCCGCCGATCTTGGCTGGACCCACATCGACAATTGAGTCCTCCACCTGGAAGTCGCGGCTGACGAATTTGAAGGGCTTCAGGACGGGGACGGCACGCTCGACCCCGGAGAACGCCTCCCACGGCAGCTGCTGGACCCGGGTGCGGTCTCCGACGATCCCGATGACCGTGCGGCGACTGCCCTCGGAGACGTGGGCTTCGGCCTCGACCTCCGCGAGTCTCGCCAGCACGTTGTCGACGTCCTCACGAGTCGCGTCCGAACGCATCACGATGATCAAGCTTCCGTCTCCCGACATGGTTCCGTTTCGTGTGGACCCCGTAGCGTAGGAGTGAATCCGCCCGCACCGACCGCCACCCCCCTTCGACCGGCGACTGGCGACTCCTCTCCCGGCTCGACGGAGCCAGTCGGCCTTCTCTACTCTCTACGGGATGCGACGCGTCCTCGTCACGGGTGCGGCCACCCGGACCGGTGGCCGGATCATTCAGCATCTCGAGCAGATTCCCGGCACCGAGGTGTTCGCCGTCGACGACCTGGATCCGGTCGAGCGGTTCACCTCCCACTTCGAGCGGCTGGATATCGATCACCTGTCGTTTGCCCGTTAC
>Ga0316189_10006231_pt1 | contig 11385 bp, 12 predicted proteins | sample LowCovwburrow_MG_FD_204930 | JGI IMG/M metagenome (GOLD analysis project Ga0316189, IMG submission 204930) | Coastal sediment microbial communities from Maine, United States - Lowes Cove worm burrow | ecosystem: Environmental > Aquatic > Marine > Coastal > Sediment | place: USA: Maine... | reverse complement strand
ACCCGCCAGCCGAATAGACGTCCTAGTGCCGGGCAAAAGGATTTTTTCAGAGCCCTGGCTTTGGCTTTTGACCAAAGTCAAAGCTTGTTCTGGATTCCCGGGCAACACTTAAACCTGCCTACAGAGAAACAGAGGGTCGTATGCCCAGCATCACAGAGACTATGTCGGCTGATCACCGTCGCTGCGACACCCTGCTCAGCGAAGCGGAAGAGTCGATCTCGAAGTCGAAATGGGCTGTTGGAGGATCACAATTCAATGCCTTTAAGGCGGCGATGAAGCGCCATTTTGCTATCGAGGAGGAGGCCCTTTTCCCGGGGTTGGAGAAGTGGGCCGGTCAGGGTATGGGGCCGACGCAAGTCATGCGTACAGAGCATGTACAGATGCGTCAGTTACTGTTAGACATGGAGGCTTCTGTTTCGCGCGAGGAAAAAGATCGTTATCTTGGTCTCTCCGAAACCCTGATGATCATCATGCAGCAGCACAATATGAAAGAGGAAAACATGCTTTATCCCATGCTGGACAGGGAGTTTGGTGATCAATCGACCGCGGTATTGCGGGAGATCGAGCAATGGAGCATCGATTAGATGTCAGCATGCTGGAGCCCTGCGAGCCTCTGGAGCGTACCCTTGAGGCGATCGGGCAACTGGGTGAAGGTGATTATCTGCGGGTAGTTCATCGCCGGGAGCCGAACCTGCTCTATCCCCTGCTGCAGCAATCCGGTTTCGCCTGGCGCTGCTGCCCGGGCGGCCCGTCGGGGTTCCAGATTTTCATCTGGCGCCAAGGTGATCGCACGGCGGAAATTGAGGCAGTGGGGGAATTCACCGACCCATGCTGACCAGTGCCGAACTTTCCCTGGAACAGGCCCCCCCCATCTCGATCCCCCTCCGCTTCTTTCTGACGGCCCCCTTGTTTGGCCTCACTGCCGCGCTGGTCGCATTGCTCTATGGCCCCGAACTGCTCGCTTCGCGCTGGTCTCCCTCTGTTCTCGCCTTCAGCCATCTGTTGACCCTCGGTTTCTTCACCATGGTGATGTGCGGTGCCATGCTGCAGATGCTGCCGGTGGTTGCCGCTTCCCCGGTGCCGCAGGTGGTTGCAGCAGGGACTGCTGTACATCTGTCGTTGATTCTGGGTACAGGGTCTCTGGTCACAGCCTTTTTTTCCTTGATGGCGAGTTGGATGAAGTTGGCCCTCATTTTCCTGGGTTCAGGGATTTTCGTGTTCCTGCTCGCCGTCGGTGTTGCCCTCTGGCGGGTCAGACATCCCAGTCCGACGGTCACCGGAATGAAGCTGGCCCTGGTCTCGCTGACGGTAACCACGATCCTTGGTCTACTCCTGGGAAGCGGGTTGCTGGGGATCGGCGGGTGGGTTCGGATGCCCAACCTGGTGGATGGGCATCTGGGGTGGGGGTTGATGGGGTGGGTGGGTCTGCTGCTGCTGGCCGTCTCTTATCAAGTCGTGCCCATGTTCCAGGTTACTCCGGAATACCCGGTATGGATACGAAAGGGGATGATCTGGTGGCTATGGGGCGGGTTATTTCTCTGGAGTCTGCTGCTGCTCGGGGCCGATGCGCGCTACTGGTCACCGCTTGTTCCTGCTTTCGGAGTGATTCCAGTGGCGGCTGGTTTTCTCCTTTTTGCAGCAGTCACCCTGGGACTGCTGCAGCGCCGCAGAAGACGCCTCAGCGACGCGACTCTGATGTTCTGGCGACTGGCCATGATCTCCCTGCTTGGGTGCCCCCTGCTGTGGGTGGCGGGGCAGCTGTTTCCCTCTATTGCCCAATCTTTCCACTATCCTTTTTTGCTTGGACTGCTGTTACTGCTAGGAGGCGCTGGCGCCGTGATCAACGGCATGCTGTACAAAATTGTCCCCTTCCTCTGCTGGTTCCATCTGCAGAACCGGCAGCTTGCCCTGCGGTGTCTGTCCGTCCCCATCCCCAACATGAAGGAGTTCATTCCCGACCGGCTGGCGAAAGGTCAGTTTGTGCTCTATCTTCTGGCGCTGCTGCTGGCTGTCTGCGCCATTTTTTTACCGCAATGGTTCGCCCGGGCTTTCGGCTTGTTGTTCGCACTTTCCAATGTTCTGCTTTGGCTCAATCTTTTCGGGGCGATACTGCGTTATCGCGCTACCAATCGATTGCTGATCGCTAAGATTCAACGGGTTTCGGGCAGCCAGCCCGGGGTCTGAGCAAGACCTTCTTTGAGATCTACCGAGGGAGCCCAGCCGGTAGCCTGGTGGATTTTCCGATTATCACAGACCCAGTCCGCGTGTGTCAGCTCTCTGATCTTTCCTGGAGTGAGCATGGGCGTGTGGGGCAGCAACTGCCCAGCCAGCCAGTTGATACCGGCCGGTATCCTGAGAAGTGCAGTCGGAACCCGTAGCCGCCGGATGGATCTGGCGCTGAGTTGTTCCACGACCTGGATGACGTCGTCCCAGCAGTAGCCGCCCGGGTGGCCATCGTGCAGTTCGAATACACCTTGTGCGCAGTCCCTCTGCTCCAGCCATTGCACCATCGCGTTCGCGAGGTCTTCCACGAAGATGATGGAAAAACGGGCATGGGCCGGGGCAACCAGGGGCGCATACCCGCGGGCCATCAATCGGAACACGGGCAGCAGTTCCTTGTCTCCCGGTCCGTATACGGCCGGTGGGCGAAATGCTGCCCAGGGCATGATCCCGGCTGTTTCCGCCAGCGCGGTTTCTCCGCCCCGTTTACTGGCGGCGTAGGCAGAGAGCTGGGGTTCTCTCGCCGCCAGGGAAGAGAGCGAAAGAAAGCGGGGTTGATCCGGCAGTTGCTTGGATATCTCTGCCAGCCGCCGGACCCCCTCCACGTTCACCCGGTCAAACTGTGCCTGAGTTACACCGCGAACCGCGCCGGCGCAATGCACCACGGCGTCCACCCCCTGCACCAGTTGCCTCAGGCCTTCTATTCCGGCGAGGTCCCCCTCTATCAGTACCACACCCAACTGTTGTAACCAAAATGCCCGGGCAGGCGATCGCACCAGCGCCCGTACCTTCCATCCCCGTTCGCAGAGTCGGCGGGTCAGGGTGCGGCCGATGAACCCCGTGGCGCCGGTCAGGGCGACGGTGGGGGGAGTTGCGTTGTTATTTTCGGCTGCCAATTGGCGAGATTCGTGCAATTCTTTGGGGTATCGGCTGAGGGTGGTTACATCGTCAGCGGTGGGAGCCATGATGCCACAACCCTTGCGTTTCGGACAGCCGGCTTCCCTGCTACCATGAGGGTCCTAATTCATTGGCGGATGACAGGTGGGATCCATGACCGTATCCGACGACAGCCCCGTAGAGATCAGGCCTGTTGAAGGCCGCGGCGACCTCACCCGGTTCATCCGTGTGCCCTGGCCCATATACGCATCCGATCCGAACTGGGTCCCTCCGCTGATATTCGAGCGCAGACAGCACCTCTCCGCTAAGAACCCCTATTTTCAACACGCCCGCTGGCGCGCCTGGACGGCTCATCGTGACGGTCTTCCGGTGGGGCGTATCAGCGCCCAGGTGGACGACCTCTATCTGCAGCGTTATCCGGACCGGACCGGCTTTTTCGGTATGCTCGAAGCGGTGGATGATCCAGCGGTATTTCACGCCCTGTTCCGGGTGGCGGAGCGCTGGCTCGAGGGGGAGGGGATGGAACGGGTAGTGGGTCCGTTCAATCTCTCCATCAATCAGGAGTGCGGGCTGCTGGTGGAGGGGTTCGACACACCGCCCTCGGTGATGATGGGGCATGCGCTTCCCTATTATCACGCCCGGGTTGAAGAGCAGGGGTATCGGTCGGTGAAGGATCTTCTGGCCTATCATCTGCGTCCGGATTTCGAGGCGCCGGCGGTTATGACTGCCCTGCTCAATAAACACCGGGATCGAATCCGGGTGCGTCCGTTGCGCAGATCGGACCTGTCTCGGGAGTTGGAAATCCTGCGGGATATCTTCAATGACGCCTGGTCGGAGAACTGGGGTTTCATCCCGTTTACCGAGCAGGAGTTCCATGTCATGGGCAAGGACCTGTCCTTGCTGGTGAGCGAGGGGATGATTCAGATCGCCGAGTTGGACGGCGAGCCGGTGGCCTTTCTGGCGGTCCTGCCCAACGTGAACGAGGTGATTCGCGACCTCAATGGACACCTGCTGCCGTTCGGCTGGGCCAGACTGCTGTGGCGGCTCAAAGTGAGGTTTCCCCAGACCATGCGGGTGCCATTGATGGGTGTGCGTAAAAAACTCCAACATACCCGTCTCGGACCGCTGCTCGCTTTGCTGGTCATCGACGTTGCCAGGCAGGAGGTAATCCCTCTGGGGGTGAAAGATGTGGAGATGTCCTGGATCCTGGAAGACAACGCCGGTATCCGCAATATCCTCGAAACCATTGGCGGGGTGGTCTACAAGCGCTATCGGATGTTCGAGAAATCGTTTTCCGGGTCGGGTAAGGGGACAGTGTGAGCGGGGGTGAACCCGCCGGTGCAGGCGCTTTCACTGCCATCGTACTGGCAGGGGAAAGACCCGGGGTCAGTCCGGTGGCCGAGGCAGCGGGGGTCTGTTGCAAGGCGCTGGCCGAGGTGGCCGGCCGGCCAATGGTGCTGCGTGTGCTGGATGCACTGGGGCAGAGTAAATCGATCGGGCGGAAGATTCTCTGTGGTCTTCCCCGGGAGGCGGTAGCTGACGTTGCGGAACTCAACGAGGCGCTGACAAAGGGGCTTGTTGATTGGCGGGAAGGCCGTGACTCACCAAGCAGCAGCGCCTCCTCCGTGCTGCAGACCCTGGATTCGGAGGTGCAGGTGCTGCTGACCACGGCGGATCATGCCCTGCTGGAATCCCGGATGGTGGATTATTTCTGTCAACAGGCGCTTGGCACCGGTGCCGATGTGGTGGTTGCCCTGGCCACCTATCCCCAGGTGGAAGCGGCGTTCCCAGGGGTGCGCAGAACAGTCACCCGCTTGCGGGATAACGGCTACTGTGGCTGCAATCTGTTCGCCTTCCTGACCCCGCGATCCAGGGCGATGGCCGACACCTGGAGACAGGTGGAAAAGCAGCGCAAACGTCCCTGGCGGGTAATCGGCATACTGGGCTGGAGCTCGGTGTTGCGTTATCTGTTTGGTCTGCTTTCACTGGAACAGGCCCTGGACAGGCTCTCCCAACGTCTGGGTCTGCGTATTGCGGCTGTGATCATGCCCTTTCCGAAGGCGGCGGTGGATGTGGATACCCCGGAGGATTGGGAACTGGTGAAGCGGTTGGCAACGCCAGGCGATTGTCCCTTTGGGCGGCGCTAAATCAGGGGGCGTTGAATCTGCAGTTCCCTTTCCCCCGTTTGACTGAATTTTTCTTCCGACGCGGCGCAACTGTGGGTTTCAACCACCAGGCGCCAGGCATGCTCTCCAGGCTCCAGACGGTATAGGTTATAGGCGGACCGGCGTCCTGCCTTGTGGCCGACCGCCGAGGCGGAAGGGGTACAGATCACGGGCAGGGGGCCGCCGGTGGTCGGCAGGTTGCTCCAGATCGCCCGATGAGTGTGTCCGTGCAGTACCAGTTCCGCTCCGTGTCGCGCCAGCAGCGCCTGCAAATTTGACCTGTTGGTCAGGCGTTTACGCCACTTGTCGACACCGGCAGCAGGCGAGTGGTGGATCACCAGAATACGGAAAAGCCCCCTGCGCGCAGTCTCGTCCAGCAGGGAGGGCAGTGCCTGCAACTGGTCGGCGTCAACCCTGCCGGTTGCCAGAAAGGGGGCGGTGGGCAGGGCACTGGACAATCCGATGATCGCGGCCGGCCCACGAATGCGCAGACTGGGGAATATACCAGTGGCCTGGTATTCGGCTGGGTCGGAGATCATATACTCGGTCCAAAGGTCGATGGTCTGTTCCGGCCGAGTTCGGGTATAGGCGTCGTGATTGCCCGGGATCACCGTAATGTCCTCAGGTGCGCCAATGCCCTGCAGCCACTGCCGAGCCTGCCGGAATTCGTCGGGTAGCCCGATGTGGGTGAGATCTCCGGTAACGATCAGGTGGTCGGGTCGGGTGCGCCCAAGGTCATCGATCAAGGCGTCCAGCAGGTCGCGCTGATGTTCTGCGCGTCGGCGCTTGAGCCAGGAGAGGTAGCCAAGCAGGCGTTTGTTCATCAGGTCAGATGCCCGTACCCCCTCGAGGGAAGTGAGATGGGGATCGGAAATCTGGGCGAATCGGAAGCTGTGGCCCACTGTTTCCCGTTTTGTCTGTTGTTGCACCCGGGGGGCATCCTCGAAAGATTGTCGGTGTCGATTGCCAACTATACAACCGGTAAGAGGTGATTGACACAGGGCGGGCAACGCGCTGGGACGAGGGAAGAATCAGTCCGGCAGGCGACGGCCCTGATGCAGTGATCGGGTGTCCTTCTTGGGGTACAATCAACGCTTGCGTATAGGATTCATCAGTAATACTCACAGCGGCCGCAACCGCAAGGCGCTGGGGAAAATCAGGAGACTTCTGGCTGCCACCCCGGCGGTCCTGCATAGGGAGGTGCGGACCCCTGAACAGATTGCGGAAGCGCTCGAGGAATTCTCCCGGGCGGGGGTGGATGTTGTTGCCCTGAATGGCGGTGATGGCACCATTCAGTCTGCGGTGACAACTTTGTTGAGTCGGAAGTTGTTTCAGCCGTTGCCACTGCTTGCGCTGCTGCCGGGTGGCACCACCAATATGACCGCCTACGATATCGGTGGTGGCCGTAGACGTCTTCTCCCAGCGGTTCGTAAGCTGCTTCGGCCTTTGGCAGATGACAAGAGTGACTGGCAATTGGTTCAGCGGCCGCTGCTTCGGGTCCGGGCAGGCGATGGCGAAGCACCTCGCTACGGCTTTTTCTTCGGTGCAGGGGCCATCATCCAGGGGATGGAATATTTTCAGGCTCGGGTTCATACCAAAGGACTGAAGAACGAATTGGGTCCGGGGTTGACCCTGCTGCGTTTTATCTATGGGGTCCTGCGCGGACAGTCAGACTTTACCGGCAGTGCTCCGGTTGTCGTTGGATTGAACGGAGAGGAACCGGTTCACGAGTACAAGAGTTTGATTTTGTTCGTAAGCACGCTGGAACGCTTTTTTCTAGGGATGCGTCCCTACTGGGGTAAAAAGGGAGATCCTCTACACTTTACCCTGATTGAGCAGGGTCCCCGCCGCCTGCTATGGGCCTTACCCGCCATTTTACGTGGACGCTCTAACAGGTCTGTTACCGAGTCGGCGGGTTATCACAGTCATGATGTGAGTGCGGTCAAACTGTTGATGGATGGCAGGTTCAGTCTTGATGGTGAATTGTCCGAGGCTCGCATTGACCGGGGGCCGGTGGTGTTGGAATCGGCCGGGGAGATGCGCTTTATTCGTCTCTAGCGGCAACCCGGCGGTGGTGGTTTTTATCTCGCCGGCAGGCCTGTGTGGGTCGAGACCGATCGGAGGAAATGGGTAGGTAGCGGAGTAAGGAGCTCGGGTGTTGCTCGTCTTGTCGCTCTACTCCCGGGGTCGTCACTCGGAAGAAAGCCGTGTTTCTTGTCCAGTAGACGTCATTTCGGCTCTACAGAAGGGTCTGAAACCGGTAAAATCAATAAATCTGGCAGCCAGATCCATGAGGGCTTGTGCTGGCGTGTACTGGAGCGTTTGGGTGAAGGCGTTTGCGGTCTGCGAATAAGGTTTCAGATTAGCAACAAGGCGGAGAATATATGCAATTTACAGGTCTTGCTGAAAGCCAGTTTGGCATCTCCAGCGAAGAACTGGAGGCGATTATCGCGCCATTCGTGACGCGAACCTTTGCCGCCGGTGATCCGGAATGGGAGACCGAGATTCAGCAACGAAAGAAAAAAATCCTACGCAAGTATTTGCGGCAAAAAATGTTTGGTTGGCTGCCATCCCAGCAGCGCAGTGAACAGACCATTGTTACCGAGTATACGAAGGCCTGGCAGGAGAGCGAATACTTGAAATACAGCCTTTCTCAGCCTCTTTCGCGGATCAGTCCCTGGGAATGGCGCGGCCAGCGGATGTTCGCCAGTGATATCGGGGCGACCCGGTTTCGCCAGCGGATGTTGATTGGCGCCATTGAGCACCTGTGTCCGAAAAGGGTAGTGGAAGTGGGGTGTGGGAACGGAATCAATCTGCTGATGCTCGCCTGCCGGTTCCCCGACATAGAGTTTACCGGCATCGAACTCACCAAGCAGGGTCACCAAGCTGCAACCCGGTTTCAGGAACTTCCGGAGTTACCTGAAGAGTTGCAGAAATATGCACCACTCTCTCTGCCTGACCCGACGGCGTTCAAGCGGATACGCTTTCTTCAGGGTACGGCGGCGAACCTGCCTTTTGACAACGATAGTATCGACCTGGTGTTCACCGTGCTAGCGATCGAACAGATGGAACGTATAAGAGCCGGTGCGCTGACACAAATAGCACGAGTTGCCAAACGACACACCTTGATGATCGAGCCATTTCGGGACGTCAATGATAGCGGCTGGCCACGCAGGAATGTGGTACGGCGTAACTATTTTCAGGGCCGTATTGATGATCTTAGCGACTATGGGCTTGAGCCCCAGATGGCGGTAAAAGATTTTCCCCAAGAGGTTTTCCTCAAGGTTTGTGCCGTGCTGGCGGAAAAGCGGTCTAGTTGAAGTGAATACGCTGCTTGTACTCGGATCAAAACCCGATCCTGCGCTGCCGCCCGCTGCTTCCTATGACGCGGTGGCTTGCGCTAACGGATCAGGGTATTCGGCGGTCCGCTATGGTCTGCAGGATCCGGTTTATACAGTAGTGACTTCGTTGATCGCATCGGGCATAGAATCAGGCAAGCAGAGTCTAAAGGCGCTCGAAGGCCTGAATACCGGCACACTTTATTTTTTGCGCCGGCGGGAACGCCGTAGTACCCGGTTAGGTAGATTGATACACAATTTGCAGAATTACCGGAAGAAGCGGTTCTACCGCATACAGCCTTTCTATCTGAAAAGAATTCTGCGTTCCCTGCACTATGAGTATAAGCAGTTCGTAGCTCTTCGCCCGGTGCAGTATGATTCACTGGTTGAGGAGTTGTGTGAGCGGGACCCGGAGATACTTGCGCAATTAGCGAAGAAACGCCCTTCCACCGGGTTGATAACCCTGGTGCTCGGAATCGATCAGCAAGCGTATCAGCGTTTTATCCTTTCCGGTTTCAGTTTCGAGCTGACACACCCTTACGCCCGAAATCCTGAAATCAGCGAGCGTGGAACGGAGGTCAGTGAGCATGCGACGACAGATATTATGGTGATCCGCTACCTTTCGAGAAGGTTGGGGAATATTTTTACCACCGAAAGCACGGTACACGAAAGAGCGGGTGTGCCATTGCTACCTGAAATTACATAAGGTTTGGCTGTCATCGACGGAATTCATCGCAATCTGCATCGGACATCCATCGTCAACAAGATAGTTAAAGGTCGGGATATATCATGTATTTCAATTATGATCATCTGAAGATCCGGTATGCGCCTTTTCCCATTGGCCTGGCCAAGCCATTGATGGAAGAGGGGCTGTATCAGGAGTTTATAAACAACTGGCCGGAGCAGGAACTGTTCAAGCCAATGCCCGAGCTTGGCCGAAAATACGCCCTTTCTCAGAAGTTCCACAGCAAGCAGTATCACGATTTCGTTAAATCAAATCCGCTTTGGAGTGACTTTCACCGCTGGATAAAGAGTGATGATTTTATCCAGGGGGTAATGGCGGCTTTGCGGGCGAACAATATCGACCTGGGCTATAAGCAGCGCACAGTTATGCAACGGGTGCGCAAGCGATTGAGGAACCTGGCGCGAGGTAGTTTGGCTCCGACTGCTCCAAAAATGAAGGCACGGTTCGAGTTTCAGATGATGCCGGCAGATGGTGGTCACATCCTGCCTCATACCGACACGCCGCAGAAAATCATCACCTTGGTGGTGTCGATGATGCAGCCGGGCGAATGGGATCCAGCTTATGGGGGGGCCACGGATCTGAATATGCCCAAGGACATCACTCAGTCATTCAACTACCTCAATCGCTACGATACCTTCGAGAATATGGATCTCATCGACAGCTTTGAATTTACTCCGAACCAGGCGGTTATCTTTGTGAAGACGTTTAACTCCTGGCATTCGGTGCGGCCGATGACGGGTGTGGGAACGTCTGCAATGCGCAAGACCCTGATCATCAATATCGAGAAGCCAAAAGGCATTGTGCTTTGAACAGGGTACCCGTTTCGGGGCAGTCAGGTTTCTTGTTGCGTGCTGAATGCATACACACCGCGTGCAAAGCCCCTTTCTCCTTAGGATTCGGCAGATGTCGTTACCGGCACTGGCAGAGGTAAGGGAGCAGTATGTGCCTGCGGACGTGCATCCTGCCATCAAGGCGCTCAGCGCCTGTTTAAAGGAAAAAATAGGGGATGCGTTGTGTTCTGTCCTGTTCTACGGCTCCTGCCTGCGGGGTGGAGATCCCTTTGACGGCCTGGTGGATCTTTACGTAATCGTGGACAGCTATCGAACCGCTTACCGACGGGTAGTTCCATCCATCTTCAACTGGCTCCTTCCTCCCAATGTCTATTATCTGGAGGCTGCTCTTGGAGACGAGAAGGTGCGGGCCAAGTATGCCGTGGTTTCGAGGGATGATTTTAAGCGGGGAACCTCCAATCGTTGGTTCCATTCCTATTTATGGGCCAGGTTTGCGCAACCAGTTGGAATCGTTTACTTCCGTGACCAAAAATGCAGGGAAGAGATATTTCTGTCGTTGGGGCAATCCGTTACAACCTTTATAGAGCGAACTCTGCCGGTGATTCCAATCGCATTTGATGACGCTTTGCTTTGGCGAGAAGGCTTGATGCGTACCTACCGGGCCGAACTGCGAGTGGAAAAGAAAGAACGCACCGCCGGTCTGATAGAGGCCGATAGACCCTACTATGAGGCGGTAACTCGAATTGCGATGGAGGCAGTGCGCTATCCAGTTTCGACGACAGAAAAGGGGTATACCAGCCGGATTGGCTGGGCTGACCGGCAGTTACAGCGGGTATTCTGGGGGACGCGTAGCATCCAGGGAAAATTTCTTTCGTTGATGAGATTGGTCAAGGCGGCCTTTACATTCGACGGCGGATTAGACTATATCGTCTGGAAGCTGGAGCGCCATTCCGGTCAGCGGATCGAAGTGCCCGATTACGTGCGGCGTGCCCCGCTGCTGTTCGCTTGGGGCCTGTTCTGGCGACTCTACCGGAAAGGTGTGTTTCGCTGAGTCTACCGAGATTCGTGGGGAGAATATGCTGATTACACCGAGAAACGTAGAGGCTTGGTTGCATCGCCGGCGCTGGGCACGCAGGATCATAGCTGAGATGCATCTGGCGGACGGGATCATCGTCTCTCATACAAAGAGCGGGCGGACTTGGCTGCGGGTGATGATTTCCCACGTCTAT
>Ga0316189_10006230_pt1 | contig 11385 bp, 11 predicted proteins | sample LowCovwburrow_MG_FD_204930 | JGI IMG/M metagenome (GOLD analysis project Ga0316189, IMG submission 204930) | Coastal sediment microbial communities from Maine, United States - Lowes Cove worm burrow | ecosystem: Environmental > Aquatic > Marine > Coastal > Sediment | place: USA: Maine... | reverse complement strand
GGATTATAATAAACAATGTTATGATTGATAGCGTAACCATTAAAGATGTAAAGTCGCAATTAGGAGAGCTTTGCAAACAGAAAAGGCAAATTTACGAAATGTCTCAAAAAGATCTTGCAGAAGCTTTGGGCTTATCCAGATATACCATTCAAAAATTTGAAAATGGTAAGAATGCAACATTAGATACGGTATTAAAAGTAGCAAATCATTTCGGATTGCTAAACTCCATTATTAAAGGTATTAATCAAACGATTGATAATGAGAATAACATTTCATTATATTAATAAATGGCCAGAGATAAAATCATAGATATCATTGTTTTTGATTTAGAGATTGGGAAATTAGGATACGACCAAGATCAAGGAAAATCCTTTTTTCAATACAATCCAGAGTTCTTAGATTCTGGAAAGTATTCAAAACTATTTCCGTTTATTTTCAAACGTATAAAACAAGCACAGGTATTCACAGAATATCAACAAGACATTTTTCAAAGTTTACCACCTATGGTGGCAGATTCCTTACCTGATACTTTTGGTAATATTATATTCCAAGAGTGGTTGACAGCAAGAGGAATTCAAAAGGTAACACCTTTGGAGCAGCTAGCATATGTGGCAGACCGTGGTATGGGTGCATTGGAATATAAACCTATCAAGGAATTACCAAACACAACGGTAGTTAATATTGATGATGTTATCACAGTCTTAGAGAAAGTATTAAAACTTAAAGAAGAGTCTACAGGAAAAGACCTTAGCGAATTATCATTACTCAACGTCTTCAAAATAGGAACATCAGCTGGTGGAGCAAGACCAAAAATACTAATATCAGAACATAAAAAAACAGGAGAAATTATTGCGGGTGATAGAGAGATTAGCGAAGATTATAATCACTATTTAGTGAAACTTCATATAGATGATAGTGATGGATACAATAAAGAAAAAGTAGAATATGTATATTACTTATTGGCGCGAGAAGCAGGTGTCGATATGATGCAATCTAAGCTGATAGAAAATAAACACTTTGCTACACATAGATATGATAGACAAAACGGAGAAAAACAGCACGTATTAACCGTAACTGGTTTAACGGGGAGGGACTTTAAAAGTCAACCAAAAAACTCTTCTTATGAGAATGTTTTTAAAGTAGCTATAGGATTAGAAGTACCACATAAGGATTTACAACAACTGTTTAAGCGTATGGTGTTCAATCTCGTTTTTAGAAATGTGGACGATCACTTAAAGAACCATAGTTTTATCTATAACAAAGAAAGAAATAGTTGGAATTTAGGCCCTGCATACGATTTAACCTATGCGCTCAACCCATTATTTACATTCAAAACAACATCTAGAGCTTTATCCATTAACGGCAAGCGTACCTTGTTAACAATTAAAGATGTCCTTGCTATTGCTGAAGAATTTTCTATAAAGAATCCTAAAGGAATTATTGAAGATGTACAAGCCTTAATTCCTCGATGGTCAGCACTTGCTACTGAATTAGAAATACCTGAGAATATAACTAAAGTAATACAAAAAGAAATAAAGAAAATAGAATAATGGCAAATAGCAAACACGCGTATTCATTTCACAAATAATTCCTGTAAGGTACCTGAAACCTTACAGGAATAGAAGTTATGTTTTTAGAATTGTTATTCTAAATTGTATTTTTCAATCAACGCTTTGGCTTTCTCCTCATCATGAGTTATGTTAGCATTGCGTATTATGTCTATTTGATAGCTGTTAAAGCTGTTTTTAGGGTTTAACCGATCTTCATAATCTCCATTTCCCATAACATTGGGTAGTTCGTTATCAACATTTTCATCTTCATTGGCATGTTTTAATCCAAAATTATGACCAACTTCATGTGAGACCACAAAAACATTTAAGATAGATCCAACGTTTGAGTCAAAAGCAAGAAATGTTACACTGCCAGGAACCTCGGCTCTTCCTATAGGACCTCCTGAGCCAGCAAGATTTTCGGTGCATACTAGGTTTACAATATCTCTATCACCAGCTAGGTGATTATTGTCCGATAGCCAATTTTTCATTTCACCCAATCCCATAGATCCATTGTATATGGCATCGTTTTTTACAGATTTAGTTTTTAAAAAAACAAACTTCACTTTTGCTCTAGAATAAGCATTGTTTATTTTTTCGAGATCTACATCATAAAAAGAGGCAACCCCAGTATCATTTGTAATAATTATGGGTTGAACTATTACGACCTTAAAATCTTCGGGTAAATCTATATCTGTTGTTACTTCTACTTCGTCAGGTTCGTTATCTTTTGAACACCCTAAAGCCAGTGTTAGGATGCATAAACATATGTAAATCTTTTTTTTTAGTATCATTTGTATCATTTTTTAATTAAAATAAGTAGGTTTTTGTATTTAAGATGTAACTAAATTAAGCGAAAGAGGTTATTGTTTGGTGCGTTTCAAATATAGAATTACGAAATAAATAAAAGGGTTTAAATGCATTTAAAATCGATGAAACACGTTTAATTTTAACATTTAATGATGAAATAAATTAGATCGCCGACGAAATACATAGTTTGTGAATCGATTTTTAAAATGATTCTAAAATTATAACTTAGAGTTTTAATAATATTTTAAGAGATGATGACGTACACACAAATTAAAAAAAATAATATCGTCGCTAGCTTGCTGTATTGTCCGTTTTGGGTGTTTTTCTATAAGTGATAATAAAGAAGACGCGTTTGTCAAACCAAACATTGTTTTTATATATAATACGCACTCGTGTGAAATATTTCTTTTAATACAAAGTAACTTTCTAAAACGCCAATATTTTCAATTTTAGATAATTTTAATCGTACAAACTCATGATATTCATCAAGGCTTTGAAGGTTTGTTTTTAGAAAAAAATCAACTTTTCCAGCCATGTGATAACATTCTTGAACTTCCTTTAAAGCTTTAATTTGTTGCTCGAATGTATCAATAAATCCTTCGTTATGATAGCGCAGAGAAACCATGCATATTGCTGTTATTGGCCTATTAACAAGTTTTTTGTCTAAAATAGCGGCATACTTCTTAATATATCCTTTATTCTCTAAACGTTTAATACGTTCATATACTGGCGATGCAGTAAGGTGAAGCGTGTCTGCAATGTCTTTTGTTGTTATTTTGGAATTTTTTTGAAGTATTCTTAGAATTTTCAAATCTATTTCGTCTAGTTTTTCCATAACAGATAAAAATACTTTTTGTGACCTTGAAATTTTTATTATGCAGTGTTTATTTCTTTATATAAAGACTTTAGAAGATAAAAATACTTAATTTAATTAATAATTAAGCAATATCGTCTTATGATAAGTAAAAATATTTAATTTTAAGCTGTTGTTATTTTAATTATGAAACAGGAAAAAATATTAATTACAGGTGCTAGTGGACAATTGGGATCAGTTTTAACACTTAAGTTGCAAGAGAAATGGGGTGTCAATAATGTTATTGCTACAGATTTACATAAAAAGGGCTCTTATATTGGTTGTTTTGAAATTCTTGATGCAACAGATTATAATGCTTTAGAAAAGTTAGTAAATACATATAAAATTACGCAAATTTATCATTTGGTGGCTATACTATCTGCAAAGGGAGAGAAATTTCCTTTAAGGGCATGGGATATTAACATGAAAACATTTTTTAATGTTTTAGAAGTGTCAAGAACTAATAAAGTTTGCAAAATATTTTTTCCAAGTTCAATTGCTGTTTTTGGTAATAATGTAGAGCGTGTTAATACGCCGCAATCATCAAATTTAACACCTTCAACGGTATACGGAATAAGTAAAGTTGCTGGTGAGAATTGGGCAAATTATTATTTTGAGAAGTATGGGTTAGATGTTCGTTCTGTAAGATATCCTGGAGTTATTGGATATCAGTCTTTACCTGGAGGAGGCACAACAGATTATGCTGTAGATATTTTTCACAAGGCAATCAATGAAGAAAAATTTGATTGTTTTTTAAGTAAAACAACAGTTTTGCCAATGATATATATGTATGATGCTGTTAGAGCTACTATTGAATTGATGGATGCGCCTGCTGAAAAAATTACAGTAAGAACATCATATAACATATCAGGGATGAGTTTCTCTCCAGAAGAATTGTATAATTCTATAAAAGAAATATATTCAAAATTTGAAATCGAATATAAGCCAGATTTTAGACAAAGAATAGCAGATTCATGGCCTATGAGTATTGATGATAAAGAGGCTCAAAAAGATTTTAATTGGAAATCTAAGTACACTTTAAAAACTATGACTGCAGATATGATTAAAAACTTAAAGCAAAAAAAGATAAACATGTAGGCATTAATTAAGAATGAATGAATGAATGAATGAAAATACTGCTTTTGTTTTACTAGAATTTTTAAAAAAATATATTATATCAAGGTTATTCTTTTATTTGTTTTCCTTTAGATCGCTTTAGTTTAAATTTGTACAGCATCTATTAATTACAAAAAAGTATGGCTAAATTATTTAATCTTAAAGGGAAAATTAAAAATTACGCTTGGGGCGGAACTAAATTTATTCCAGAGTTATTAGGAATTAAAAGCAACAACAAAAAATGTGCAGAATATTGGTTAGGTGCACATGTAAATGCGCCTTCTATAATATCTACAGCAGATGGAAACCAAAATTTAGACCACTATTTAGCATCTCATAGTACAGAACGCTTAGGAGCAAAAGTTGTTAAAAATTTCGGCCGATTATCTTTTTTATTTAAAGTTTTAGATGTGTACGATATGTTATCTATTCAAGTGCACCCAACTAAAATAGAAGCAGAAAAGGGTTTTAAACGTGAAAATGAATTAGGTATACCGCTAACTGCACCTCACAGAAATTATAAGGACGATAACCATAAACCAGAAATTATGGTAGCACTTAGTGAGTTTTGGTTGTTACATGGATTTTTATCTAAAGAAAAATTAACCAAAATATTAAAAGAAACGCCAGAGTTTATTGATTTATTACCTGTTTTTAAATCTGAAGGCTATTTTGGATTGTACAAAAAAGTTATGGAGCAATCTGTTAAAGAAACCAACCGCATATTAACGCCATTAGTAAGTCGTATTATGCCTTTATATTTTGAAGATAAGCTAGATAAATCGAATCCAGATTATTGGGCTGCAAAAGCAGTCGATGCATCTATATATAAAACTATTTTAGATAAAGGTATTTATTCCATCTATTTCTTCAATATTGTTAGAGTTAGTAAAGGTGAAGCTGTTTTTCAAGATGCTGGAATTCCGCATGCGTATCTCGAAGGTCAAAACATGGAGCTTATGGCAAATTCAGATAATGTTTTACGCGGGGGGTTAACGCCAAAGCATATCGATGTGCCTGAGTTATTGAAGCACACTACTTTTGAAGCCACAATACCAAATGTGATGCAAGGAAATTTGCAAGACGATGGTATTGAAAGAATTTATAAAACACCAGCACCAGATTTTGAATTGAGTAAAATAGATTTAAAAAAATCAGACAACTATCAATCTCAAGCAAAAACCGCTCAAATTTTAATGGTTATAGAAGGTGAAGCCGTAATTGAAGAAGGTGATAATGTACTGACTATAGGTAAAGGTAAATCGGTTTTTTTAGAAGCAGGTTGTAAATACCAAATTTCTTCTTTGGTGCCTGCAACGATATATAAAGCGACAACGCCTTAAGTTTGTAGTGTTGTAAACTTAATCTAAAGCATTTTTTGTTACAAACGACCGCCAGCCTATAATTGCCATTTGTAGTTTTGTGGCTTTAGCTAAGTCCAATTGTCTTTTAGAATAACTAGGAAAAACCATTTTGTTAACCTTTGCTAAAAATTTGAATACTTGCTTTTTCATGTTTTTAATCCTTCTTAGAAAGTAAAAATAGTAAAACTTATTCTAGACTAAGTTTCACTTTTTTTTGAATTTATATAATCGAGAATATAATGAATATAATATCGATTATAAGTTTAGCAAGTGTCATCATAATTTTAAGGTTTTAAAGGTTAATAATGGTTTAATTTTGTCAATGTTTTTTGAAGATATGTATTTGGGAATATGTTTGCCAAATATTTTTAGATAAATCCGTGAATTTGAATGCTAATTTGTAAGTAAAAAAATAGTTTTAGTTTCAATATTTATGTGACGCTCTTTAATAAAGTTTTAATATGTAATTCAAAATAACATTTATTGTTTCAATATATAATAGTTGTAGTGGGTTTTTAAGCTTATTTTTAAAAACCAAGGGCATTTTCGTTGAAAAACTGAATACATTTAGCTATTTCATCTTTTTTAGAATTTAAAGCACAAAAAAAAGACACTCATTTCTGAGTGCCTTAAAGCATTATGTATGTTGGATTTAGTTTTTCTTTTTGGTGGTTATTTCAATAACACCATCTTTTGCTTTTTTGCCATATTTTTTGGTAGCTTTTTTTTCTTTTAGGACAGAAATGGATTTAATGGTGTTTACATCTAGATCTTCAATAGTTTTATTTTTATCTTCTTTGCCATCAATAATTATAAGAGGCTTATCTTTATTATTAGTTGTAGCATACCCGATAACTTTAATTTCACCAGAATTTTTGTTACTGCCTTTTGATGAAATTATTACGACACCATCTTTGGCTTTTTTACCATATTCTTTAGTTGCCGAATCTCCTTTGAGGACATTTATGCTTTCAATATCATTTGGGTTAATAGCTTCCATTTTGTCTCTTTTAATTTCTTTTCCATCTAATATATATAATGGTTCTTTGTCGCTATCTGTAGAAATACGGATTTTATTGTTGCCATAATTTTGTCCTATCGCCTTAATTTTAAATGATTTATCTTCATCATTAGATAAAATGATGACATCATCTTCTTCATTTTTGCCATCACTTTCAATAATCACTTCAATATTTTCATCATTGTCATTAGAAATAATTTCTGTTTTTCCTAGTGCAATTATGTGTTTACCTTTTCTACCATGATTTTTAAAATGAATAGTGTCAGCATGAATTATTGCAGAACCTTCATCATCACCTGAAAAAACAAATACACTATTGCCTTTTCCAGATTTGCGTATTTTATGCTTACCACCATTTGATTTTACAACATAAGCACTAGTGCCATGAGCATGACTGTCTTTCCCATTTCCTATCGAAATAGAATTGCCATCTTCATCAAAAGAAATTTTTATGGGTTTAATTGCTTCATCAGAACTTACATTATAGTTTGCACTAGATGTTTTCGAACTTACATCAATTTTAATAGCCGTGATTTCGCCTTTGTTATTTCTTTTAACACCTTTAAATTTAATGGTAACACCACTTTTCTTTAAATCTTCTACAACTTTTTCAAAGTCGGCATCAGTAAAGTTTTTTGTTATTACAACCAGGTCAATATCACCATTGGTTTTTGCCTTTTTTTGATGCGGTTTTGTTCTTGGAGTTATAGTTTCTTTATTGTTGCTTTTTGTTGTGGATTTAATTTTAACCGATTCTTTGTTATTTAAAACGGCATTATTAGTCGTTAAGGCCTTTTTGATAAATGAATTGCTACTATATGTGTTTTCAATAACGGGCAATTTTTTTTCAATATAAACAGTTTTTGTATTAAAACTCATTAAGAAAATGGCGAGAATAGGGATAATTAAAATATACTTAAACAGATTAATTTTTTTTGATTTTGATTTGTGTAACATAACGATTCGTTTTTTGATTAATGAATTATAAAAATTATTGGTTAAAGCCAATTGATGAGTTGGCATACTTGTTTTTAATAAGGTGTATTGGTAGCTTTTTTTGCAATTTGATTTGTTTTGCGCGTTTTGATCGGCTATAAATTCTAAATTCTGTTTTAAGTCTTTGTTATAAAACCATATAAACGGATTAAACCATAATGCGGTACACGATAATTGTGTTAGTAAAATATCTATGGAGTGATGCTGATTAGCATGTATTTTTTCGTGTGTAATAATTTGTTCTAATTCTTTTTTATTAAATAAATCTGGATTATAAACGATCCAATTAAAAAATGAAAATGGTGAAGTTTTACGACTTGTTTTTATGTAAGTATAGGGCCCTTGTTTTTCTTTTTCGTTTGTGTAAATAAGTTTGAATAATGACAATAATTGAATTAAAAACCTAACTAAAAAGAATATAAGGCCTATACTGTAAATGCTATATAATAATTGTAAATATGTAAAGGTTTGCTCTGGTTTTTCGCTTATTAAAGTTGCATTGTTAAATACATAAGCATCAAACAAAATAGGAGTACGTTCTATATAAATTGGTATTACAACAAAAGGCAATACAAAAGCAGTAATTAACCCTATTAGTAAAAACCAACGGTTAGATTGAAAAAAGGTATCGCGCTGTAAAAACAATTTGTAACACACATAAAAAATCGCAATAACGGCACTGGCTTTGAGTAAATATTCCATGGTTATTTTTGTTTTTCGATTAATGCAATAATCTCCTTAAGCTCATCTACGCTTATCTTTTCTTCTTTGGCAAAAAACGATACCATATTTTTATACGAGTTATTAAAATAATTATCAATAGCCACGTTCATAAATCGTTTTCTATACAATTCTTTGGTAACAATAGGGTAGTACTGGTGCGTTTTCCCGAAGGCATTATAGGCAACATAGCCTTTCTCTTCTAAATTTCGAATTATAGTCGATAAGGTGTTGTAATGTGGTTTGTCTTCTTTTATTTCTGCCAATACATCTTTTACAAAAGCCTTTTCAAGCTTCCATAAAATATGCATAATTTCTTCTTCTTTATTTGTTAGCTTTTGCATCTAAAGTTTGTTTTTTTCTATTTCCACGAAGGTGGAAATCTTTTTAATTTGAGTGATAATTGCTTGGACAGTACAAACGTATAACTATTTTTATAGTTATACAACTAAAATAATAGTTATTTAACTAAATTTTAAGTTTTCAAAGTCTATTTAAAAATCGCAATTCAAAAATCGAAAATCGAAATTTCTTATATTATCTTCGTAAAAAAAATAGTTATGAGCATACTTTGGGTTGTCCTTGGTTTTATATTATTAGTAGTAGGAGGCGAGTTTTTGGTGCGCTCCTCTGTGGCCTTGTCATTTAAGTTTAGTATATCTAAAATGGTAATAGGAATGACGGTGGTTTCTTTTGCAACCTCGGCACCAGAATTATTGGTGAGTTTACAGGCCGCTTTATCGGGTTCGCCAGCAATAGCCATAAATAATGTCGTGGGTTCTAATATTGCCAATATAGGTTTGGTGTTGGGTATAACGGCAATGGTTGGCGCTATTGCAGTCGATAAATCATTTTACAAAGTAAACTGGCCAGTAATGATGCTGTTTTCAGTCGTGTTATTTTATTTTCTTAAAAACGATAGTGTACTCACAGCTATAGAAGGCGCCATTTTGTTTTCAGGGCTTATTTTGTTTTTATTCATATTAATAAAAAATGCTAAAAAAGATACTACCGTTGAAGACGTAGACGAAAGTTTAGCGGTGGTTTCTAACTTTAAAATTTTTATATGGCTAGCTATTGGTGCTGCAGCCTTATATTTTGGTAGTGAATGGTTAGTGGATGGTGCAAAAGAAATAGCTGTAGCTGTCGGGGTTAGCGAAGCGGTTATAGGTGTGTCTTTAATTGCAATTGGGACTAGTGTTCCAGAATTAGCAGCATCGGTTATTGCAGCAGCAAAACAAGAAAAAGCCATTTCTTTAGGGAATTTAATAGGCTCTAATATATTTAATATAGGATCTGTTTTGGGCTTAACATCCATAATAAAACCAATTCCAGTAACCGAGCCTCAAATATTATCTAGCGATATCTTTTGGATGCTTGGTTTTTCAGCCATTTTATTACCCATGATTTTTGTACCTAAGCAAATGCAAATAAGCAGAGTAAAAGGATTTCTTTTAGTGTTTGCTTATGGTATTTTTATGTTTTTGGTATTTACTAAAGGGAAGTTTTAGTTTGTAATATATTCACTTTGGCAATATAATGTATCTCTTGACTTTGTTAGAAAAAATGTCGAACTTCGTTTAATAATCGATATAAAACATTAAAACGATTTATACCAACCGTTAGCAGTTATTTCCTGAAGAAATATCAATAAAAAAGATGACAATTGTCATTTTATATTAAATAGTAAAATTTTAATTTTACTATTTAATATAAATTCAAAATAAATGAAGAAACACGTAATAATTTTTGAAGCACGAGGTGGTTCAGACAAAGGTCAATATGGCTTTAGAAAAGATTCGAAATCTATAATTGAATCTATGCAGAAACGCGGATGGTCTGCAGAAATTATTTTTTATAAGGATGAAGATAGAGGAGAGATTTATCGTTATACACAGGAAAAGGCTGACGCCTATATTAGTAGAGTAAATCCTGGTAATTTAGAAGATGAAACAGGCTATTTTCAAATGCTGAAAGAGTTAGTATCAAATGGAATAGAAGGTCTTCCACACCCTGATGCAATGGTGGCTTATGGAGCGAAAAACTCTGTTGAGAGGCTAAAAGGAACAGAAATAGTACCTGATGATGTTTATACCTACTATGATTTTGATACATTAAAAGAGAGCCTACAAAAAACTTTGGCCAAAGGTGTCAGAGTATTAAAACAGAATAGAGGATCTGCTGGAGAGGGAATCTGGAGAGTTGAAGTATTAAACAAAGAGAAATATAAAAATACTATTCCGTTAGATGCTAAACTGAAACTTACGGAAGCAAAGGACAACCATACTGAAGAAAAATCACTTCAAGAATTTTTAGAGTTTTGTATTCAATACTTAGAAGGTCAAAATGGGATGTTACTTGATATGCCTTTCTTAGAACGAATTATGGAAGGAGAAATAAGAGTACTAATGCTGAGAAATAAAGTGGTTAATGTTGTTCATAAAAAACCAGCTGACACCAAAGACGCTTTCTCTGCAACACTATTTTCAGGAGCAAAATATCGATACGACAAGCCTGAAAAATGGCCTGAATTGGTAACGCTTATTGGAAAAATGGTTCCAACTATACAAAAAAAACTTGGAAATTATGATTTACCACTAATTTGGACAGCGGACTTTATATTGGATACAGACCCTAAAACAAAGAAAGATACGTACGTATTAGGAGAAATTAATGCATCCTGTGTTGGATTTACAACTTTTCTTGAATTAAGTGAAGATATAGCAGACGAAGTACTTGCTCTTCTTGATGCTGAATCTGCTGTAAATAACAGATGGGCAGCGTTTACGAAATAATTATTACCCCTAATTGAATTAAAAACAACTGCTAACAATGTATCCTATGAAAAGCACTAGCCCAGTTCTTCAAAGTTAATATTTTTTTTTAATTTATATCATAATGATGATTTTGGGGTGTTGAAATGTTGATAATTCCGTAGGATTATCAATATTTCAA
>Ga0316189_10006229_pt1 | contig 11386 bp, 10 predicted proteins | sample LowCovwburrow_MG_FD_204930 | JGI IMG/M metagenome (GOLD analysis project Ga0316189, IMG submission 204930) | Coastal sediment microbial communities from Maine, United States - Lowes Cove worm burrow | ecosystem: Environmental > Aquatic > Marine > Coastal > Sediment | place: USA: Maine... | reverse complement strand
GCCGCTGAGCAGATCACTGAGACGGTTTGCCAGCACGTAACTCAGGGCGATGAACAGTACGACGCCCTGCACCACAGGGTAGTCTCTCTGCCGGATGGCATCGATCAGCAGAGAGCCGATCCCCGGCCAGGCGAAAACCACCTCGGTAATCACAGCACCGGCGAGCAGACTGCCGAGTTGCAGCCCGAGCACGGTGATCACCGGCAACATCGCGTTCGGCAAGCTGTGCCGGAGCATCACCGCGGACTCGCTCAAGCCCTTGCAGCGTGCCGTGCGCAGATATGGCTGCGACTCAATCTCCAACAGGCTGCTCCTGACCATGCGCGTGGTGATTGCAGCCATAGACAGGCCCAAAGTGATTGCAGGCAACAAGAGGCTGCCCGGTTCCAGATTGCCGCTGACCGGTGTCCAGCCCAATCGCACGGAGAACAGCAGAACCAGCAAGGGGCCCAACCAGAAATTCGGTATCGAGACACCCAACAAGGCAAAGCCCTGTGCCAGGCGGTCGAGCCAGCGCCCGCGATAGCGTGCTGCAATGATTCCCAGCGGGAGCGCCATCACAAGGACCAGCACAAAGGCCGCACCGGCCAGTTGCAGGGTTGCCGGAAGGCGCTGAACAATCAGCTCGGATACCGGCTGACGGCGGATCAGCGAATCGCCCAGATCGCCGCGAGCCAGATCTGCATAGAACATTCCCCAGCGCTGCAGCAATGGCCGGTCCAATCCCAGTGCCGCACGCATCGCGTCGCGATCCGCCGCCTGTGCCGATTCTCCCAAGACCACGTCGACCGGGTCTCCCGGAATCATGACGAGTAGAAAAAACACCAGCGTGCTCACCCCGAACAATACGATCAGGGTATCGAGCAACTGTTCGAGCAGGCTTCGCATCACGGCCCGGCACTGGGCCCGGTGATCAACACGCGGGTACCCGCCTGAACCATCCCGAAAAGCTCCATAACATCCGCATTACGCATGCGGACACAACCGTGCGACAGGGGAACGCCCATAGGCGCGGTATCGGGACAACCATGGATGTAGATGTAGCGTCTGAGGGTGTCGCAGTCGCGGCCGCGATTTCTGCCGGACTCGGTACCGGTGAGCCAGATGATACGGCTGAGTATCCAGTCACGCCCGGGTTGTTGTGCGGCCAGCGCCTCGTTGAAGATCTCACCGGTCGCACGCCGACCGGTGAACACCGTATTTGCCGCGCAGTCCCCACCGATTTTGATCCGCACACGGTGTTCGCCGCGGGGTGTGCAACCGGAATCCATACGTTCTCCCGGTCCGTTCAACGCCGTTGAGACTGCCCACTCCTTGATCACCTGGTCGCCGCGTAACAGGGTCAGCCGCTGACTAACGATATCGATCTTGATCCAGGCATCGTTATTGTCCGGCATGTGTCATCCTCACCTTGTTCAGTGCCAGATAGCTGCCGTCGTGGCGGGGGACATAGTCGTCCAGGCCGCGACTGGCGACCACGTTCGATTCATACCAAAGGGGAACATAGACCAGATCATCGTGCACCCGGCGTTGTACCTGTGCGTACAGGGCCGGCGCCTGCCCAGACCCCGCGACCTCGGCCCGCTCGATCAATTCGTCGGTCCGCTCGGATCGATAACGTCCGCGGTTCGCCCCACCGGGCGGCAGCGACTCGCTGTGGAACGCATAGCGCAGAATGTCCGGGGTATTCACACCGACCCAGGCCAGGCTGTAGACCTGAAACCGTCCGGCCTTGACATCACCAAAGAAGGTCCCCCAATCGTAGCTGGAGATTTTCAGCTCGATGCCCACATCGGCCAGCTGACTCTGGAACACGTGCGCGATGCGCACGCGGAAAGGGTCCGTCGATGTCTTGTAACTGAGCACCAGCGGCCTGTTTGGCCCATACCCGGCCTGGCGCAGGTGTTCGCGTGCGAGCTCGGGATCATACCGATACGACGGCAGGTCTCTTGCCCCGGCCCAGTGCTCTGGTCGCAGGACGGACTCTGCAGTCTGTGCCCGCCCTCCAAACAGATGCCGGATAATGGCCTCGCGGTCAATGGCGTGCGCGATGGCGGCACGCACGTGGCGATCGGACAGCACCGGGTCGGCAAGATTGAAACCGATATACGCAAAGGTTGTTCCCGGACGCTGCACCAGCCGGAGTTCAGGCCGGTCTCCGAGATAGCCGTATAACTCCGACGGCAGATCGTTTTGCAGTAGATTGGCCTCGCCACGCAGCAGCTTCAGCGCACGCATCGTGGGGTCTGGCACCGGAACCAGTGCAACCGACTGCCCATCGTGGCGGCGTTTCAACAGCAGTCCACCGTCTTCACGCCATCCCACAAAGTCAAAACTTCCGCTGCCGAGTGGTTTGCGGGCAAGCTCGCCACTATCGAGCATTCTTGCCGGTGCGATGCCGATAGTGAGCCGGTTCGCAAAGCCGGGGTCGGGCCGCGACAGGTGAAAATCGATCTGCTCGTCTCCGACTGCCACGACATCCGTCACATGCGCCAGGGCGCTCGAATGCGGTGAGCCCAGACGGGGATCGAGGATGCTGCGGTAGGTGGCTTCAACATCGGCGGCATCCGGGAGACTTCCGTCCCAGAACCTTGCCCGCTGCGGCAACAGGCTCAGCCGGTAGTGCCTGGGTGTGAGCTGCTGCCAGCGCGCCATCGCCGGTTGCGGCCTGCCCTGTTCGTCCAGGGCCACCAGGCGATCATAAAGTAAGGCATTGGCACGCTCAGAGGCGGCATCACTCGCGAGTCTGGGGTCGAGCACCCCCGGTGCGGTGCTCACCGCGAACACCACGGTATCGGCGCCCTGTGGTTGGCAAGCGGCAAGCACCAGGGTCAGGCCGATGATCGCCAACCTCACCATTGCGTATAGGGCAGCTCGCTCAGGTTGCTGTTGTAATACCGCTGATCGAGCGACACCTCCTGACCCAGCCAGTCCGGTTTGTCGAAAGCCTCATCGGCCTGTCCCAGCTCGATCTCTGCGACGATCAGGCCGGCGTTGTCACCATAGAACTCGTCGATCTCCCACAGGTGATTACCGCGCACGATGTGGTAGCGCGTCTTATCGATCAGGGGTTTCAAGGCCACCTGATCAAGGATCTCTCGCGCATCCTCAATCGGTATCTCGTATTCGTATTCCAGACGATTGATACCGTCCAAGGTGTGCTTGATGTTCAGCTGGGCCACATCACCCTTGATACGCACCCGAATGGCCGATCGGTCTCCACGTGCGAGATAGCCCTGTACCAGTCGCACGCTGTCTTTCACTTCGTCGCGCCAGGCATCGGACCGCAGGAGAAACTTTCGCTCGATCTCTGTACCCATATTCAATCCTTCTCAAAAAGTGCGATGGATTCCACGTGTGCGGTATGCGGAAACATATCCATAACCCCGGCGCTTACCAGGCGGTATCCGTGCGTACCCACCAGTTCACCCGCATCACGCGCAAGTGTATCCGGGAAGCAGGAGACGTAAACGATCCGTTTGATGCCCATCCGCGGCAACAGCGGCAATACCTGCAGGGCACCGCTGCGAGGGGGATCGAGCAGGACTTTGTCGAAGCTTTGCTCCATCCAGGGTTCGGCCTCGAGCTCGCCGTAAAGGTCAGCGGTGAAAAACTCTGCATTGAGCACACTGTTGCGCTCTGCGTTCGCTCTCGCGCGCGAAACCAGGCCAGCATCACCCTCGACACCGACGGCACTCGCACAATTGCGTGCAATGGGCAGGGTGAAATTACCGATGCCGCAGAACAGATCCAGGACCTTGTCGGACAATCGCAGATCGAGCAGATCGATCGCACGTTCAATCATCTTGCGATTGATATCGGTGTTGACCTGGGTGAAGTCGCTGGGCAGAAAGCCCAGTGTCAGACCGTAGCCGGGCAACTCGTAGCTCAGATCGATTTCCAGGCTCAGCGGTCTTACCGTCTCCGGACCACCGGGCTGCAGATAAAAAACCACCGGGTGTGCAGACTGAAAGTCCTCGAGCAGGCGTGCATCTTCGATACTCAGTGATTCGAGAATGCGCAGTATGAGGACGCAGCGCTCGTCGTCCATCGCCATCTCGATCTGTGGCAGTCGCTTACTGATACTCAGGGCCTCGATCAGTGCGCTGAGTTGAGGCAAAAGCTCACCAATCCGCGGATGCAAAACATGGCATTTCTGCAGATCTGCGACGAAACTCGATCCACGTTCACGAAAGCCCACCAGCACCCTGCCCTTGCGCGCAACATCCTTTACACCCAAACGCGCCTTGCGCCGGTATCCCCAGGGATCATCATTGGTGATTGGCGGCAGGATGGTCTCCGGCGTCACCTGCCCCAACTGGCTAAAGGTGTCCATCAACACAGCCTGCTTGGCCCGGATCTGTGCGGAAGGTTCGACGTGCTGCAGGCTACAACCACCACAGACCCCATAGTGCGCACAACGCGGTTCCACACGGTCGTCTGAAGACTGCACCACGGCGACAACCTGACCCTCATCGTGCTCACGCCGACGATTCAGGTAACGAAACTTCACGCGCTCCCCGGCCAGGGCACCGTGTATATAGGTCGCCTTGCCATCGACCTTCGCAATACCACGACCATCTTTCCGCATGCTGTCAATCTCAGCATCGAACTCGCCCTCCGGCAGGCGTTTACGTCTGCGCCGGTGTCCCATTTATTCCTTGCCCCAAGACGATAGAAACTCGGCTATGTGTCGGTCGTTGCGTCCACCCAGTTCATTCAGCAGCCTTTCGTTGGCCTGGACGCTATCATCGCCCGTCAGTTCACCGGTTACGGTGAACAAGCGCAATGCGATCAGGTACGTATTGAGCACCCGGATGTCACTGAATGCCTGGACATCGGCGTGCCGATCCTGCAACCAGGCATCCATGACGTCAACTTCAAACCGGTCAGTCAGCCCCGGAAAGCCGAGTTTGCGTGCCGTTTCGTCAAGCCCGGGCAGGTCATCCGATGGCGGCGACAGGTAGCCGCGGATATCCAAATGCAGGTTTTTACCCGCATTGAGTGCCTGCCAATAGGCAGGGTGACTGATGCCATGTTTCAGGGTTCGGAAATGGACCAGTGGGATGCTGGTATGTTCGTCTCCCCAGAACACCATCCGCCCCTTGCCCTGAGCCGCATTGAAAAAGGCATGCAGCAACTCTTGTTCATTCTGGGCGGCAAAATGCATCGACTCGAGATGCACCTTGTCTTCGGAATGGTGGATCAGGCTGAGAGCAGCAATCGCACGCTGGTCCCAGCGAAGCACTTCGCTAGAACCGGTTTGCTGTTTGCGTCTGTGGAACAAGACTTTGGATACGGACTTGTCGTCCAGATCATCGAGATCGAACAGCCGGCGGGTGGTCACGGTATCGGGTACCGACGAGAGTGCAAAGACTGCGAATCGCATACTTACTCTGAGGGAAAAACGCCAGTGGAAAGATAGCGATCGCCGCGATCACAGATGATCGCCACGATCACAGCATTTTCGACCTCCTGCGCCAGCCTCAAGGCTGCGGCCACAGCGCCACCGGACGAGATACCCGAAAAGATGCCTTCCTCGGCAGCAAGCCGTCGGGTGACTTCCTCCGCTTCGGCCTGGCTGACATCCATTTCGCGATCGACGAGAGAAGCATCGAAGATCTCAGGGATATATTCCACGGGCCAGCGCCGGATGCCGGGTATGCTTGCACCTTCAGCGGGCTGCACACCGATGATCTGGGGACGGGGATTCTGCTCGCGCAGAAAACGTGCAGTACCGACGATGGTGCCGGTTGTACCCATGGCACTGACGAAATGCGTGACGCTTCCGCCAGTATCGCGCCAGATTTCCGGACCGGTCGTCTCGTAGTGTGCCCGAGGGTTGTCGGGATTGGCGAACTGATTGAGGACCTTACCCTTCCCCTCGCGTTCCATCTTCAACGCCAGGTCACGCGCGCCCTCCATGCCGTCATCCCTGGTCACCAGCAACAAATCAGCACCGTAGGCGCGCATCGATGCGCGGCGCTCTACGCTCAGGTTCTCCGGCATGATCAGGACCATTCGGTAACCACGAATAGCGGCAGCCATCGCCAGGGCTATCCCGGTGTTGCCGCTGGTCGCCTCGATCAGCGTGTCGCCAGGCCGGATCTCGCCGCGTTCCTCGGCATGCCTGATCATCGAAACCGCTGGGCGATCCTTGACAGAGCCTGCGGGATTGTTGCCCTCCAGTTTTGCAAGGATGGTGTTTCTACTGTCACTTGGCAGTCGCTGCAGGCGGACCAAGGGCGTATTGCCGACAAAGGATTCAATCGTTGGAAAGTTCATCGCGCCAGTTTACTCAATCGTAAAGGCCAAAACGAGGTAGTATCCGACCATAAGGTTGCCCTTTCTCCAGCCCCCGAAGATCAGAGGAATAGCCTTGTTCAGAATCCCGAGATTCTACCCCTCCGACCGTATCTATTACCGGACCTATTTCGTCACGCTGACTCCCCTGCTGCTTGGTTTCTGCGGATTCGGCGTATACATCTGGTTTGGCGAAAATCAGCCAGGCCTGGCGATGGCCGGTTTGCTCGTCCTGATCCCCGCCCTGGCCGCCACCCTGCTGATCGCTGCAGACCGCCTGCGGCAGGCGCTGCGCCCGGTAAACACCATCAACCGTGCCATCCAGCGCGTGCGGGCCGGCGAAATGGAGGTCAGAGTGGAGAGCGTTTCGGCTGGTGAGCTGGGACAGCTGGAAGCTGGCTTCAACGCCATGGCCCAGGAACTCGCCGGCAACCAGGACCACTTGCAGGAGCGTATCGACCAGGCCCTGCACGATGCGCAGGAAAGCATGGAGGTGGTCGAAATCCGCAATGCAGAGTTGGACCTGGCGAGGCGCCGCGCAACCGATGCGAGCCGTGCCAAGTCGGAGTTTCTCGCGAAGATGAGCCACGAGATCCGGACCCCGATGAATGGGATCATCGGATTCACCCGACTGCTCGGCAAAACCGAGCTGGGCCAGAAGCAACGCGACCATCTGCAGACCATCGAGAAATCGGCCGGTTCACTGCTCCGGATCGTCGACGATATCCTCGATTTCTCGCAACTGGAGTCCGGCAAACTGGTCCTGAGCCACGAACCCTTCAGACTGAGGGGTTGTGTGGAAAGCGCTGTCACACTGTGGGCCCCGCAGGCGCATGCCAAACATCTCGAACTGGTTTCGATGGTTTACAGCGATGTCCCCGAACATCTGGTAGGCGACGAGACCCGGATCATCCAGATACTCAACAATCTGATCGGCAATGCGGTGAAATTTACCGAACAAGGGGAAATTGTCGCGCGTGTGATGCTCGACGAAGAGGAGGATCATCACCTGAGCATCACCTTTGCTGTCAGTGATACCGGGATCGGTGTTGCCCTGGGCGAACAACAACGATTGTTTCAGCCATTCGACCAGGGAAATGCATCCACCAATCGTCTTTTCGGCGGCAGCGGGTTGGGTTTGAGTATCTGTCACGCGCTGGCGAAGGAGATGGGGGGCAGCATCGATATCGTCAGCAGAGTGGGCGAAGGCTCCGTATTCCGTGTGACCCTGAAGCTGGACCGCAATCCGGATGCGCCGCCGATGCGTCAGCCCCCCCCGCTGAATCGACGTGGGCTCCTGATCGACCCACACGAGCTTTCTCGTATAGCGCTGCGCAATGCGTTTAACGACATGGGGCTGGCGGTGGACGACTTTGCGCACTATTCGGATCTCGACCGTGTCGACCTGTCACGTTATGCGCTGGTGGCGTTCGGATGCAGCGACGAAGATACGGCGGTTGAGGAGTGTCTGCACCGTATCGCTGAATTGGATGCGCAGGATCAGCTGCCGATCATCGCTCTCCTGTCCACCTCTGACCAGGTATTGCTCGAACGTTTCGCAGCTGCGGGCGCAATGTACTGTCTGAGCAAGCCGCCGCACCAGCGCCACCTGCAGGAGAGTCTGCGCGGCTGCCTGCGCTCCGGCTTGACGGTCCAGGAGGCAGCGCGGCAGCAGATACCGGCGGCAAAATCCAACACACCGATCAATCAGGATCAATTGCTGGCGGACCGGCTGTGCCTTGCCGCTGACGACCATCCGATCAATCTGCAGCTGATCACCCATCTGCTCGAGGACATGGGTGCACAGGTGCTTCAGGCGGATGATGGTGATCGTGCGGTGGAACTTGCCAAAGAGAACGCCGTCGACATGGTATTCCTGGACGTGCACATGCCGCGCATGAACGGACTGGAAGCTGCCCGGCATATTCAGGCGCTACATCCCGGACGTCCGATTCCGATCGTGGCACTTACCGCAGATGCGGCGGAAAAGAATCAGCGTGAAATAGCACGTGCCGGCATCCACCGTTACCTGATCAAACCCGTAGACGAAGAAGAGCTGAGAAACACAGTCCAGGGGCTGCTGGTCACCGGTGCCAGCCCTGCCGAGTTTATCAATGCCAGTGCACAACGCGTGGCCTTGCGCGAATGGCCCCTGCGAGACAAGGAGCAGGCACTGCGTATTGCCGGCGGGTCTGACAGTATCGCAACCAGGCTGTTTGAGGAACTGCGCAAGGAGCTGCCTACAACAATCGAAGAACTGCGCAGCAGTCTGCAACGCAAGGATTGGTCCGAATTGTGGCACTTGTCGCACAGGCTGCATGGCGCCGCCGCCGTATGTGGAGTCCCCGCCCTTTATCATGCCCTGAATGACCTGCAACCGGCGATTACGCTCGAGGACGACGTTTCCGCACGCGTGCTGCTCGACCAAGTAGCCCTGTATGCAGAACAGATTGTCGAACTCGAGGAGTGAAAACGCCCCCTGAGCCCGGGTCCCCGCGGCTCAGCCCAACGGTGGCTGAATAAGGCGCTTCATGTCCGCGACTGCGCGCTGCAGTCCCGAGAACACGGACTGGCTGATGATGGCATGACCGATGTTGAATTCCAGAATCCCGTCTATCGCCGCTACCGCCTTGACGTTGTGGTAATCGAGCCCATGTCCCACATTGACCTGCAGATCCAATTCGAGCCCCAGAGCAACCGCCTGGGCAATTCGACCAAGGGCTTGATCTGACAAAGAGCGGTTTCGGGCATCGGCATAATGTCCGGTATGGATCTCAACCACCGGAACACCGATTTCGGCCGCCGCCTCCAGTTGCCTGGGATCGGCATCGATGAAAAGAGAAACACGAACGCCGGCCGCAGCCAGTTCGGCGCAGTAATCTTTCAACATCGGGATACTGGCCGCAGCATCGAGCCCCCCCTCGGTAGTCAGTTCCTCGCGTTTTTCCGGCACCAGGCAGCAGTCTGCAGGACCCACCCGGGTTGCAATCGCCAACATCTCGCTGGTCGCCGCCATCTCGAGATTCATGCGCGTCTGCAGGATTTCCGACAGCATCGTGACGTCGCGATCCTGAATATGCCTGCGATCCTCCCTCAGGTGCAGGGTGATCGAGTCCGCCCCATTCTGCTCAGCCAGTAACGCTGCCTGGATCGGCTCCGGATAGCGGGTACCCCGCGCCTGACGCAGGGTGGCGACATGGTCGATGTTCACCCCCAGCATTCTTTCGTAATTATTCATATCGTTCGGTCGGTCTGTGGCATGGTTTAACGGAACAGATCCCTGCTTCGCAGTGGACGGCCGTCAAGATGATAATCGATTATACGGCGCATCAGCTGGCGCGCCTGTTGCAGCGTGGTGTCATCCTCGAATTCGCCAGCGCGCAGCGCGAGCAGCGTTTTGCCGCTGAATGAGCCCGCCGGCCTGCCGGTCACCTGACCCGCCCCCGAACCAATCTCATAGGTGTAATGCCAGTCTGCTATAACGGGTCGACCGGTATTGTCTTTCTCCAGCGCCATCCCCAGTCCAAGATGCATCAACAGACGCACCTCGAAGCGACGAAGTACCGGTTCTGCCGACTCATCTTCGGAAAGGCCCCGAATTGCCCGGGCATAGTCGTCGAACAATGCCGGACATGGGTCCTGACGTGCGGTCAGTCTGAGAATGAGTTCGTTGAGATAGAGGCCGCAATAGAGTTTTCGCCCTTCGAGGCGTAGCGGTGCAGATCCGGTTTCGGCGCATGTCAGCGTGAGGACCTCACCACGACCTCGCAGTTCGACCAGCAACGGTTGAAACGATTGGAGCCGGCTATCCGGGCGCCGTGCACGCAGTGCACCCTTGGAAACACAGGCCAAACGTCCCTGTTCGCGGGTCAGCAGATCGGCGATCAGGCTGCTGTCACCATAACGGCGCGTATGCAGAACGTAGGCAGGCTGCAGAGTCTGCACCTCCAATCGACCGACCCTAGTCTGTATAACCGAGTCTTACCAGGCTGGCCTCATCGCTGGACCAGCTTTTCTTCACCTTGATCCAGACCTCCAGGTGTACCCGGGTCTGAAAGAAATCCATCATTTCCTTGCGTGCCGCGGTGGCTGTTTCCTTCATCGCCAACCCGCCTTTGCCCAGCAGGATTACGCGCTGACTGTCACGCTCCACCCAGATCACGGCACCGATATTGTAGCGACCGTTCTCTTCCTCGAAGCGTTCGATCTCGACGGTCACCGCATAGGGCAACTCCTGGTGGTAGCGCCTTATCAACTGTTCCCGCAGCAATTCGGCGGCAAAAAACCTCTCAGAACGGTCGCTGATCTGATCATCAGGAAAAATGGGCTCACCCTCTGGCAAGCGGCTTAATACCGACTCTGCGAGCACTTCTGCATTATCTCCGTCGCGCGCAGAAACCGGTACCACCTCGACGAATCCATGCCGCTCGGTCAGGTTCTGAATAAAAGGAAGCAACTCGTCCTTCTTTGGGACGAGATCCACCTTATTGACGGCAGCGATGGCCGGAATGCCCGCACGAACGACTGCTTCGAGTACGCGTTCATCTTCTTCGGTCCAGGCAAGGGCCTGCACCACGAATATCAGGAGATCCACGTCCTGCAATGCCGTGTGCGCGGCGCGATTGAGATAAAAGTTCATTGCCTTGTCGCCCCGGTCGTGTATCCCCGGCGTATCGACGAATACGATCTGCCCCTCGTCCTGGGTCCTGATACCCATGATCCGGTGCCGGGTCGTCTGCGGCTTGTGCGACGTGATCGCGAGCTTTTGTCCCAGCAGTCGATTCAACAGGGTGGACTTACCCACATTTGGGCGACCGACCAGAACTGCATATCCACTGTGGTAACTCATTCGGCTCCTTTCTCCAGGCTTTCCAGCATGCTGTCCGCTGCGGCCTGCTCGGCCCTTCGCCGACTGCGGCCCTCACCTTGGGTGTCATCCGCCAGGCCCGTTGAACAGACGACCCGGAAAACCTGCTCGTGCTGATGACCACTGGTGCTGACGACATCATATTTCGGCAGGGCCTTGCCGATCGACTGCAGGTATTCCTGGAGTCTTGTCTTGGGATCCGTGCGCCGGGTCTCT
>Ga0316189_10006228_pt1 | contig 11386 bp, 10 predicted proteins | sample LowCovwburrow_MG_FD_204930 | JGI IMG/M metagenome (GOLD analysis project Ga0316189, IMG submission 204930) | Coastal sediment microbial communities from Maine, United States - Lowes Cove worm burrow | ecosystem: Environmental > Aquatic > Marine > Coastal > Sediment | place: USA: Maine... | reverse complement strand
CCAACCAATGCGCAGGCGCAAACGCTCATTGCGACTCTGGTCCTCCCTCACACGGCATGCGAGACTGCGCTTCGATGCACCCCCTTCGCCTGCTCGGCGCGATGATGCTCTCTCTCCCGTGGGTCAGCTTGCACCTCGCCGTCGAGGGCATCGGCCTGCGGACCTTCGCCCGCAGATCTGCGGGGGCCGGCGAACATCCTTGGGGGGGGCGAGTCGAGGGCATCGGCCCTGCGTGGCTCACCGCGCTCCTCCGAGAGGGCCTTGCGCTCGGCCCTGAGCTGGACGTCGAGCGTCTTGACCTCCACCGGGTCGGCCACGACGGGCAGCTCTCCGCGATCTATCGCCTGACGCCGACCTACGCAGGCACGACGTCCGGGCCCGCTAGCCTGATCCTCAAGACGACCGCTCCGAGGGTCAAGGATCGTCTCCTCAACAGGCTCTTCGACCTCTTCGCCAACGAGATCAGCGCCTACGAGCTGCCGACGCCCGCGCTGGGGCTGCTGCGACCGCGCTGCTGGTACGGCCACAGACATCCGACGACCGGCGCCTCCCTCCTCCTCCTCGAGGATCTCGGCGGCTGGCGCTTCGAAGGCCACAACCGGACGCTCAACGCTGAGGACGCCCGGACTCTAGTGAGGGCATTGGCGGAGCACCAAGCCCACTGGTGGCAGCATCCTAGCTTCGCCGAATCTCCCTTCCGGACGACCTCCGAGGCCTTCGAGGAGTTCCTCACGCCGCTGGTCAAGATCGCCTGGCGCCGCGGCAGACGAAGCCTCGCATCGCTCGTGGATCGGGGCACCTTCGACCTCTTCGAGCGATTCGTCGGCGATCAAGGGGCGATCTTGCGACGCATGGCCGCCGCACCGCCGACCCTCGTCCACGGCGATCTGAACATCAACAACGTCTTCTTTGATGACGAGAGGTCAAGGGTGACCGCGATCGACTGGGCAGGCGCCCGAATCGGCAGCTGGGCCGAGGATCTCGCCCATATCGTGGTGATGAATCTCGGCCCCCACCTCGGCGCCAACCTCGAAGAGGAGCTCCTGGCAGAGCATCGACGGGTGCTCGCCGAGCGCGGGACCGTCCTCCACCATGAGGAGCAGCGGCGCGGGTACGCGTTGGGTCTCTTTCAGACCTGCGCAATCCTGGTCATCGCGACGATCATCCTCGACGAAAAGCGCAACCCCGCCCTCTTCGCGTCCTATCAAGACACGCTCCAGTCGTGGGCGGCAGCCGCCCGTCGTCATCACCTCGCCGAGCTCCTCGCCGAGGCCCTCCAGTGACCGAGAGCCCCGCTCGTCGAGGCACGCACCGGCCGACGATCGCGGCGGTGATGGTCGCTGTCTTCCTCGCCGCGGTCGACCAGACGATCGTCGCCACCGCCCTCCCCCGGATCTCGGACGAGCTCGGCGAGCCCGCCCTCTACGCCTGGGTCTTCACCTCCTACATGATCGCGACGACGACCTTCGTCCCGATCGCCGGGACGATCGGCGACATGATCGGTCGTCGCCCGCTCTTGCTCTTCGGCGTGTCGCTCTTCGGCCTCGGGTCTGGGCTCACCGGCGCAGCCGCGACGATGACCCAGCTCATCGGCTTCCGGGCGATCCAAGGGATCGGCGCTGGCGTCCTGATCGCCAACGCCTTCGCCCTCCTCGGGGACATCTACCCCAGGCCTGCGCTGGCTCGAATGACCGGGATCATGTCAGCAGTCTACGGCCTCGCCGGTGCGGTCGGCCCCCTCGTCGGCGGTCTGCTCACCGAGCACCTCGGCTGGCGCTCCGCCTTCTGGGCCAACGTCCTCTGCTGCGCCCTGATCATTCCGATCCTCGCGGCAAAGCTGCCGCGACGGAGTCGTGCGAGCCGCGAGCCTATCGATCTGCTCGGCGCCGGGTCCCTCGTCAGCGCGCTCCTCCCGGGCCTCGCCGCGCTGAGCCTCGCCGGCGAAGGCGTAGGACTGGGAAGCCGGCGGATGCAGCTCCTCCTCGGCCTCACGCTGGCCTTCTCCGCCCTCTTCGTCGCCGCTGAGCGACGGGCGATCCGCCCGATCGTCGCCCCTCTCCTCTTTCGGAGCCGGGTCTTCTCGTGGTCGATGTGCGCAATGTTCGGGATCGCCCTCGCGATGTATGCGTCGGTCTCCTACGCCCCTCTCCTCTTTCAAACGACGATGGGCATGAGCCCGACGGCCTCGGGCGCCGCGACAGCGCCACTGATCATCGCCGTCGCGATCACGGCGATCATCGGCGGCCGCCTCGTCGAGCGCGGTAGCGGCTTTCGGGCGCCGGTCACCGCGGGAGTGCTCATCACAGCCGGCGGACTGTGGTGGCTCGCCCGCCTAGACGCGCTCACCGGGCCCCTGGAGGCGGCCGCTTCCATGGCGCTCATCGGCGCAGGGCTCGGCCTGACCATACCGACCCTCCTCCTCGCCGCCCAAGGCTCGGCCGAGCACCGCTACTTTGGGGCTACGACTGCCCTCGCGAAGACCTTCCGCAGCCTCGGCGGGCTCGTCGGCGTCGCCGCGGCCGGAGCCGCGATCCGCTACTACGAGCCGACCCTAGGGAGCGGCGCCGCCATGTCCATGACAATGCTCTACGCGGCCCTCATCATGGTCGGTATGGCCGCAGTTGCGTTGCTGCTGCCAGGTCGAGAGCCAAACGCAGGGTCGAGGAGGCCCAGGTAGCGTAGCCAGGCGATCGGCCTCCCGAGAGCCCAGAGGTCCGCGAGGACAGCGCGTACCTACCGGATCTTCAGCCGCCGACTCGCCTTGACGAACACGACGGAGAACCCGCGAAACCGAGGCAGCACAGCGACGGCCGGCTCCTTCTTGGTGCGCTCGATCGGCTCGAGCACGACGGTCCGGGTCGAGAGGTTGACGCTGCAGGCGTAGGTGCCTCCGCGCACCTCCAGGCGGCGCGGAAAGTCCTGCACCAACGAGACAGCCTCTCGAGGATCGAGCCCGGCTTCGAGGGCCAGCTCGGTCGGTCGCGGAAGGATGTCCTCATGCTCGAGGAGCGCCAGGTCTTGGAGACTCTCGACCCCCAGCGTCTCGAACTTCTCACGGAGGAACGATCTGGCGCTCTCTGGCGCCGGCGGCAAGCTCAGCCGCTCGCGCCGGGACGCCTGCTCCAGCACGCCCCACGCGTGCACCGCATCGAGCAGAAGCTTGGCCAACCCCTTCAGTCGCGTGCCGCGGAGCACCAGCTGCACCAATCCATCCAGAAGCGCCTCTCCGCGGAGGACCTCGGTGCCGCTCGAGAGCGTCACGCCAGCCAAGGTTCGCTCGACCTCGGCCACGACCTTGCCCCGCACCACCTTGAGGACACCGATCTGCGCCTCTCCGAGCCCCAGCGGCGCGAGTTCAGCGAGCGGCAATCCCATCAGCAGCCGGCCAACACCACGGGTGCGCTGCCCGCTGCCGATCCACTCGCGCTCCAACACCACCCCCGCCTGCGGAGGTTTGGGCGCCTCGTCGAGCTCGGGCACGCGGTACGGATACAGGAAGAGCTCCAGCTCTCCGTTGCCCCACGGCTCCCCGCTCCGGCCCGGCGTGTCTCGTTTTTGTCGACGATCGGCCCGGGCGCGACGCACAAACACGAGCTCCGGCACCCGAGCGGCCACCCACGTCGCCAGCTCGGCGTGGGGTGGCGCCGGGGCATCCTTCGCAGCCACCACCCGACGCAAGGACTGAGAGAGACGACGACACTCCGAGAGCGTGCGAGCTCGAACGCCGTGACGCCGCGCGTCTGCAGAGCGAAGCACGCGCATCGCCACATCGACCTCATCGGTCGCCCGCTTGAGCAGCGGCAGTCGAGCCTCGCTCTGCGCCTGTGTGGGATAGGGCTCGAAGAGCTCGCGTCCAACCTCCATCACCGCCACCAGGTCGCACAAAGCGGCGGCGTAGGCCGGCGGAGGAGAGGTCAGGAGACGAGCTCCGACCGACGACACCGGGAGGCGCGCTTGGATCCTCCCCGGGCCTGTGAGGCGGCCATCCTCCCCAACCGCGCCGTGTTGCCGAAGTCGCTGCAGCGCCGCCTCCATCGCAAACGCAGGCGGTGGTGTCACCCACGGCAATGACGCCGCACAGGCAGGCGCAACGCCGCACATCCCCACCCGCAAGAGGACGTCGTCGAGCAAGATCCGCTCGACCTGCGGCGGGGTTGTGGCGTCGAGCCGGAAAGCTTCGGACCACAGACGCACGCACGCGCCGGCTTGGACCCGGCCCGCTCGGCCCCGACGCTGCTCCGCGGACGCCAGCGAGACCGGGACGACGGCCAGCACAACCTTGCCTTGGCGATGCACGTGCCGACGCTCGAGTCCGCTGTCGACCACGGTCGTGACCGAGGGAATCGTCAGCGAGGTCTCGGCGACGTTCGTCGACAGGAACACACGCCGTCGCCGTCCGGGATCGAGCGCAGCCTGCATCTCTCGGGATGAGATCCCCCCGTGCAGAGGAAGCACGTCCACGTCCTGGTGATGGGCGAGCGCCCCCAAGCATGCACCGATCTCTCGCTTGCCCGGGAGGAACACCAGCACGTCGCCCGAAGACCGCTGCAGCGCGTCGTCCACCGCGGACCGGACACGCTCGGGAAGACCGTCGAGGGTTGGCCCGGAGTCCCCGGACCACCGCGCCGTGACCTCGAACGCCCGTCCTTCCCCGGAGAGGACCTCGGCCCCGAGCACCTTTCCCAGGACGTCGCGCTCCAACGTCGCCGAACAAACCACCAGCGCCGCGTCGGGTCCCAAGCGGCCGTGCTGCACGAGCGCCGTGACCAGATCCGTCTCCCAGCCTCGCTCGTGAAACTCGTCGACGAGCACCGCCGCGAACCGCCGCGAACCCTCACTCCCCAGCAGCGCCAAGGCCATGCCAGGGGTCACGAAGAGGATCTCGGTCTTCGGCGACTCCGCCGCGTCGAATCGGACCCGGTATCCCACCCGGTCGCCCACCGTCTCGCCACGAATCTTGGCTCCGTAGGTCGCCAGCGCCCGTGCGGCCACCCGGCGCGGCTCGACCACCAGCACGGGCCCTCCCAGAGCGTCTGCCATCCACCACGGGAGCCGGGTCGACTTGCCGGAGCCCGTCGGCGCCGAGACCACGAGTCGGGCTCCGGGTCGACAGGACGAGACAAACCGCCTCTGCAGCGCGTCGATCGGCAACGGGAGCATCGCGGGAACCTACCAGAGCGCCTCGGGTCGAATGGGAATAGAGCGGCGATTATCGCCGCAGCAGCCGTGCTCTAGGTCAAGATGAGTTCGATCAACGGTGTTCTCCGCCCGTGTGAGTTGGGCCACAGAGAGCCGACGCGGACCATGGCGTCGAGGAGCACGAGGAGCCTGCGCATTGTGGCGGTCATGACGACCTTGTGAGGCTTGCCTGGCGCTCTGAGATGCTCCGCGAAGGCCCGAATCATAGGGTTGAACCGTGACGCCATTCTAGCGGCCAAGTGCAGCACGTGACGGATTTTGGCACGCTCTCCGTGAACCGACCCGCTCCGAGTTGCTCCGACCCGTCGATGCCAATGTCCGGCTTCCCCCGGCTCGAGACCGAGCTCGATCCTGGTGATCATGCGGTGTTCCTCTACCCGCCCGGGACGGACTTCACGGTGGCGCTCATCGACTGCCTGGCTGCGGGGGTCGTCCCGTGGAAGTGGGCGAGATTGCCCGAGCTTCGCTCGGGGCTCCGAGCTGCGTCAGCTCGACGTCGAAGCGCTCGCTGCGGCCCTCGATGACGAGGCGGCCGTCGGGTTCGAGGACATAGAAGGGCTTGGTCACAAGGTCGATCCAGCGCAGGTCGAGGCGACCGCTGAAGGCGCGACGAGCCTGACGCACGCGGGCTCGGGCTTGGCGGCGCTGAGCTTCGCTCAGGGCGAAATCGTCGGCGCGGTTGAGGCCGCTGCCGCGGGGGATGAAGGGCATGACGGTCAGGCCGTGCACGCCGAGCTCGAGGCTGAGCTTCAGGACCGCGTCGAAGCCCTCGGGGTTGCTGGCGAGCATGGTGGTCTGGACAGTGGTATGGACGTTGCGGCTGACGAGGCGCTGAATCGTTCGGACGACGGCGTCGTGGACCGGGCGACCGACGATATGATCGTGGTGGGCGGCGTCGCCGTGGACGCTCACCTTCACTCGCGCTTCGGATGCGCGCAGCTCGTCGAGCACAGCGTCCGGCATGACGATACCGTTGGTCGTCAGGCGGGTCCCGCGAGCAGCATGGGCGCGCACCTGAGCGAGCAGACGCGGCAGGCCCGGGTGCAAGGTCGGCTCGCCGCCGCAGAAGTGGACGACGCGCATGCCGTGCCCGAACAACCAGTCGATGCGCCGTTGCAGAGTGTCGGTATTCGGGTGGTTCCCGTCAGGTGGGGCCAGACAGAAGCTACAGCGAGCATTGCACGCGCGCGTGACCCTCACGCACACCATATCGGGGACGCGCTCGGCTCGTCTCATCAGGGGCCCTCGCCGTGGGGGGAGCGCGCCTCGGCCAACATGTTGCAGAACAACGCGCCCTGCTCGATCGCGTCATCGAGGGCGACGTGGGTGTGTGGCAGGTCGTCGAACCAGCGCGCGGGCATCTTGCGCTTGTTGACGTGGCTATAGGGCTTGTCGAGCATCACCATGGCCATCGTCTTGATGTCGAGGGCGGAGAAGCTGAAGGGGCTGCGACCGGCGAATCGGCGCAGGTACCAATAGACAAACATGAAGTCGAAGGCCGCCGGGTAGCCGACGAACACCGGCTTGTGCGGCAGGCCGTCCAACCAGCACGCGTAGCTCCTCATGGCCTCGGCGGGATCCCGTGGATCGGCGCGGCAGGCCTCCCAAGCCTTGGGGTGCTTGGTCCACCAGGCCTTTGTCTCCGGATCCCCCGACGCACCGGGCAGGGTCTGGAGGTTCGCAGTGAAGGTCGATACTAGGGTCTTGTCGGCCAGGTAGGCCGCCGAGGCGAAGCTGAGCATCGAGTGGGGGCCGGGGATCGGCCCGTCGACCTCGACATCGGTGCTGACGTAAACCTCGCTCAACGCTCTGCTCCTGGTTTGGGGCCGGAAAGGTGCCGATCGAGCCAAGATCGTACCACGACCGCTCCCCGCTTCACGAGGGCCGTGTTCCAGTCCTTCGCGCGGCCAGGAGGAGGGAGACGGCGGATCCTCGCCGTCGCGAGGCGAGCTCCGTAGTCCTCGGCCAGGGCCTCGCCCGGCCGGCCGTTGTCGAAGGCGAGCCACACCTCCCGGCCGCGCGCTACAGTGGGCAGCCACGAGGCCCAACGTCCCACGCTAGCGACGGCCGCCCACCCGCAGCGCGCAAGCGAGAGCGCGTCGAAGAGCCCCTCGACCAAGACCAGTGGCTCGGCCCGCCACCCTCGCCCTACGCCTAGCATGCCGTCGCCGGGGCCCACGGTGAGCATCTTGTCTTGACCGCGCTGCACCTGCAGGTAGCGGCCATGCAACGCGACGAGAGCTCCCGCGTGATCGTGCATGGCGGCGACGACGGCAGGCCGACCCACGTAGTCCGGGTCGAAGCGCAGCCCCTGCGCGTGGGCCAGCTCGACCGGGATCCCTCGCCGCGCCACGTAGCCCTCGCCGAGCGTGCCGTGCAGCGCTCGGGCCCGTGCGAAGCGGACTTGCGGTGTCTCGCCGGTGTCGGGCAGCCGCGCGGGGTCGTTGAAGATCATCGGACCCTCGATATTCGCTCATATGTGCGGCCTCGGCAACCTTCCTGACGCCGACTTCCTCCGCAGGGTCGTGCTCGAGGAGCATTGCTCGGACACGAGCAGATTGACGACACCAGGCCTAGCGCGCGCACTACGCGTCCGGGCACACGCAGGGGCCTCTCGTGGCCGAAGTGACTCGACGACCGTCGCCGCGAGTCATCGAAGTGCCTGCTACGCGCCGAACACCGCGTCGCGCTCCTCAATGGAGGAGAACCCCGCGCGGAAGCTCCTCGCTCGCTCCAGGATCTGGGCGTTCTCGGGCGACGACGCTTCGTACGCCTCGAGCTGGGACGCGGCCTCCCGAAACACACGATATGCGGGGATCGAGCGCAGGAAACGGGTCATGCCGGGGCGCCTGTTCGGACCATCATCCTCGTCCATTTCGTCGTAGGCCGCCGCGAGCTGGCCGAAGACACCCATGAAATCCGCGGGGATGGGTCGGGGCGCACCATAGTCTCCGCCGCCATGGAGGTTGAAGAGCGCATTCCCAATATGATACTGGCCAGGATCGATCTGGGCGTAGATAACCTCGCCGACATTAGCGAGGTCCATGATACCCGAGCACTGTGAGCAGCTCTCGAGTGAAGTATAGACCGCATGGTCTCGCAGCACACTGCTATACCCGTAGAGTCCATGCCCAGACCTGTACCTATGGCGATTGGCGATCCGCAGGGCCTTGCGCACCAGACGAGCCTCGGCATGCTCCGTGGAGTCGTTAAACAGGTAGTTACAATTGAAGGAGTAGGTGATGATCTCGTCATCCGCGCCCACCAGCAGAGCGCCGATGTTATGACCGACATAGTCCGAGAAGTCCTGCCCGGGGAACGCCTCCCGATATGCCTGGAGCTCCTCCGGAACCGACGAGCGCACACACCAGTGGTCGGAGACAAGAGCCAACGTCAGGAGCATGAAGATCTCGTGCTTCTCCTTCTCTTCTGGGGAGAGATCGGGCGGAGCGAGCTGGAAGACGGGGGAGTCACTAGTGTCGGGCATCGTCGTATCCTCGATCGGTTGAAGGTCTATTTGGTCGGTCGCGAGCCGGTCGACCCATCTCGGCCAGCGCTCGACGCGGCGACCGAGCTTGGACAGCCGCGGAAGGATGGCATGGTCTTCTCCCGTCGCACCACCCCATAGCGGCCCTTGGCCGCGAGCACGACGTGCGTCTGTCGGGTCGTCACGCAACGCATCAAGCCACGGGACTGGCGCCCATGATGGACGCGTATGCTCTGCGTATAATTTGCGCACAGTGGTCCTCAACTGACGCAGACACTGCCGATGTTCGGCTCGACCTCCGACATGTCGCGGTCAGGCCGACTCCCTCGTGCTGCAGATCTAGTCGATCGCTAGCCAGACCGAGATCACGCTCGAGATGGCCTCGGCGAAGATCTTACGAGTAATCTCCTTGGTGACCTTTCTGGATGAGTACTCGGGCTCGCTCGGCGGCCAGATCTCGAGGCTCCGCTCGAAAGAGCAGATGCCCCGGTCGATCATGAAGTCCATGATCCCGGTGTCATCGAGGTATACCGGACGAATGAGGGCTCGGTGGGACATCTCCTCGAGGTCGAACTCGACGGCGCAGGAGTACTCGGTTCGTTTCGAGCATTCTTTGTGGGTCTCGATATCGATGTAGCCAGACTCGATCGCCAGAGGGGTCACGGCCTTCTCCCACCTGTCCTCCACGGTGCCGTGCAGGCTTTTATTGAAGTAGGCGGTCAGAGGTCCGGGTTTTCCGAGTATGTTCTCCTGGGCGGGGGGATCATCGCGCAGGTCGCAGTGCATGGGCACGTGGAGATCGACGATGTAGTGAGAGGCGAGGATGTAGAGGTACTGAATCTCCCGGGTCGAGAAGTTGTCGTTGTACTCTCGAAGCTTGCGAAAATCCGAGATGACCGCCGCAATGTGGTCCACTTTGTACGGAGCACCGCCACTGTCGGAGCCTCGGTGGTAGATGTCCCGGTAGGTCTGCTTTCGGAAGGCCTTGGCCTCTTGCGCGTCGAAGATGCCGTCCTTGAACAGCTTGAACGTATGGAAGCGCCTCTTGTCGTGGATGAGGGCGTCCGACGCCCAGGCCGCCTCGATGATGCTGTCCCGGTGAGCGTACATGAGACGCTGGAGCTTCTTAGCCTTGGTCTTGAGCGAGCCCCTCTTGGCCTTGCTGACCTTGCTGGCCTTTCTGACCTCGCTGTTCGTACTGGTATTCGCGAGGAGGTTGTCGACCGAGTCCCTCATGAACTCGATGGCCTTGTGGACGATGTAGACATGGGTATTTCTCTTCATGTCGGTCGAGACTATAGTCGACGATATGGGCCGGACCACGCGCCAATACTGCGCAGCCCCCCATCCCCCTACCAGTCGCGTATCGAGCCCCGGAACCACGGTGCTGGGTAGGCCGATGGCGACGGGAAGATCGGAGTGGTCTTTTTGCCAAGCATTCGATCGAGTCGGGTAGGACGCACGAGGTCGCAGACTGCTCGATCGACCAAGTCCCGCGCCGAAGCGGGCCAGGTCGCACGAGGATCCTGAAGGTCATCACAGATCCCGACAACGGATCGATTGGGCGAGGGGAGGACTTGCGACCATCGCCGAGGTCGCACAAACGCGCGACCTCATCGACAGGGACGCAGACCGACCTCTCGTGCCCGGAGAGCGCCGCCCAGACGACGCGGAGGTCATGAACAGACGCCTCAGCCGGAGCATCAGGACTCGACCACCGGCCCGAGGTCGCCGAAGACCTTCGATACTACCGGAGGGCGAGACTTCAGGCCAGATGCGCGACGGTGCGCGTACGCCCCGTGCAAGGGCGAGTTTTTTCTGCGTCCGTCTGGGCTGCTCCCGCGTCCTTGATGATAGACGCCAACACGAAAGGCCCAGAGCTCATGACGACCGCCACAAAGTCCGCCTCATCTACCCCCGCCGCCCAACCGCCCGGCTTCGAGTCCGCGGTCGAATTTCCGACGCCGACCCGGCTGCACGTCGCCATCGCCGTGAAGGACGTCGAGCGCTCGCTGCCCTTCTACCGCACGCTCTTCGATCAGGCGCCGAGCAAAGTGCGGGCGCTCTACGCGAAGTTCGAGGTCCACGACCCACCGGTGAACTTCACCCTCAACGCTGGCGACTGGCCGACCCCGGAACAAGGACCGCGCCACTTCGGGATCCAGGTCAAGTCGACCGACGCAGTGCTCCAGGCGAAGGAGCGGATCGAAGCCGCCGGCTTCTCGACCTCGACGCAGGCCCAGGTGAGCTGCTGCTACGCGGTCCAGGACAAGGTGTGGGTGAGCGATCCGGACGGACATCGCTGGGAGATCTTCGTCGTCACGGAGGCCGAGACCGACAACTATGCGCCGGTCCCGGCGCAGAGAGACCCGGCCGCGGCCGAGACCGACGCGCCGCAGGCCGACGGCTTGGCGTCCGAGCCCGAGCCCTGTTGCGCGCCGAGCTGCTGCTCGTGAGCGCGCCTGAGCTCCGCCGCCGCGCCGCCGCGCTGATTCCAGGGCGTGGTCGCCCTGGAATCGGCGGCGAAGCTCCATACCACCCCTCGCCAGCGCTCGTGGTCACGCCGACTTGCTACGGGCTCCTATGCGACACTCTGAGATACCCCGATGCCCGACGCTCCGCAGCCCGATCCCCTGACCGCAGATGGCCTCTTCCGCAGCTTCGCCGGAGCGCTCACCGGTTTCATGCGGGCGCGTACGG
>Ga0316189_10006227_pt1 | contig 11388 bp, 10 predicted proteins | sample LowCovwburrow_MG_FD_204930 | JGI IMG/M metagenome (GOLD analysis project Ga0316189, IMG submission 204930) | Coastal sediment microbial communities from Maine, United States - Lowes Cove worm burrow | ecosystem: Environmental > Aquatic > Marine > Coastal > Sediment | place: USA: Maine... | reverse complement strand
GGAGTAAGCCTTTCGGCTTCTAGTCGAGCCCGCGATCACTCCCTGGTCTTCAGAACGCCGATCAGATCCAGGCGATCGAGCTTCCGGCGGACCAGCAGAGCACTGGCGATGCCGGAGGCGAGGACGACCGCAACTGAGAAAGCGTAGGTCTGGTCCGAAATGATGAACGGAATTCTGAAGATCTCCGGGTCGGCCCAAGACGCGATGAGAGCCTTGGCGCCGAGCGTTCCAAGAATCAGACCGAGTGGGATCGCAATCGCGATTTGCACGGCTTGCTCGCCCAGCAGGATCGCCGATATCTCGGCACGGGTGAAACCAAGCACCCGAAGCGTCGCCAGGTCCCGACCTCGCATCGATACGCTCACCCGCGCGTTGTTGTAGACGATAGAAATGGCGATAGCCGTTGCGAAAAGGGTCATGATGAAGGTCATCACCTTCATGGTTTCGTCGGTTTGCTTCTTGAAGCTTGCAATCGCGTCGCTCTTTCGCGCGACGGCCTGGATAGCGGGGATGTCATTTAGCCGTGACTGGACCTCGCTCTCCATGGGCGCGTCGATGCGCAGCAGGGCCGAAGAGAACCTCGGGGCCTCTCGCAAGAGGCGATGGAGGTTCGACTTCGACAAGTATCCTTGAAGGCCGAAACCCTCTTCGATGAGCCCGGCCACCACGAGCTCGCGATCTCCGCGATCCCCTTCCTTGAGCTCAACCTGAACCACGTCGCCCGCTTTGACATCGAGGATGTCCGCCAGGACGCTGGTCAGAAGAACCCCTTCGTCCGGAATAGGAACGTGTTTGAAGTCGAGGCTGAAGAGCTGGCGGAGCCGGGCATCGTTTGAAATGCCCATCAGGACTGTGTCACGCCAGTGATGGCCCGACCGCATCCGAACTGCGGTCGAGCGTATTCCTTCGACCTCTCTGACGCCCGGAACGTGCGCGAGGTAGCCGAGGCTACGCTCTGGCATCGCGTCGGCGAAGCTCACCGTGAGGTCCTCGCGCTGCTGTTGCTCGAACTGGATCATCATCATCGGGCCGTATGCGTCGTACCCGAAGCGTCCGAGGATGACGATCGACAGCGCCAGCGCGATTCCGAGGGAAGATAGCGCAGTGCGCCCGGGCCGACGCCAGATCTCCCGAAACACCATCAGAGTCGTCTGGTTGAACCAGTGCATGATTCCCCATCGCTCAATCGCAGCCGTCTTGTACTTGGCTGGGGCGGGCGGCCGCATCGCAGCAGCGGGGGGCATAAGTACGGCAGTTCGAACTGCAAGGGATGCACCGAGAGCGCCCGCAAGAAGGCTGAAGAGGATCGCATTCGCGCCGACCGTCAGGTCGACCCGCTGCGGCATCTGGGGAAGATGGAAGAACTCCGCATACATCGCGAGCATGCCTTTGCCCAACCAGACTCCCAGCCCGAGACCGATGAGCGCACCGACGCTCACAATGAGCGCCACCATCTTGAAGTAGTGCAGAGCGATGGTCGGGTTGCGATAGCCCATGGCTTTCAGGACTGCGATCTGCGGACGCTGCAAGGTGACCAGACGGCTGAACACGACGTTCAGCAAAAAGGCCGCTACGCCGAGAAAGACACCCGGTAGGAAGATCACGAGTGTTTCAATCCCTTGGATTTCGCTCGTGAGGATCGAATGGGAAAGCTGATGATCTCGGGCCAATGCGCCGAGCCCCCCGTACGGTTTGAGCAGGCGATCGATCGCGCTCAGGACGGCGTCCTCGTTGGCGCCTGGTTCGAGCTTCACCGACAAGTCATTGAATGCGCCCTCCATTTGGTAGGCGGCGGCGATCGCGTCCTCGAGCATCCATAGAGGCGTGAAGCGCGCGTCGTCGGGCATCAGCAGACCCGAGTCGACCGCAAAGACGTATTCCGGAGACAGTGCGTGCCCCACGATGAGAAGGTCCCGCAACTTCCCGTTGATCACCGCGGTCAAGTGATCGCCGGGCTCGAGTCCGTGCGCCTTGGCAAACGGTTCGTTGACGAGCACTTCGTCGTAGCGCCCGGGCTCGAGGCGGCGTCCGGCTCGAAGCAGGAGCCCGTTGAGGGGAGGCTTGCCGGTGGACGGCACCGAGATCAGGTCGCCCCGAGCCGGCGAGATCAGATCGTCCATCGGCAGGCGCACCCGCTCCACGATTCGAGGATAGGCGCGAGCTACCCCCGGGAGCTCCGCAATCTGCCCCGCTACAGACTTTGGCGCCCGTTCCAGGTGCACGAACACGTCGGCGAACCGGTTCGTTTCGTAGTAGAGGTCGCGCGATTGGTAGAGCGCGCGCCACGCGCTTTGAAGCGCGATATAGCAGGCGACTCCGGACGCAACGACGACGGCGATGGTCAGCGCCTGCCCGCGCAGTCGGACCACTTCGCGAAGAAGCTTGCGATCTAAGGCCTTCACCGTCTCGCTACTCTGGCTTCCCAGCCGCGACCGTGCCAGTGCCAGGGTTATGTATACTGTTTGGCGTTCGCCGACTCGTCCTCATCCCTCTCGCTGCAGTGCTCCTGAGTTGTACCTCGGCTGGCGACGAGGCCGAGGTTGGGCCCGTCCAGCTCGGCGTGAGCCGGTTTACTCCAACCACAGCAGTTGCAGTGCTTGCCACATTGCTGGGCTAACGGGACGCTTCGGCGAAGACCTGGATGATCCCTATCCGGGTGCCGACATCTGGACCGCGAAACCAGGGCCGCCGCCTTTCAAGAGCGATGCCCTGGTCTCTTGCGACTGAGATGGCCTCTTCACTTGCCGTACGAGCCGCCGATGTGGTCGTAGGGGTCCTCGCCTTTGCCCAGCGCTTCCTCATAGCCGATCTTGTCGATGACCTGCTCGAGACCCTCGACGACGTAGGCCAGGAAGTCGCGGCTCGACAAAATCCCGACGGGCTTTCCGTTCTCCGTCACCGGCAGGTGCCGCACGCCCATCGCGAGCTGCAGCTCCGCGCATTTGCGTACCTGGGTGTCGACGTCCACATCGACCACAGCGGCAGTCGCAATCTCGGACACCGTCGTCGCGCTTGGGTCCTTCCCCTCCGCCACGACGCGGGTCACCACATCACGTTCGGACAGGATGCCCTTCATTGCTCCGTCTTCGACGACCAGTACGGCTCCGACGTGGTTTTGGGCCATCAAGCCTGCGGCGTGAGCGACGAGATCGCTGGGCTTCACCGTGATCATGTCGGTCTTCATCAAGGAACGAATAATCGCCATGGGTTGCCTCCTCGTAGTGCGGGCGGAGCCTAGCCCAGGTCTCGTGGATCGTCATGCGATGCTTCGCAGCGATTGCTGATGGCGCTATAGGCCGTTCAGCGCGTCCACGACTTCGAAGAGGTTGCCGATATCGTAAAAATCAACAGCGACGAAGTTCGGAAGCGCGTCGCCTTCCTCCTCGCACCGCCGCGCCCGATCGATGAACAGCGGGTTGTAGTTGACCATCTCGGCGAATTCGGGCCTGCCTCCAAGCGGCGCGGTCAGAAAATGATTGAGCAGGAACAGCGGGTTGCTCGGGTCCCCTCGATTGGGATCGCAATTGAAGTCGTCGGGAGTCTCGAAAGAGAATGGCGTCTCCCAAGCGTGGTCGTCGAAGTTCATCAGCCAAGGGAACTCGGCGTCCTGGGCCTCTCCCTGAAACACCACGAGCCGGGTGTTGGCTTCGATGAGCTCGCCGAGGGTTGGCCACGGCTCACCAACCTCGTGGGCGTAGACGAAGTCGATGAGCCCACTGTCGTCAAATGCCTCTGCGGTTTGCGCATGCGTGATGTAGCTCTCGAGGATGATCGACGCCACTTCGTTTGGGTTTGCTTCCAAAAATGCCGAGATCTCCTCGAGACCCTCAACCAAGGGCTGTTGGCTCGTTCCGAAGCACAGGGTGTGACACAGGAGCAGTTGGCCCTGCTCCTCGTAGGTGTCGAGCATGAGTCCCCGAACACCTTCGCTGAGCTGCCGCGTAATGTTGAAGTTCTGGTTCGGCAAACTCCAACTGTCCTCGGCGTTCGGCATGGCGTTGTGCGTCATCGGATAGGCGACTTGGTCGTAGCGACGCTCGCAAAGCGCTTCATGTCCGTTGCAGGCGGGGTTGGCAGCTGCCTGACCGCTTTCCGTACCGCACGAGATGCAAATCAGCCCTGCGACGAAGGCCAGCGCTGCTCTGTGTGAGGCATTCATCGAACAGCCTCAGCGCCCCGCCCGGACCAGCCGCCCGGGCCGCGCCCCCGTCAGCTTGCCGTTCTGGGCGATCACCTCGCCGTTCACCAGCGTTGCAATGTAGCCGCTGGCGTATTGCATCAGGCGTTGGCCCCCGGCGGGCAAGTCCTTGAGCATGGTCGGGTGCAGAAGCTCGAGCTTATCGAAGTCGATGATGTTGATGTCGGCTCGCCGCCCTGGCTCGAGAAGCCCGCGATCGTTCAGGCCGAGAAAGCGCGCGGTGTCGTGTGCCTGCATTTGAATGATGCGCTCGAGTGGGATGCGGCCATGCTTGCGGTCCCGAGCCCAGTGCGTCATCAGAAACGTGGTGAAGCTCGCGTCGCAAACGGTCCCCACATGTGCGCCGCCGTCGCTCAAGCCGGGGAGGGCTAGGGGGTGCGTCAGCATTTCGTGCACTGCATCGAGGTTCATCCCAGTGTAGTTGTAGACGGGGAAGTAGAGGAGAGCCTTGCCGTCCTGTTCGAGCATCGCGTCGTAGATCAGGCCCAGCACGGGCTCGCCGCGACTCATCGCGGCGGCACCAAAACTCTCGGTTGGCGACGGTTCGTAGTTGGGCCGTTCCCCAAGTCGGAACAATCGCATCGCGACCATCTCGAGGTTGGACAAGAAGAAGTCCGCAAGCGGCGGAAGCATGCTCCCGTCGCCCGCGACGGGCTCGCTCTTTTCCTGGATCATCCGGGCTTTGAGCTCCGGGTCGCGCATGGCCTTCACGCGCTCCTCGAACGGAAGCTGGCTGATCGCCTTGTAGCTCGGGAAGCCCATGAACGGGTGGAAGGTCGCTTGAAGGCCCAGCATGACGCCGATGCCGCGCGCGCCCACCTGGCAACGAACCTCGAAGCCCCCCTCGTTGGCCTTGGCTGCGCGGTCCAGGATCCATTTCCACTGCTCGGGGCTGTGGTCACGCTGCATCGTCGAGACGCTCATCGGCCTTCCGCCGGCAGCGCCGAGCATTTGTTCGAGTACAGCCCACTCGGCGTCGAAGTGGTCGTCACCGTGCAAGATGTTGAAGTCGCTCACGGCCTGCAGCACGCCATGGTCCAAGCCGACGAATGCCTCGGCGATTCCGGCGAGCTCCTTGCCGTCCGCTTCGGAAGCGGGTGTCCAGTCGCCCACGGCGCTTCGGTGGTTGTCGCTTCTTCCGGTGCTGAATCCGATCGCGCCTGCTTCGAGGGCGGCGCGCAGCAGTCCCCGCATTCCAGCAATGTCTTCGGGCGTCGCCGCCTCGTCGTGCACCGCGCGTTCGCCCATCACGTAGACTCGGAGCGCGTCATGCGGGACGTGCGCGAGAAAGTCGATCGTGTGTGGCATCCGGTCGAGGACGTCCATGTATTCGGGGAAGCTCTCCCAACCCCAGCTGATCCCTTCGGACAGGGCCGTGCCAGGAATGTCTTCCACGCCCTCCATCAGCTCGATGAGCTTGGCGTGGTCTGTTGGCCGAACCGGAGCGAAACCGACTCCGCAACTACCCATCGCGCAGGTCGTGACGCCGTGGATCGACGAGGGAGCGAGCTCTTCGTCCCAGCTGATCTGCCCGTCGTAGTGCGTGTGAATGTCCACGAAGCCTGGCGCGACGATTGCGCCCGTCGCATCGATGGTTTCGGCGGCAGCGCCATCACAGTCGCCAATGCCGACGATCCGACCGTCCTTGATGCCGATGTCGCCCGAGTATCGGTCCTTGCCGGTTCCGTCTACGAGAGTTCCACCGACGATTTTCAGGTCATACATCCAAGTTCTCCAGGTCTAGAGCAGCTGCGCACTATATCTCACGATCAGCGAGATTGCAGCAGCGACGAGCAGCACCAGCACGGCCATCTTGAAGCTTCGCTCGTCAACCTTGTGGTGCACCCACTCACCCAGCAGGATCCCGAGCGGAACAGTCGGAACGAGCAGCAAGACATCGAGTGCGACTTCGCGGTCATAGTCTCCGGCCAGCACGAAGCGCGTGATGAGGACCAGGTTGAGGACGATCCACACCATGCTGAGCGTGCTGCGGAATGCTTTCTTACTGAGCCCCTCGCGGCCGATGGCGTACACGAGCATCGGTCCCCCCGCGGCGTAGATCCCGTGAATGACCCCTGCCCCGAGCAATGCCGCCACCGAGGCGGGTTTCGAGATGGGCTTGTCGACCGACGCGTCTCCCAAGCGAAGCTGGCGCAGATCACGAGCCGAGAGCGCAAGAACCATCACGCCGAACGCGAGTCCGAGCCAGGGCCCTCCGATCCTCGTGAGAAGGAGGAACGCCATCGCCATCCCGACTGCCATCAGTGGCAAGACCCGCTTGAGGAGCAAGTCCCAGTCGATGCCATCTCGATGCCGAATGACGATGTAGCCGGTTTGAAAGAAGGACAGCGGGACCATCAGCCGGATGACTTCCTCGAGACCGATGAGCTGGGCCCCGAAGGTCACACAGACCAACATGGCTCCAAAGCCCGTCGCCGTCTGCACCACGTAGGCGGCGACGACGACCACTGCGAAGAGCAGGAATGCGAGCTCGATCGTCACGTAGGGGTTCCGGTGGAGAGCTTCCTACAGGGTTTGCCTGCATTCGTACAGGTTGGTGTTCGGCTGCTGTCTGTGGCACGCCTAAGGTCATGGACCTGACGTTCACTGAGGAAGAGGAGGCTTTCCGCCAGGAGGTTCGCGCCTGGATTCCGGAAGCCATGCCCGAGGACATACGCGAGAAGGCTCGCGGAGCAGGGGGGTTCACCCCGGAGGACTCGACCACCTGGCACCGCATTCTCCACGAAAAGGGCTGGGCCGCACCGCACTGGCCGAAGGAAGTAGGCGGCACGGGCTGGGACGCCGCGCGGCGTTTCATCTTCAACGAGGAGATGGAGCTCGCAGGCGCGCCGCCTCTTTCAGTCTTTGGGCTCTCGATGGTCGGTCCGCTGATCATCAGCTTCGGAACCGACGCGCAGAAGAAGCGATTCCTTCCGAAGATCCTCAGCGGAGAGGAGTTCTGGTGCCAGGGCTACTCGGAGCCGGGTTCGGGAAGTGACCTCGCCTCACTGCGGACGACGGCCGAGGACGCGGGCGACCATTTCATCGTCAATGGGCAGAAGACCTGGACGTCCTACGCGCAGTATGCGGACTGGATTTTCTGCCTGGTCCGCACCGACCAGTCCGTGAAGAAGCAAGCGGGGATCACGTTCCTTCTAATCGACCTCAAGACTCCCGGCGTCGAAGTCAAGCCCATGCTCACGCTCGGACACACGCCTGCATTCTGCGACACCTTCTTCGACAACGTGAAAGTGCCGAAGGAGAACGTGGTCGGTGGCATCAATCAAGGCTGGACGATGGCCAAGGCACTTCTCGGTCATGAGCGAACCTTGCTCGCGATGGTCGGCCCCTGTCAAAACGTCCTCCAGAAGGTGAAGCGCATCGCTGCTAGCAAGACCGTCCATGGACGGCCGATGCTCGAGGACCCGATTTGGCGCGCGAAGATCGCGCGCTTGGAGATGCGCTTTCGCGCCCACACCATGGTCAGCTACCGCGCCTTGGCCGACCAACAGAAGGGCAAGATGCCCGGTCCGGAGTCTTCGATTCTGAAAGTCGTCGGGACCGAGCTCATCCAAGAGCTGACCGAGCTCGCGATGGAGGTCATGGGAGAGAGCTCTCTGACTTGGTACAACGAGGGCCTCTGTCCTCCTGTCGAGGAGTCGATCGGCCCGTATTTCTGCTACGAGCGAGCCGCTACGATTTACGGCGGCTCCAACGAGATTCAGCGCAACGTCATCGCGAAAATGATCCTCCAGCTGCCGAGCAGCTGAACGGCGACACGGACTCAGGAGTACTTCGACACATGGATTTCGAGCTCGATCAAGATCAGCAAATGCTCGCCAAGACGGTGGGCGATTTCGCCAGGAACGAATCACCGGTTGCACGGTTTCGCCAGCTTCGTGACGGTGACATCGGCTACGATCCCGCAGCGTGGCGCAAGATGGGCGAGCTCGGCTGGATGGGTGTTCCGTTCTCCGAGTCGGTCGGTGGTTTTGGCGGCAGCTTCATCGACTGCGCCATCATTCTTGAAAACCTCGCGACCACGCTCGTTCCGGAGCCCTATCTGGCCTCGGTCGTGCTCGGTGGGATGACCCTCGGGCGGGCCGGCAACGCTGCGCAGCATGAGGCCTATCTGACGCCGATGATCGAGGGAGAGACCAGCTTGGCGCTAGCCTACTCCGAGGCTCAGAGCCGCCACGACGTCGGCTCGGTGGAGACTAGGGCAACACCCAAGGACGGCGGCTACGAGATCTCCGGCGAGAAGGTCTGGGTACTCAACGGACATCATGCCGATCAGCTGATCGTCTCGGCGAAGGCGCCCGGCGGTGTCACGCTCTTCGTCGTGCCGCGCGATGCGGAGGGGGTGAACGTCAAGGTGGCCAAAACCATCGACGGCCAAAAGGCAGCCTTCATCCGATTCGAGAACGTCGTGGTAGACGAGGATTCTCGGCTGGGCGAGGAGGGCTCAGGGGCGGCAGTCCTCGACCGTACGATGGACTACGCAGCGGCGGCGTCGGTCGCGGAGGGCGTTGGGATCTGCACGACGATGCTTCAAATGACCGTCGATTACCTCGGCACGCGCGAGCAGTTCGGCGTGAAGATCGGTTCGTTTCAGGCGCTCCAGCACCGCGCCGTCGACATGTACGCCGAAACCGAGCTCCTTCGTTCGATTTCGATGGCGGCGATGGTTCGCGCCGACGAAGACGACACGAGCGCACGCCGCAGCGATGTCTCCTCCGCGAAGTATCAGCTTGCCACGGGGGGGATATGGGTCGCGCAGCAGGCGCTGCAGCTGCACGGCGGCATCGGCGTGACCGACGAGCACGACATCGGCCTCTACTTCAAGCGCATGTATGCCCTGAACGCGCTCTTCGGCGACCAGGAGCACCACGTTGCGCGTTTCGCGAGCGACCCGTCGTTTGCCGAGCTCGCCGTCTGAGCTGATGGCGTACCGTGCCGTGCTGCCTTAGAGTCGGCGGATGGCGGATATCAACTGGAACGACCTCGAAGCGATCAAACGCCTCAAGTACAAATACCAGCGTTGTCTCGACACGAAGCACTGGGATGAGCTTCGCGATTGCTTCACCGAGGACGCTAAAGCGGCCTACAGCGGCGGCAAGTTTTCCTTCGACAGTCGCGACGCGATCATGAAGTTCCTTCAAGGCGCCATGGGAGCAGACAGCTTTCATTCGAGTCACGTGGTCAGCCAACCCGAAATCGACTTTGTCGACGCACAGCACGCGACCGGTCGCTGGTGCCTCCAGGACTACGTCATCGACACCAGCTTCGACATGACTATCCGCGGCGCGGCGTTCTACGAGGACGAGTACCGTAAGGGCGACGACGGAGTCTGGCGAATCTCCAAGACGGGCTACCAGCGCACCTACGAAGAGATGATTCCGCGAAAGTCGATCGCGGGCATCACGCTGACCGAGAGCCGCTGGCGAGCCAAGGGCGGCTCTAAGAGCTGAGCTCAGGTGTCGTCGGGGCAGTCGACGGACATGCGTCCGGCGCAGGCGTCGAGCGCGGTGAGACACGCGTCGTAGCCCACGCAGGTGAGGCACAACGGCGTGCACGCGGTCGTGGCGCAGGGGGTCAGGCACAGCGCACGGCTACACCAGGCCAGGTCCCCATAGCAGCTCGTACATTCCGTCGAGAGCCCAGTCACCGCTTGTTCGACGCAGGAATCGACGCATGTCTTGAACGCGGACTCCTGGGTGACCAAGTCGATGCATTCGACGAGACCGCAGTTGGCCGCGATCTGACGTGCGTTGCTAGGCTGAAGCAACGCCAAGGCGCCGAGGTCACCCGTGTTGTCGCAGGCTCCCATTTGCACGGTTCCGCCCGACCCCCCGGTACCGCCTGTTCCCGCCGTGCCACCAGTTCCTGCCGTGCCGCCACTGCCCGCAGTTCCACCCGAACCCGCCGTGCCGCCGCCACCCGCGGTTCCGCCTGAACCCGCAATCCCACCCGAGCCTGCCATGCCGGCCGCTCCAGCTGTCCCGCCGGTCCCCGTGCCGCCGCTGCCCGCGCTACCGCCTGAGCCTGCGCGGCCGCCGCTGCCCGCGCGGCCGCCAGAGCCCGCGCTGCCACCGCTTCCACTCGTTCCGCCGGTCGTCGGGGGCGGAACGAAGTTATCGCCGCAGGCGCTCGCTAGAACCGCCGCAAAGAACAGGACGTAGATTCTCGAGCTCATCAGCAAGCTAGTCGTGAACGGTGATTTTCACCATCTGCAGAGGCGTGACCGGTCGGTCGCCCGGGCCGGTCTGGGTGGACTCGATCTTTTGGATGACGTCCATCCCGCTGGTGACTTTACCGAACACCGGGTGCTTCGACGCCCCGGGACTGAACCAGTCGAGGTAGGCATTGTGCACCGTGTTGATGAAAAACTGACAGCCGCCACTGTTCGGGCGGCCGGTGTTGGCCATCGACAGTGTGCCGGGCTCGTTCGAAATCTTGGCGTTCGCCGGATGCTCGTCCTCGATGGTGCCATTGGGGCTCTCACCCGTGCCAGCGCGTGGGCTGTTCGGGTCGCGGCTGTGCGGGCAACCGAACTGGATCATGAACCCGTTGATGACTCGGTGGAAATGAAGACCATCATAGAAGCCGCTCTTGGCGAGCTCGATGAAGTTGCCCGCCGTCTTGGGCATCTGGTCGGTGAAGAGCTCGATTTCGACGTTGCCGAGCGAGGTTTCGAGGGTTGCGGTCGGGTTGGCCATGCCGAGGGCGTATCAGTTTTCCTCACAGATGCCAGCCGCAGTGCGAACCCTGGCACGAGGCGCCATCAACCTAGAATGAGGTGACGGTCAGGCCCTGTGTCGTCGCGCAGGTGCCGGTCGTCCCACACGAAGTGCCGTCGTCCTTCCGCGTCAGCGCGACCGCAACGCCCGCTCCAACGCCAGCCGCTGCGATGACCCCGATCAGAACCCAGAATCCCGGCCGTTTCACGAAACGCTTTCGGTCGTCTTCCCCACTCCGCGTGGTACCAGTGCCCGGCTGATCGGGTTCGAGCGCAACGCTTGGTGCAGGCGCCCTAGCCGCCCTGCGCGACGACCGGGTGTTCGGCTGCAAGGCAATCGTTTGCGCGTGCTGACTGCCAGGTTCGGCTTGGATCTCGCGGACAGCGGTTTGGTATCCCGCATGACTAATCCGAATCTCGTGATTGCCGGGGTCCAGCCGGATTGCTCGGT
>Ga0316189_10006226_pt1 | contig 11388 bp, 6 predicted proteins | sample LowCovwburrow_MG_FD_204930 | JGI IMG/M metagenome (GOLD analysis project Ga0316189, IMG submission 204930) | Coastal sediment microbial communities from Maine, United States - Lowes Cove worm burrow | ecosystem: Environmental > Aquatic > Marine > Coastal > Sediment | place: USA: Maine... | reverse complement strand
CCGCTTTCGGCAGTGATTATTGAAGAGCTAAAGATGCTGAGGAGATCAGCTTTCAATCCATCAATAATCACTGCCGAAAGCGGGGTCAGAAAAAACAGGGCAAATGACACAATGCTCAAGGTTTGAATTAAGCGGGTTGCCAAGGTAGCAGACTCGATGAACACCGGGCGAGCTGTTGCGATGGAGGCATCCAATGAGCGCAGGCCGGAAGCCATCAGCACCAATGCCCCGCAAATTGACAATTGGATGAGGGCCAGAATGACGGCCCGCGGCAAATCAAACTCAAGCTTAATCGCCTCATAAATGGCCACTTCAAGCGTATTGTATGCCGGTGACCCTCCCAGAATGAGGACAATGGCAAAAGACGTAAAACAGATCAGAAAGACGGTAACTGAAAGCCCCGGGATTGAGGCGCGCAGGGCAGGCCATTCGACAATTTTGAAGCGTTGCCACGCTGTCAGGTTAAGGGAGCAAGCCAGTTTTAGCTGCTCAACAGGTAAGGCTTCCAGCCTTTGCAGAAGACCCCGCGCGATGAACGGGAGGTTCAGATAGACGTGTGCAATCAGGATTCCGGTAAGACCATAGATCGCTGAGTCAAATCCAGGCAGATTGAGTGTATCGAGAACCTGATTAACCCATCCATTTCGCCCCAATACGGAAATCAGGCCAAACGCGACGACCAGTGACGGCAATACCATGCTGAGAGAAAGCAAGGCTATCAGTAATTTACGGCCCGTAAATTGGCGACGATGACTGAGGCTCCAGGCGAGAAGTATGCCAAGGGCTAATGAAATGGCTGTTGACAGAGAGGCCTGAAGGGTGGTGAACAAAATGATCCGGTAGAGGCTACCGATTTCAAATCCTTCAAAACCACTATTCACGCCGGCATTAAAAATGAATATCAGAACAGTCGCCACCAACGCCAATAACGCAGCGGCAATAACCAAACCAGGATAGAGCGTCCAACTGGGACGTTCGATCGCCTGGGTGGTTAACGGGTAACCGCGGTTTGCCATTCACTGATCCAGTTTTTACGATTTTTCTCAACAACGGCACTGTCCGTTAACAGCGTTCTGTTCGGTTGGGCAAGAGTCTCGAACTGTGACGGCAGGGGGGGGTGAGGGTTGGTTGCCGGGAACATCCAGTTGGTCGTCGGGATGATGCTCTGGAAGCGGTCTGACACAACAAATTGCATGAATCTACGTGCCAGTTTCGGCTGTTTGGATGATTTCAACATGGCCGCGACTTCAACCTGAAGGTAATGGCCTTGATCAAATATCGACGCCTTGAAGCGCTCATCCTCCTCTGCAATCAGGTGATAAGCAGGAGAGGTGGTATAAGACAGAACCATATCGGCTTCCCCCTTAAGGAACAGCTTGTAGGATTCTGACCAGCCCTTGGTTATCGTCAGGATTTTTGGCGACAGTTTTTTCCACATTTCAACGGCTTTGTCCCCATAAAGCTCTTTAACCCACAGCAACAATCCTAACCCCGGAGTCGATGAGCGTGGATCCTGAATAACGATTTTGAAATCCTCTCCCGTTTCGGCCAATTGCTCGAATGAGTTAGGTGGATTTTTTAACTTTTCCGTGTTGTAGACGAAGGCAAAATGCCCATAGTCGAAAGGCAGGAAGGTTTTCTCTTTCCACTCAATCGGCAGGGCAGAATTTGAAAACGTGGCCCCATGCGGGGCAAACAAACCGGTCTTGTTGGCCACATCAATCAGATTGGTGTCGAGGCCCAGAGCAATGTCTGCTTTGGTGTTTTTTCCTTCAAGCTGAATTTTACGTAAAATACCGATGGAAGTATCGGTAGCGACAAAATCAAGAACACAGTCGCAGGTTTTTTCAAATTCGGCTTTGACTTTTGGTGCAGGTCCCCACTCAGCGGCAAATCCATCATAGGTATAAATAACCAGTGTTGGTTTGTCGGCTGCTTCAGTTGGATTTTGTCCAGATGTTAGAAAAAGGGAATATATGAGGGTCGTAAGAAGTAATAGTCGGGTCATCAGCACGCTCCTGTTGCTAAATAGAGCGGCGGTGAATTAAGGTCACGAAAGAAAGCGATAGCCTTTTTCGTCTCTTGCTTCCTCCGCCAGTATGATCTGGTTCAGGTTCAATGGGTTTTTCTCAGCCTTAACGAACGGGCACCCCAGAGAGACAACCTCAATATAGGGGGTGAAATCGCGATGACAAGAGCCGTTTGAAAGTTACGGGTAAACAATAATGGAAGTCGTAAAGTTTAGTACGCCAGTGCTGCTAATTGGTGGTGGAGATGTAGAATGGACAATCTTGTTTGCCTTGATTGAGCAAGGGTACCCGTTGATCGCCGTTGATGGTGGTGCCAATCGGCTTAAACAAAATGAGATCGTTCCTGATCTGATTATTGGTGATCTCGACTCCCTTGCAGAGAGACAGTACTGGGAAACCAGAACGACCGTTACCGAAATCTCTGAGCAATCCTCAACAGACTTTGAAAAAGCCCTGTATTCTACTGAAGCACCGCTGTACCTGGCTTTTGGCTTCATCGGGAAGCGATTTGATCATTCCCTGTCTGCCCTACATATCTTGATCAAATACAATGCCACTAAACAAGTGATCCTTGTCGACTGTGTTGATTTGATGTTCCTTGCAACGGGAATTAGTGAATTCCCGTTACCAAAGGACACTCGGCTCTCAATTTATCCTGTGTCACCGGTCACTTTTAAATCTTCAACCGGGTTATTATACCCGCTAGACGGTTTGATCATGGAGCAGGGGACATTTATTGGCACGTCTAACATCACGAATAGTGAAAACGTTCAGATCATCCCACAGAATTCAATATCTGATCATTATCTATTGATCTTGCCAAACTTACATTTAGATCAAATAACTTCAGCATGCCTTGCATAGAGGAATACTATATAAGGCGGTTATACTAGGTACTTACCTCTTTACCAGAGCTGCCAGCCCGGTGGCAATTTCGCGACTGAGTTCGGCCAAATTGGCGCTCATGGCGGCGACGACGGGTTCCAGACCAGGGCTGTTCACCTTGGATTTATACGTCGACAACCGAGAATAGATCAATTCGCGGCCATCACCCCGGATTACGTCCCAGCGGGCGGTCAACACGCTGTTCCCTGTCGCGTCCGTATCGAAGCGCTGGACATGTATGGCAATCTGGTATTGTACGGTAAACGGGCGACGTAGGGGGTATTGGAATATAGCGTCGCTGCCCAGAAGCGCCGACAGGTTCTGCGCCAGAACTCTGGCGAATCCATCTTTCAGTGGTTCCGCCCACTGGTCCAGGTTCTCAAGCTGCAAGCGATTTCGGGTCGCTTGGGTAACAATCTGGGAACGATCCAGGTGCTGAGGCAAAGTCACAGGACCGACACCAAGTTCGATTTTTTGCGGTGATTTACCTGCGCCAATGTCGGCTGGCGAGGACAGTACGTAAAACCGGCCTGGATCTGATGGGGCACTACCGCACGCGGTCAGAGTTCCGGCCATCAGGCACAGGCTAAGGATCAGTCCGTTTTTTCGGCAGATACTCGTCATTGTGTGGGGCTCTTTCCTTTTCCATAGATCAGCGCATTGGGGTTGCTTTCCAGAAATTCTGCCAGAAGCCGGATCGACCGTGATGCGGCGGCCAATTCCTGCAAGGTTGTTTCCAGATCATAGCGAAGCGGCGAGTCGGACGCCAAGGCATCGCGTACTGTTTGCAAGGTTTTTTGAGTCTCAATGAGCGTCGATTGAGCTTGCGGGGCAAGTTTTGTATCGATGTTGCTGATAACGTTGTTGAGCGACGCTAATGTTGCCTCAAAAGAGCGAAGAGCACTTGGAATTTCATCACGACTGACCAGTTTTTCAACCGACTTAACGGTATTGGTCAGACTTGCGGTTAGTTCTTCAAGTGGCAACCCTTCGATTTTATTCAAAAGGGCGGTTACAGATCCTGTGATCTCTTCTATGCTGCTTGGAATCGTCGGGATTTCCGGAATGACGTCTGATACCGATTGATATTTTGCCATTGTATTCGGATGGAATCCGACATCAACAAGCAGTGCCCCGGTCAGCAGATTAGATGTTTTTAAACGTGCGCGAAGGCCTTGCTGGATGAAGGAATTGATCAAGTCGCGGTGCATTTTTTCTGATATATCTTCGTTGGGATTTCTGTTTACTAGGGAAACCCGTTGCGGTTCGAGTACGATGTACACCGGAATACGGTTGGTCTTTTTAACCGGGTCAATTTCAAGCCTCACATCTTTGACTTCACCGATCTTGATGCCCTTCATTTCAACCGGGGCACCGACATTCAGGCCATGAACCGAACCGTCGAAATAAAGAATCCAGGGAAAGCTCAACACAAATTGTGACTCTTCGATGGCCTCTTCATTTTCATAAAGGACAAACGTAGATCCTGCAGCGCTAGGTGCGGCGTCGAATAAGTCGGCTGGTGAATCAAATCCAATCCCGCCAACGATCATCGTTTGCAAGGATTCCGCTGTAACTTTCATGCCACGGGTATCCATCGCGACTTCTATGCCGCTGATGTCCCAAAATCGCGAGTTCTCGCGGACATGATGGAAATGCGGAGCATGGATAAACACGTGAACGAAAATTTCTTGTCCACTTTCAGACATTTCATAGCCAAGTACTTCGCCGACGTTGAGACCCCGGTAATATACGGGAGATCCCCGATTATAGGAACCGAGCCGGTTTGTTGTGAGGATAAATTCGCGGCCCGGTGATGTGGATGCAACAACCGGGGGGATCTCCAGGCCGGTGAATGTGTCGAGCGATTGTTTGCCGTTGCCAGGGTCAATTTCGATATAGGCCCCCGAAATCAAGGTCGATAATCCGGATATCCCGGTCACGCCCAAGCGGGGACGTATGATCCAGAACCGGGCTGTATCGGTTAAAAAGCGCGCCGATTCCTTATTGATTTCAGCAGTAACGACCACGCCGCTATAGTCCTCATTGATCGTGACCGTTTTAACCAGACCGATTTCGACATCTCGAAATTTTAGCTTTGTTTTCTCCGCTTCTAGTCCTTCCCCCGTCTGAAAGGTAATGGTGATCAGTGGCCCTTTTTTGTCGATGGTTTGGTAGACAAGCCAGCCACCAATCAACATTGCGATCAGAGGTAACAGCCAAATAGCAGATATAGGAAAAGCACGTTGGGTTTTGGGTTCTGCCAATTCTGGTGTTTGTTCATATGGAGTTTCAGTCATTTTTCCGCTCTACTTTATCCCAGATAAGGCGGGGGTCAAAACTCATTGCCGACACCATGGTCAATATCACCACGGCGGCAAAGGCGACGGCACCCGGACCGGCTTCAATTGTGGCAATGGACCCCAGCTTTACCAGCGCCACCAAAATTGAAATCATAAAGATATCAATCATCGACCAGCGACCGAAAATTTCCGTCAGCCGATAAGCAATGGTGCGTTCCTTGGGTCGCCAGGTGGAGCCAATTTGCACCGATATCAATAAAAAGGCGATCATCGCGATCTTAAGCATCGGTACGAAGATACTGGCAAAGAAAACCAACAGGGCTATCGGCCATTGATCGGCCTCCATCAAGTGGATCACGCCGGACAGAATGGTATCGGGTGCGCCTTTGCCGAAAGAAATTACCGTCATAATCGGGTAAAGATTGGCAGGAATATAAAGGATTATTGCGGCGACCAGCAACGCCCAGCTGCGTGCAATGCTATTGGGTTTACGGTGGTGGAGGCGGGCTTCACATCGAGAGCATCGTTCACCGTGTTGCACGTGATGGACGTTTGAGACATGACTGCACTCATGACAGCCAATCAATGCGTCAGGGGATGAGGCAGACGCCGGATCATCCGTACCAGAGCCGATGAGCTGCCAAAGAGTTTCCGGATGCAAGGTCGCGTTGGCCGCGGTAACGGTGACAATCAAGACAACAAAAGCATAAAATCCAGGCTCCAGCGTAATCTCGGCGAAATCCATGAGTTTGACGATCGCGACCAGAACGCCCAGTAAATAAACTTCCATCATCGCCCAGGGTCGCAACAGAACGAACAAACGGGTTGCCAATGCAGCCTTCCAGGGTACTGTCCGAAAACTTGACGGGATCAAAACATATACAATCAATATCAAGCTGATAAGCGGCAGACCGATGCTGGCCAGAAAGACCAGTAATGCCAATTCTCCAAAACCCGCTTGCCAAAACTCAATGGCTCCCGATATCAGATTGTTAGTCTGTGCGCGGCCCTGCATTTCAAAGGTCAGGAACGGGCATAAATTTGCCACGGCAAACAAGATCAAACCGGACAACGCCAGCGCTAGCGGCCTATCAAATGATCGCGACGCCGTTGAATAAAGCGTAGCCCCACAGCGCCTGCAACCAGCCTTGTGACCACGTATGACAGGGATCCGCCTGTGTACAAGGTCACACTCATGACAGACGACAACCGCTTGTAAAGACTGTAAACCCGTGCCGGTTGTCATTAATCAGAGTTTCCTGTCGATCTAATTTCGCCACTGGGCGATTCCTGGGCAGCTCAAATTTTCCGTGAATGTCTTTAATGCCAATCCCACTAAATATTAGATGCAGATGTCATTGGGATGGTTACAATTATTGATAAGAGAAGTGGTCTGGTTTGTTTAAACAGCCTGTCAGGGTGTTATTGTCAATGTTGTGTCACGTCATCCTGTAAACTGGATCGGTAACAGCGAATTGAAGTAAACCTGATCGAGCGTCTGCGCGTCAAGCGATGAATAACGGCGCTTGGTACAGTAGAATATCTGGAAATTCCATATTTGGCCGGATAGCGGAGTGTTCCAAACAACAGAGAACCTTAATGTCAGTTGTCTTGATATGGTCACACCTGCAGTCGATACACGACTAATATCTCTCTCAATTACCAGCTTGTTGCGAAGGCTTTCTGCTATCGGATAAGAAATTGGGTTTCCAGGCCCAACGCTGTTTCAAAGTATCTTTTTTAAAGGTAGGTGAATTGCATGGTTCTGAAAAGTGGCGTAAAAGAATTTTGCAAAATCATGGGGGAATCAATTGAATAATGTAGGGTGATAAGTTCCTGATAACTCATTGTTTATTCGGAAAAAGTCGGCAGTCATCATTTGTTGGTGGTATTAATATCATAAGCGAAATTTGATCTTACTTTTGCGGCGTTGGTATTCACTTTCTCACTTCCTTGAACGAGGACAGTAGTATTCAAAAAAATACTGTTATTTCATGGCGTGCAATCTACAACGAAATAACTCAAAATCCATACTCCGATATTCAAAATTGTCCTTCCTGATATGGCTGTCAGAATTCCATCTGAACCAGTTCAAAAAGTTGGGTTTGATAGGTGCAATAATTTAACCTAATATCAGTAAGTTTATAAATTTTAATGTGGAATCAACGTAATGAAGGTTAGGAACACTAATAAACTTGCTTTTAAACAAGCCAAGCTTGCCGTTCTTATTGCCGTAACACTTGGACTTCTTTTCAGTGCAATCCAGATAAGCTTTGATTTCAAAAACGAAAAATCACGTGTCGACACGACGGTTCTCCAGTTTCTGAGTACGGTTCGTGAATCAGCAGCCCATGCGGCTTTCGGGCTGGAGGAAACACTAGCTCAACGTGTTGTCTCAGGACTATTCGAAAACAAATCAATTGTTCGCGGAGAAATCAGATCCGACCTCGGTAGTATATTATGGACCGAGTCTCGTGAGAGCAGCATTCATTCACATCATTTCTTATTTGATTTGCTCTTCTCAGACGAAGAAACACCATATTCGATAGAACTGTTTGTCGAAGAACAATCAGAACTGATCGGGGTTCTGACTGTGTGGGTTCATTCTCACATGGCATTTGTGGATTTTTTTGATCGAATTGTAATTACTCTGCTGTTGGGGCTGTTGCAGAGTATCATTCTTGCGGCATTGTTGATGGCAGCGTTTTATTATCTATTAACCAAGCGGTTGGTGAAAATGACCAACATGTTTAGTGTCTTTGATCCGAAAACCCCAAACAATGTAAAAATTGAAACCCCATCACCCGATACTCTGGATGAACTTGGCGTGCTGCTGACAGTTATTGGACAGTATGTATCAACGCAGGAAAAGCACCTGGCAGAACTGACCAAAAGTGAAGAACAGCGTCGTTTGAGCGAACAACGAATCAAGGTTTTTGCCGAGAGTTCATCTGACTGGTTTTGGGAAGCCGATTCGAAAGGTCGGATTACCTGGGGGTCGGACATGATAGACGCAAAATCAGGACGCGCGTTTACGAATATCAAAAACTTGACCCGTGAAGAAATCGCCGGATCACTTATGTCTGACGAGAAATGGCTACCCTATCGTAAGGCTTTCAACGACCATACGGACATCAAGGGGTTCGTGTATAGTTATCTTGGTGATGATGGTACTATCCGTTCTGCTGAGATCAGTGGTAAACCTGTATTTAGCGAAGCGGGGGAATTTCTTGGCTTTCAAGGCTCGGCCTCTGATATTACGGATCGAATACAGTCAGAACGGAACCTACAAGAGGCCTTGCTCCAAGCAGAGCAAGCCAATTCTGCAAAATCAGAATTTCTGGCAACAATGAGCCATGAGTTTAGAACCCCACTAAATGCCATCCTCGGATTTAGTGAAATGATGCGAGCCCAGTATTTTGGCCCTCTTGGTTCAAAGAACTATTCCGAATATGCCAATGATATTCATCACAGCGGGAAACATATGCTGGCACTGGTTAATGATGTCCTGGACATAGCGGCCATTGAAGCCGGGAAGCGGTTAATGTCATATGAGGATATTATTGTCCTCGACCTGGTAAAGGATTGTGTTAGGAATGTTGAACCTGCGGCACTTTCCCAAGAAATCGAATTGACATATAGCGTGCCGAAAAACCTGCCGACCCTTTATGCCGACAGGCGGTCCATCACCCAGATCATTCTTAATCTGTTGTCAAATGCCGTTAAGTTCACGCAAGAAAACGGAGTGATTTCTGTGATGGCCAGTGTGGAGGAACAAAATTTGGTCTTCAAGGTAATAGACACCGGGATCGGTATACTCCCAGAAAATTTACCGAGTATCACAGAGCCGTTTTCTCAATCACATTCTGATCCCCACAAAGCCCAGGACGGAACGGGTCTAGGTCTTTCCATCGTGGAGTCACTCATTACCACTCATGACGGGGAATTAAATATAGATAGTGTGGTCGGCGTTGGAACCTCAGTAACTGTTGTCCTCCCTTTCCAGAATACGAACATTATATAACAGCGCCCCAACACTCTGCATCCCAACCTGATCCTCTAGCTTTTTGGTGTCATTATATAAGGGTAGGTGAATTGCATAGTCCTGAAAAGTGGCGTAAAAGAATTTTGCAAAATCATGGGGGAATTGCTGCCGCTTAATTCAGGCTGAATTCGGGTTTCAAGTTCCGTCATCCAATGTAATTTCCGAATAATCATTTCCAGTGGAGTGGATATCAATGGCTGATCATAATACAGACACACAACCCGATATTATTTACACCAAAGTTGATGAGGCCCCGCAATTGGCCAGTGCATCGTTGCTGCCAATCATTCAGGCTTTTGCTGGTCCCGCAGGCATAAAAGTCGGCACGCGGGATATCTCTCTTGCCGGGCGGATTATTGCCCATTTCCCTGAAAACCTGACAGCTGAGCAGCGTCAAGGCGATGATCTGGCTTATCTTGGTGAACTGGTTAATACACCGGATGCCAATGTGGTCAAACTGCCTAATATCAGTGCTTCCATTCCCCAACTAGAAGGCGCAATCAAGGAGCTTCAGAGCCAGGGTTATGACATTCCTGACTATCCACAGGCACCCTCCAATGCAACTGAAGAAGCTACTCAGGCAACCTACAGTAAAGTCATGGGCAGCGCCGTAAACCCGGTCCTGCGTGAAGGCAACTCTGACCGTCGTGCCCCGCAAGCCGTTAAGGCGTTTGCCCGCAAAAACCCGCACCGCATGGGTAAGTGGAGCGCTGATTCAAAAACCCATGTTTCAACCATGGGCGCAAATGATTTCCGTTCCAGCGAAGAATCTGTCGTAATAACAAGAGCTAATGCCGGTGATTGCCGGGTGGAGTATGTTGACGCAAGCGGGGCGACTACGACATTGCTCGATAAATGGCCGTTGATTGAGGGCGAAGTTGTTGACGCCACTTCCCTGAGCGTGCGTGCCTTACGTTCTTTTTATGAGCAACAGATAGCTGAGGCAAAGGAGCAGGGCGTCCTGTTTTCTCTGCACATTAAAACGACGATGATGAAAATCTCAGATCCAATTATTTTTGGTCATCTGGTTAGCGTGTTCTTCAAAGACGTTTTTGAGAAGCATGCGGATACTTTTACCTCTCTCGGTGTCGACCCCGATAACGGTCTTGGTGATCTATATGGGAAAGTCGAGACACTGCCAGCCGATCAGGCCGCGGCGATCAAAGCTGACCTTGCAACTTGCATGACCAACCAGCCAGACCTCTATATGGTCAACTCTGACAAAGGGCTGACCAACCTTCACGTCTCAAGTGATGTGATCATTGATGCCTCAATGCCCGCTATAATCCGTGCCGGTGGTATTGCCTGGGGTCCGGATGGTGGCGAGAATGACGTAAAGTGCGTTATCCCCGACAGCAGCTACGCCGGTGTTTATGAAGAAACGATCAATTTCTGCAGGAAAAACGGTGCTTTCGACCCGGTCACCATGGGCAGCGTCGACAATGTTGGCCTGATGGCTCAAAAAGCCGAAGAATATGGCTCTCACCCCAAGACCTTCAAAGCCCCCGGGAGCGGCATAATCCGTGTGATTGATGCAACCGGGGCAACTCTGCTCAGCCATGATGTGGAGGAGGGTGATATCTGGCGCATGTGTCAGGCCAAGGACGCGCCGATCCAGAACTGGGTCAAGCTGGCCGTCACGCGGGCCCGTGCAACCGGCTCGCCAGCAGTATTCTGGCTCAACAAAGATCGTGCCCATGACGCTGAAATGATCAAAAAGGTCGAAACCTACCTGAAAGATCATGATACCAGCGGTCTCGACATCCAAATCATGTCTCCCGTGGAGGCGACACGCTTCTCGCTCGAGCGCATCAAAAACGGTGAAGATACGATCTCCGTTACCGGTAACGTTCTGCGTGACTACCTGACCGACCTGTTCCCGATCATGGAAGTCGGAACCAGTGCCAAGATGTTGTCAATTGTGCCGTTGATGAATGGTGGTGGATTGTTTGAAACCGGGGCCGGAGGCTCAGCTCCCAAACACGTTCAGCAAATGGTAGAAGAAGGTCATCTGCGGTGGGATTCACTGGGCGAGTTTGCTGCCCTCGGGGCGTCTCTCGAACATCTGAGCAATGTAACCGGCAATAAAAAGGCAGCCGTTCTGGGTAAGGCCCTTGATGATGCG